>Ga0256829_1002986_pt1 | contig 12123 bp, 12 predicted proteins | sample 131447metaG_FD_185979 | JGI IMG/M metagenome (GOLD analysis project Ga0256829, IMG submission 185979) | Hydrothermal vent microbial communities from Lau Basin, Pacific Ocean - 131-447 | ecosystem: Environmental > Aquatic > Marine > Hydrothermal vents | place: Pacific Ocean: Lau Basin | collected... | reverse complement strand
CACAAGCATGTATAAAAAGTGAAGTATTATTTGAAAGGGAGAATAGCCTACATCTCTTTTTACGAAATTGCTTTGTTTGAGTAGTCTTGATATTTTAATCTCTTGTAGCACTTCCAAAATTGAATTCTTTAATAAACTCTTCATAGCATAGTTGATATAATTTGCAAGTTCCATAAAACAGCCTTGTATTTTTGATGTTGTGGTGACAAAATTATACTGAAAAGTGCTTGTTTATGGGCTTTAATGCTCAACTTAAGTTCGTGGATTTAGTGAAATCTATGTACGAGTTGAGTTATTAACTTTTTAGACCCCAATTTTTTTAATTAAGTCCTATTTTCCAAGAATTCCAAAAATAAGCATATAACATATATGTAAATTTAAATACGAAGGAAATTAAAATGTCATACGCAATTTCAGTTATGGTTATAGATTGCAAAACAAGAAAAGGCTTGGGTGGAGAAAGAGTAAAAGTTTATGCTGGAAGGGAAGTTAAAACAAATCAAAATGGTTTAGCAACCGTTATTTCTAACAATGCTTATACAACAATATATGTTAATGGACGCCAAGTGTACCATGGTAGTGTTTCTAGTGCTCCAAAACCAATTATTTATGAAAAGGGTTAGGTCTCTTTCAAAGAAACGAGGAAAATTTAATGCCTAAAAAAATAATACTCTATCATATTGAATCATCTATAAAAAACTTAGGTCCCGGTAGTCGATATGCTATATGGCTTCAAGGATGTAAATTTGCCTGTAAAGGCTGCTTAGTAGAAGATAGTTGGAAATTAGAAAATGGTCAATGTAAAAATATTTCTGATTTATACAATGATATAGTAAATACTAAAGATATTGAAGGAATTACATTCAGTGGAGGAGAACCATTCGAACAAGTTGATGCTCTTTATGATATTATACAAAAAATAAAATTTTTTAAGACAGAGCTATCTATCATGATTTTTACAGGATATACACTCAAAGAACTTATTGAAAAAAATAGTTTAAAAATTTTATATGTAATACAGAATATAGATATTTTAGTGGATGGGAAATATATTCAAGAATTATATGAACCAGATCCATGGAGAGGTTCTAAAAATCAAAATATACATTTTTTAACTCAACGATACTCCGTGGCTGATTATATAAAAGCATATAAAAATTATAGATTTGAATATTACATAAAAGATGGAGGAGGAAAGTATTTTGCTTCTGGAATACCAATTAAAAAGGATAAGAAGTGAGCGGTAAAAAAAGATCAGAAGTACAAAATGTACTAAAAAATGCAGATGAAACAAGAAAAAATATTTTTGATAAAAACTTTAATGATTTGACTATTGCACAAAAATCTTTTAGTGAACTACAAAATGAACTTAATAGTTATTCTATTAATATTGATGATGAAGTTTATAATATTAACACCTTGAAGTCTAAAGTTAAAAAACTCGATAAAGAGATTAAGATATTAGAACAAATCATACCTCAAAAAGCTAAAAATTTTGAGAGTTGGTCAGTTGAAGATTTTGATGATGAATATTTTAGGGCAGAACAGATCATAAGTCAATATGAGGACATTTTAAATCAAACTTTTTTAATTGAACAGAATATAAATTCAAAACGAGATGAATTACTTGCAGAAAAAGAGCTGAAAGAACAAGCTTTAGAACAACAAAAATTTATAAACAAAAAAATCTTTTCCATTACTTATCAAGATCCTTTGGACTGTGAAGCAAACCTAGATTTCAAACAGCTATGTACAGACTTTTTAGATAATACACAAATTTATAATGAGATTACAACTCTTCAGGAAGAAATAAAATTAAAAATTGATTCTCAAAAATATGAGCAAGCTATAAATGCTATTCATTCCCTAAATAATAAAGTTATTACTTTAGATAAACAACTTCAATTAAATATTATAAAAATAAAAGAAAATTTACAAACTGCTTTTGCCATTGAAAATATACTTGATGAAAGTGGTTATGAGTTTGAAAGTGAACTTATCAATGGTAAACTTATTAATGGCATTAAAATAAAAACAATTAATAATAATGATTTTGAACTTAATCTTACAAATATTATTGTTCATAATGAAGAGAAAATAGATATAGATTTTATTGTTAATGATACAAATGAAGGATGTAAAATAAAAGCATTAGAATTACAAAATAGACTTTATAAGAATGGAATCCCTTTTAAAATTACTGACTGGGGAACAGCTATAAACTCTAAAGTTACTACAACTAAAAAAAATCATTTATATCAGAAAAAAAGTTATATTGGGGAAGAATCTTGATGAAAAACATATACTTAGGGATAGATTTTGGAGCGGAAAACATCATGCTCTCTTATAAAACAGATGAAGATGAAGCGATAACTACACTACATTTTAACAATCAACCATATTTCAAAAACTACTACGCAAAAGACGCCAATACAGGCAAAGAGTATTTTGGAAGTGAGGCTTATGATTTTTATTTTGATGCTTTTGAAGATGGCAAGAGTGATGATGTTGTATTTATAAGCAGATACAAACAAGACCTTGCCAAATCTAAGAAGGAATTGGAGAGCAAATACAAGCGAATCACTCCTCAGGAGGTGCTTGTAAAGGTATTGCGACAGATAAAAACGGAAGTACGGGACTATTTCGCAAAAAATGACACAGTTATAGAGATTAAAAATTGTGTCATAACCATACCGATAATCTGGAAGTTGGATATTACCGTTATACAGCTGTACAAACTTGCTATGGAGGAGGTCGGTTTTAAAAACTTTCGCATAGAAGCTGAACCTATCGCTGCAGCTGCAAATGTGATAACTCTGACAAGAGACAAATACAGACTTTTTAATCTAAAACATCCACCGCAAGAGGGAGATACGATACTCTTAGTCGATATAGGCGCTTCAACACTTGATGTCAATCTTTGTAAATATGTAAACCCTATCAGCGCCATTATTGGTGATGGAAATAAATATGCTGGGAATTATCTCGATGCACTACTGTGCAGTTCTAAAAACAGTATAGAGTTACAGGAGCTTTTAAATTTTGATAACAGATATATAGAAGAGATAGATGAGATCAAAACACTTAAAGAAACACCGAGAGGATTTAGTCGACACATAAGAAAAACTCCTCAAGATGCACAAAAGATAGAAGAAGCATCGCAAAGATATGTAGAGACTATTACACAAAGCATTGCCGAGATTATAGATAAAGACTTCAACGAAAAAATAGATTATTTTGTAGTGTGTGGGGGTATGAGCAGATATAGTTTTAATGATTTTTTGAAAAATATTACCATAGAGTTGAAAGCAAAAATGCCTGCTAAACTCAAAGACACCGTTTTTTTCAATGAAAACAAAAGTTTTAATGATGACTTTTTGCATAAGACCATAGTCAATGGTGCGGCGATGCTCGCAAAAGATCCCGAGCTTGTAACAAAAAACCTTCCTTATTATATGGGTATTGTTGTCAATATGGGGCAAGGTGACAATATCCAAAAAAGAAAAAGAGTTCCCGTGATTTTACTTGAAAAAGGATTGCCCATAAAGAAAAGCTCTAAAAAAGTAGGACTTATAGATAGATTGAAAAAAAGTGGCATTATAAATGGTTCGTACAGACTGACTACTACGGCTTTTACTAAACCTGATGAACCCATAGAAATATTTACAGCATCTCATGAAACTGAGATCAAAAACTTTGCATCAAAGAAAACAAAGACGCAAACCATACAGTTTCAACTCACACCAAAATACAAGACAAACAAAAAGACAGATCAAATACTTATGGATGTATTGAGTTATATAGATGAAAACGGCATCATCCATATAGACATCATAAACGAAAAAGACAAAGATGTGGTAGCCGAAGGCAAGTTCGACAAATTTGCCGATATGGCGGAAAAACTTGAGTTGAGGATATGACGATGGAAGCAAAAGAGTTTATACAAACAACGATAGACAATACAAATATAGAGACAGAAGATATACTCAAACAACATGACTATCTTGAGGCTATTTCTTATTTTGATATCGAAGCGGATCTGCTTTATGATGAGTTTAGGTATCTCTCCCAAGATAAACAGTTAAAATTTCTTCAAGGGCTTTCTAAACTGCTCCCTTTTTCCCAAAAACTCTATGCAAAGTTTATAGAACACGTAGAACAAAAAGAGGAGTTTGAAAAATGGATCATCAAGGCAAACGAAAAGTATCTCGATACCCTGTACGAGATCTTTGGAGGGGGTGATTTTGAGCAGAGTTATGAAGAGATAGAAGATAGGATTTTGGAGTTGAATGAGACTCTCGAAAAGTTAGAAGTGGGATACCTTCATAATAAAATGAAACAAAAAAATTTAACAGAGTCTTTAAACCAACTACAAAGGCAAAACGGCAATGTACTTGATGAAATAACTCAGCTTGAAAACAGCATAGAGCAAAGTAACAGCCAATACGTCCAACAAGAGCGACTTAAAAAACAACTAAAAAATGATATAGAACAATTACAAACAAAAACTCAAGAGACAACAAAAAAGGTAGAAAATTTCCAAGCCAAAAAAGACTCTTTGCAAAAAGAATTAAGTAAACTTGAAAAGTTACAAAAAGAGAATGACATAAAACTAAAACAGATCAAAGAGGAGACACAAAAAGTTCTTTCACAAAACGAACTCTACAAAAAGGAACAAAAGAGACTTAAGCAGTGTAAACATGAGTTGCAAACCCAAGAAAAAGCAACAAAGTTGATCGGAATAAAACTCAAAAGCTATTTTGGTTCTAAAAAAACAAATATAGAAAAAGAGCTCGAAGCCATAAAAACTTCAATCAAAAATCTCCAATCAAACTTTGAAAAATCTCAAGAGGAAAAGATAGTAGAAGATGTATCTAAAGGAGAAAAATCATGAATCTCGATGTAAATATATGCACCCATCCTGGATATAGGAAATCTCCCTGAAGATGAATATGACTCGGTTTTACAGGTATGTAAGGAGTGTAAAGAGAAATACTATACAAAGTTTTCTATCGAAGAGTTACAAAAAGATATGTTTGAAACAAGTGATGAATATAAAAAGAGAATCGATAATTTACTTCCAAAAAATGTAGCAAAAGCAACATTGAAACATTATGATGGAGACAACAGAACATTTCAAATAGAGATCAAGATAGATCCACAATTTAACACTATTATCTCAAACATAGAGAGTCTTAATGGAACATGGTACATAGAGATAGATAGAGATAGAGCGAAAAAACTTTATAATGATTCCAAAGAGTATGATGTCAAAGCAAAGATACGAGTTGACAACAATAGTAAAATAAAGATATCCCGTTTTTTATTGCTAGAGTATATCTGTTTTTTATTTTTTGACTCTAAATTTGATGATGTCTGGGGCTTTTCTGATGGTTTAGCCGTAGCCAGCCAAAACGGCAAATGGGGCTATATAGATAAAACCGGCCATTGGGTGATCGAGCCTCACTATAAACATATATTTTTGAATAAAAATTAAAAGGGAACAAGATGGGAAAAGAGTTTAGACATAGATTTTATAACGAAGTGGAGGAGTCGGTTCAAAGAGGAACTAACCAGTTTATACTTTATGGAAAAAATCTTTATGAAGATCTCTTTTTCAACGAGTCTTTGGGTGTGAGCGATGCAGTTGAGAGTTTGGCTTTTAACCTATTTAATGTATCACATATAAAAAAGATTGTCGTTTTTCAAGAGGATGGAGTGTTTCTTTATAGTGCACCTAAAGAGGGGATAGAACTTTCAAAAAAAGAGGTTATAAAACTTAAAGAGGAGTTGTTACAACACAAAAGCAAAACAAAAGGGCTAAGAGATAAGCATCCAAATGCCACACAAGCAGAACCTAACAGAGCAAAAAAGGATGATGTTCAAGAGACGAGTATCTCACAAATTCAAAAGCTAAATATACTCAGAGATATCACAGAAGTTTTGCAAAAATCCAAAGAGCCTATCGGTGTGGTAGTGAACTCTTTGGAGTGGAGTGCAGAGCTTTTTGAGGGGAAAGATCATAAGATAGAGTATCTCAAAGAGATAGAGAAGTGGAAAAATATTAATATGAGTGACTGTATCCATTTAACTTTTGTATTACTTAACTCCATAGAGATAATAAAAAAATATTTTTTCATAGAGGAGTCCTCAAACGGTGTGATCTATGTAGGTACACCTACAGTAGATGAGATTGAAAACACTTTTGAGGGTATAATCACCCCAAAACTCAAAAATATCTCTACTAAATCTATCAAAAAAACAGCATCTTTGATAAAAAATAATAAATATCTTTTAAAAAATGCTATATACCTTTTTGCAACAATTTTAAAAAACAAAGGGGAAGAGGAGTTTTATGATGATAACAAGTTCTACAACCACTTTATAGAGCAACTAAAAGCGAATGTCGATGATGATGTAACATGGAAAGATGTTATCTTAAACCAAGGGATAAAAGATAAGATATTAACAAAATTTACCCATTTTTTAAAAGATTCCGGCAAGATAAAAAAGGGCTCGAAAGGGTTTATATTTTATGGACCTCCTGGGACGGGAAAAACTCATATAGCAAGAGCTTTGGCAAACAGGGGTGGATTTTATTTTATGGCTCCAAAATTAGCAGATATTAAAGGGGAGTTTGTAGGTCACAGTTCAAAAAATGTTCAAAATATATTTAATGAAGCTAGAACCAATGCTCCGACACTTCTTTTTTTGGATGAATTAGATACCATTTTTTCCCAAAGGGGTTCAGGTAATACCGACAGCTTTCAGCAAGACATAATTAACCAGTTTTTAGCTGAGATCGATGGTGTAGATAGTGCAAAACAAGATATCTTTCTAATCGGAGCTACAAACAGAATAAAGACGATAGACAGTGCGATGATAAGCCGACTTGAAAGCATAGAGATAGCCTTGCCAAATGTACAAAACAGAAAAGAGATATTTAAACACCATCTCAAAGATATCGATCTTGATCTACAAAAAGATGATTATGAAGATTTGGCAAAAAACAGTGATGGACTCTCAGGACGAGATATCAAAGGGGTCTGTGAAAATTTAGTTAACATTTACAAAGAAACAAGAGATTTGCAGACATCCGTTACTAAAGCACTTCAAGAGTTCAAAACAAAAGTAGCAAGTATGATGAAAAGCGATTATTTTGATATTACTCTTTATGACGGAATAAAAGCAAACCAGGGATTTGATGCCATCATAGGATACCAACAAGAAAAAGAACAACTCTCAGGTATGGTAGACATTATACTGAATGCCCATGAGTATAAAAAATACGACTCAGCCATAGCAAACTATAACGGTATATTGATGTATGGACCTCCAGGCAATGGCAAAACCCATATAGCATACTCTTTGGCAAACGAATTCGGGTTGGATTTTGTCAAAGTTATAGGTAGTTCATTGGCTTCAAACATGCAAGACGGAGCAGTAAAAATACTTGATAAAATTATACAAAATGCCATTAAACTCTCAGCTCTAAGCCCTATCATGCTCTTTTTTGATGAATTTGATGCAATTGTTAATCCACAGATGGATAGCAAATTAAGAGGAACCATACTTGATAGAATAACTTATATACGAAATAATGGCAATATTGTACTTGTAGCGGCAACAAATAAAAATCCCCAAGAACTCAACGAAGCAATTATTCGAGATGGGAGGTTTGATGAAAAAGTAAAGTTGGATAATCCTACCGATAAAAATTTATTGGTTAAACTATTTGAAGCTTTTAGTAGTGGAGAGAAGTTTAATAATACTGGTTTAGATTTTGATGACATAGTGTCAAAAATGGAGCTTGGAAAATTCAGTATCAGTACTATAGAAAACATTTGTAAAAGTGCAAAAAGAAAAGCTGTCTCCTATTCAGTAGATAAAGAGATAGCTATTTTAAAGGCGGAATATTATGATATTAGATAGAAATATATGCACTCAATGTGGCGGGAAAAATTTTAGTGATAATGATTATATGCATAATGAGGGAATATGCAAAGAATGTTTTGGCATAACAAGCAATGAACTTGATTCTGTTTATTGGTATAGATCTTTGTTACATCATATTTATACACCTGAAAGCTTTCTAGACAATTTACCAGATGCTTTTGAAATATTTTTTATGTTAACTCTTTTTTTTATAGCTGTATCTTTTGATATTAATAGTAATTGGTATTTATTAAAATACGCCGGTATTGTTATTCTATTGAAGATATTGATGTGGTTCTTTATTCGCGCGGCTACTAGATTATTAAATCCTGAGCCAAAAATATTAAAGCAAAAAAAATTTGATATCACTGTTGACAAAGAGATATATCAAAAATTTGAACTTTTTGATATCTATAAAAACTATTTTATTGAAGATAAAAAAGGTAATAACATTTTTCGTGTTCTAAAAGTCGAAGATATTGAAAAGAGCAAAAAAGATCTTGAAAAAATATATAATGATGATTATACATTTGTTATACTAAAAAGTTTGGTCATTGCATATATTTGTATGATATTGACAGTTATTATATATTCCATCATCAGTGGTAATAGCATTTATATAAACAATACAAAACTTTTAGATTTAACTGATAAAAATAATAACTGGATTACAATATCGCAAACATCATGTGAAAATTTAGGTGGTGTGTTTAATAAGAAAAAAAATGAGTGTAAAGCAAAATGGTTGGATGCCAAAAAAATTTGCAGAGCAAACGATGCAAGACTCGCTACATTTGACGAATACTCTAAAGCTCATTTATTTACGTTAAGGGATGAGAACGCAGTATGGACGAATACAGCTAAAAGAAATTATATAACGCTATTTTTTAATGCATCTTTTTTGAGAATATATCCAGATGAAGAAAGAGATGCACGCATGGCATTTACAAACAAAATATCACAAGTTGGTAAACCATTAACAAAATCAACTCATGAAAAATTCATTGTCAAATGTGTAAAGGGCACCAGTAATTATTATTTACGCAATTTTGATACAAAAAAATTACCGTAATATCCAATTATTCCAAATATAATAAGTGATAATCCCATAAAAAGATGAGGATATGAGATGAAAGCTATTATTACAAAACATGCAAAAAAACGACTTAAACAAAGAGTAGGACTTTCTAAAAGGGCTCATTTACGACACACTCAATATGTTTTGCAACAGGGGAAATATCTTTTTCGTAATCTTTCAGATAAAAAATTTTATATTAGTATGAATGAAAAAGAATATATTTTTAGTTGGACATCAAAGCTGCAACCAATACTAATAACTGTTAGATATGATTATAATCATTCACATCTCTATAGATAAGAGAGAAAAAGAGATGAAATCTACTCTTTCGCAAATCGTATGTAGTGTAAAACAAGATAATAAATTGGGAATTGTATTAATTCTACAACTTCAGGAAGTTATTAAAAAATTTAATGTTCTAGTACATATCAATGCGAATACTAATGTAAATGTGCTCAAGATTATGGCTATAAATAAAGATGGAGAAGTAAAGCAACAAATATCATTACTATTTTCTAATCAGGTAGAAACATTAAAATCTAAACAACGGGATGTATATATAGTTTTTTTGTTAGCCAAAGTAATCCATACTATAGATAAAAAGATTTATGATTATTACACTTTTTCACATTATAATGAGAATCAATACATTAATTTGCTTATCTACTCATTATCAAACTCATTTTCAAGATTAAATAGTAAAAAAAACAATAGGGAGGTTTTAAATGATATTGTGAAAGATCAATGGTTTCATACTCTAATGTTGAAAAATCTTACACTAAATATAAAAATACGCAATATAGAACTGACTTTAAGTGATGATTTATACAGATATATAGGCTATAAGTTTACAAATAAAGCTTGTAAAGGATTACAAACCCCTTATGAGATGCATAATTTATTTGATTATCCCTTTAAAATAGCAGTTGATAATGATGCAGTTTATGATTATTTTTCTATTAAAATCAATGATTTTACAGTTTATTACACTGTGGTAACATTAGATATGAAGCCATACTTTTATGTCCCATTACATCTCTTTGAGCCACTATCTTATGAAAATCAAATAGTAGATAACACAATATCGAACGATAACTATATGCTCTTTGAATATGATGCCTTTATAAAATTTGTTATCTATCGAATACTTAAAGTCATAGAGATACTTAATTCTAATGAAAATCTTCTTTCACCAATCTGGATAAAAACTCAATTGAAGTATATATCTCTAATAAATTCTTTACAAGACGATTAGTATAATACAAAATAATTTTTTAAAAGCGAGGAAAAGAAGAGAATGAATAATAAAACTATAAAATTTATCTGCTTAAATTGTCTCAATAAATTCAAAGTAAATTGTGAAAATCTTTTTATTAATGATACAGAACAACGAATAAGCTGTAGTGGAAAAATATTGGAATGTATAAAATGTCATAGTAACACGATTATCCCATTTGTGACAAAAACATTTAAAGTGACTTTTGAATGTGAATATACTTTAGACATATCTCCTGTTAAAAATAACATAATAGGTACTAATATTTATCAAGAAATAGATAATCTAATAAGGCAATCATTATCTCATGATGCTAAACATATAAAAGTGAGAACAATAGAAGGAGAAAGGTTCAAGCTAACTGATATGCGTGATAACTCTCATAATTCATCTGATAGTAATCATGAATGCCCTGAAAGTGAATAATTTGAGAGTGTTCAAAGGTAGTGTTCAATAATCTGTGTCAGCATCGGATAATTCCTAAAATTGTATCATAAATCTAAAGCATCATCCAACCTGCCTTTGATGTGGCTACACTTATTCATACTTAGAATTTTTAGTAATTCTAAGCTAAAATATCAATATGAATAAGGATAAAAAGAAGATGAAAAATAGCAAATATACGAGAGAGTTTCGAGATTCCAGTGTACAGTTGGTGATGAATTCAAATGAATCAACCGCAAAAATTGCTAAAGATTTAGATGTTAATGAAAAAACGCTTTATAATTGGGTTAGAGAGTATAAGAGGGCAAATAATATTCCTGTATTTTCAAGAGGTTATGCCAGCTCTAAATCTGGGACAAATAGTCTCAAAGAGACAGCTGAAGAGGAGAATAAACGTTTACGCGCAGAAAATAAACTACTCAAACAAGAGAGAGATATTTTAAAAAAAGCAACAGCGTATTTCGCCAAAGAAACTCTGTGAAATATGCATGGATACAAGAACATGCAAAAGAGTTTCAAATCTCAGTTATGTGTCGAGTGTTGAGAGTTGATAAATCGAGTTACTATCATTGGATTAAATCAGGTTGTGTGTTGAAAAAGGTCGATGAAAAACTCAATGAACTAATAGAAATTGTTTTTATCCAAGGGCGCGGGAACTATGGCACAAGACGCATAAAAGATAAACTCAAACAAAGTTACGGATTGATTGTTTCAAGACGCCGTATAGGTACTATTATGAAAAATTTGGGACTTATTGCAAAAACGAAAAAACGCTACAAAGTCAACACAACAGATTCCAATCATAATCTGCCGATTGCTCCAAACCTTTTAGAGAGAGATTTTTATGCCTCCTATCCTGATGAGAAATGGGTTGGAGATATAACTTATATTCCAACAAATGAAGGCTGGCTTTATTTAGCTACTGTCATAGATCTGTATTCCAGACGAGTAGTTGGTTGGTCAATGGATGACAATATGAAAACACCACTTGTAAATGATGCACTCAATATGGCACTAAGGAGCCGAAAACCACCAAAAGGTTTAATCTGGCATACTGATAGAGGCAGTCAATATGCATCATATTCCCATAGGGATTTATTGGAACTTCATGGCATTGAACAAAGTATGTCACGCAAGGGGAATTGTTGGGATAATGCAGCATTAGAAATCATTAAAGCTTACCCTACTGCTGTAGAGATTCAAAAGGCTACGCCAAAAAAGCTGACTCGGTTATTTCGACATATTAAAGGTAACAACTTTAATGATGAAAAGGCTAAGTATTTAATAGAACTTGCCAAATCTTCCATCTATGGTGGTCGTGCTAATGAATCAAGAGCTTTAATGATTAGAACTAATATTAAGATATTAGAGCTTTTAAGTCAAGAAAAAC
>Ga0256829_1002985_pt1 | contig 12124 bp, 15 predicted proteins | sample 131447metaG_FD_185979 | JGI IMG/M metagenome (GOLD analysis project Ga0256829, IMG submission 185979) | Hydrothermal vent microbial communities from Lau Basin, Pacific Ocean - 131-447 | ecosystem: Environmental > Aquatic > Marine > Hydrothermal vents | place: Pacific Ocean: Lau Basin | collected... | reverse complement strand
TATAGTTGTTCTTCTGAGTCAGCAGAAGCAGAAGAAAAAGAACCTGAAGTGATACAAGAGAAGAAAGAAGTTATCTCTTTTGAAACATCTACTAATGAGATGAGTGAACATGTAGAGAAGACTCTAAAAACTATTTTTGAACAACAGAAAAAAGCGATAGAATATGTAGATGGAGATGAAGATCTTCTTCGCATTGTGAGTACATTGGAGAAAACCAGAAAATATATTCCAGATATGCCAGAAATAGCTACACTAGCAGAAGCAGAATCTTACATCAATCAACAACTTGGATTAGAAGTGAAAGAAGTTATTGCTAAAGTTCCTGTTGCAGAAGCAGTAGTAGAAACAAAAGTAGCAGAAGTCAAAGTAGAAGAGCCAAAAGCAGAAGTAGTAACAGCTGAAGTTGTTGCACCTGTTATAGCTAAAAAAGCAAAAGAGAAAGCAAAGAGTGCCCCTAAAGAGGAAAAACAAAAAGCAGTTGTTGGTAAGACAGTAAAAGTAGACCAAGAGTCCATCGATAGTCTTATGAATGTTGTAGGTGAGTTGCTAGTGGCTAAAAACTCACTTCCTTACTTGGCAGATAATGTAGTCGGTATGTCCCATGATCAAATTAAACGAGAGATTATGGATAAGTATATCTTTATAAACCGTCTAAGTGAGCAACTACAAGACCTTATCATGGGCATGCGTATGCTTCCTATATCTTATGTTTTTGATAGATATCCAAAACTGGTACGTGATATTGCAAAAACATTAACAAAGAAAGTGAAACTTGAGATGAGTGGTGGTGAGACGAAGCTTGACAAAAATATGATTGAAATGCTAGCTGATCCTATGATTCATATCATGAGAAACTCACTTGACCATGGTATTGAGATGCCAGATGTTCGTGAACAAAAAGGAAAAAATCCAGTTGGTTTAGTTACCCTCCATGCCTATGCTCAATCAGATAGAATTATTATAGAAATCATAGATGATGGTGCTGGAATAAATGTTGAGCGTGTAGCGAGTAAAGTATTAGAAAAAGGCTTGCTTACTCCAGAACAGATTGATGCCCTTAGTGAGAAAGAGATGGCAGAACTAGTACTTCTCCCTGGACTTTCTACTGCTGAGTCTATTACAGAGTTTAGTGGTCGTGGTGTAGGAATGGATGTTGTCAAAAAGTCTATTGAAAGTTTTGGTGGAACTATCGGTATTTCGACGAAGGCAAATGAAGGAACTGTTATTACCTTAGCTATTCCAATGTCTTTAGCTGTGACCTCCCTTCTACATGTGCAAATGAATAGTATTCATTATGGTATTCCTATGGATAGTGTAAGTGAAACTGTAAAAATAGAGAGTTCAGAGATAGAGTACTTACATAATGAGCCTTTTATCTATATCCGTGGAGATGTTATTCCACTGCTCTTTATAAAAAGTATGCTTAATGAAGAAGATATGCAAGATAAACCACTCTCTATAGTGGTCTTAAATATTAAAGAAAATCTTCTAGCAGTAGTTGTAAATGACTTTTTAGGACAACTTGATGTTGTTCAAAAACCATTAGTAGGTATTATGGAAGGGCATCCACTCTTTAGTGGTACAGCACTGCTTGGAAATGGACAAATTATTATGGCTATGGATCCACTAGGACTTTTGGGTATAAGTCAAAAATTAAAAGAAGAGATACAAGTAGCATAAGGAAAGAAAATGACAGATTTAATAGTTTTTAGTGTCGGTGATAATAAATATGCGATGAATATAGAAAATGTGCAACGCATTATAGAATCAACACGGCTTACCAATATTCCCAATGCACATCCTTATGTAGATGGCATGATGTCGTATGAAGAGCGTGTTATTAAGGTACTTAATTTTCGTAAACTGATAGATATGCATACCTATCAGTTTGAATTAGAAGCCTTGTTTAAGAGTTTGAAAAAGGGACATGCAGATTGGGTGTCTGCACTGAAAATCTCTTTAGAAACAGGAGCTATTTTTTCAAAAACACTTGATCCACATGCATGTGGACTCGGAAAATGGATAGATTCTTTTACTGCTTATGATGATAAAGTGATAGAGATTTTAAATGAACTCATAGAGTTTCATAAACAACTTCATACGACAGGTGGTGTGGCACTAGAAGTGTATAAAAGTGACAAAACTGCAGCACTAGAAATACTTAATGTGAAAATAGCTGCTATTTATGAGCATACTATGGGTGCCTTAGATACTTTTACAAAAGAGCTTGATTTAGTTGCTGATTCCTTACAAAAACTCATAATTTATGATAATAAAGGGACAATTTTTGCTATAAAAGTGGATACAATTGAAGATATAGCACATGTAAGTGAAAGTGATTTTGCTAGTACAGGAACAGACCATGAGCAAAATGAATTTTTAGAACTTGAGAATGTTCTTGATCTTGATGGTGTACTCATCAATGTGATTAAAACAATTAAACTACCAAGATAAAGGAGTAGAAATGTCGATTACTTACGAAAAAAATGAAGCAGGTTTTAGTTCTGTTATATATGAAGATGAAGTGGTGAGTTTGAGAGATTTTTTACAGGAAAAAGCTGGAGAGAAAGTCGCTTTTAACTTTAAAGATTGTGAAGATATACATTTAGCGGTATTACAACTAATAATGGCTTATAAAAAAAATTATGAGTGTGTGTATGAATTTGGCGAGAGTAAAAAACTCTTTCAAACAGTATTAGAAGGATTTCATACTAGTGAAAACTATTGTAGTTAGTAATCGTAAAGGTGGTTCGGCTAAGACAACAACTGCTGTTAATATAGCAAGTGGATTGGCAAAAAAAGGCTCAGTCCTTTTACTAGACCTAGATACACAAGGGCATGCTTCTATTGGTGTTGGTTGTGAGCCTGATGAAAAACTAGGTGTACACTCCATCTTTGATGGTGCAACACTGAGTGAAACATTTATTCCTACTGTACATAAAAATCTTACACTCTCTCCTGCTTTAGTGAACTTTGATGTGTATGAGTATGCAGACTTAAGAGGTATACTCAAAAATCGTTTTAAGCGTGAAAATATAGCAGATTTTTTTGACTACTGTGTTATAGATACACCGCCAACTTTTGATGCTCTTTTGAAAAACTCACTTGAAGTAGCAGATAGTGTACTCATTCCTTTTGTACCACACCACTTAGGTGTTGTGGCAGTTGGTCAGATGCTTCGAGCCCTCTACCAAAGTGCAAAAGCACAAGAACGAGAGATAGCAGATGTTTTGATACTCCCTGTGATGTATAATCCACATATAAATGAGCATAAAGAGTCCGTAGAAAAAGTGAAAACTTCTTTTGGACATGAAAAACTTCTCTCACCCATAGGTGTTGACATTAAACTTGCCCAGCAGTTTGAAAGTGGCAGTCCCATTATCTTGGATCCAAAGCGTTCTAAAGGAATGAAAGACTATAATAAGTGTGTACAAGAGTTATTACAAAGAGTTTAAATAAGGATAGATGAGCATGAATTTACTTGTAGTAGATGATAATAAAAATAATAGAATGATATTAAGCCTTCTTTTAGAAGACTATATGGATGAAAACGAAGGGGTGTCCTTCTGTATTGATGAAGCTGTTGATGGTTTAGAAGCTATTCGTATGTGTGAATCAAAAGAATATAGTATTGTTTTTATGGATATTATGATGCCAAATATGGATGGTATTGAAGCTACTAAACTTATTCGTCAACAAGATAAAAAAGTAATGATTATCGCTGTAAGTGCAGTAGATGATACTCTCAGACAAAAAGAGATCTTATCTCATGGGGCAGAGGACTATATATCTAAGCCTATTAACTCTGATATTTTTAGTTCTAGAATTGCAAACTATGTACATCTTACAGAGGCTCGTGCAGTTAGTAAAGAGAATAAAATTAATAATGAAAATGGTGTTAATCTTTTTACAAAAGAGATATATAACCGCTATACAAATTTTAATCTTTCAAGTGAAGATGCTCTTTCTGAACTCTGGGAGTATTATCTTTTAGCAGGGGAAGAGAAGTGTGAAAATTTAAGTGATGTTGTTCGTATGGTCTTCTCCCTTGGAGAAGTCCAACTGCGCCTAGGTATCAAAAGTAATCTTTTCGTCGAAGAGGCAGAAAATAATAAATATTTCACCGTAACTAATATAAAAGATGTTCCTGATCAAGTGATAAAATTATTGATAAAGAAAAATGAAATTCAATGTGCATATAAAATGTCTGAAGATAAAATTTCCTTTGAATTAGTGAAGATGCAAGAAACAGTTGCTGTTGAAGAACCTGTTTTTGTGAGCGAGACTCTTGTTAGTCCAAGTATTGAAGAAGTAGAAGAAGAGATAGCAAGTAGTCTTGATTACACTTCAAGCTCTTTGGAAGTTTTTGATTATATAGATAGCGATGATATGCTTGACTTAGAAGAGTATGCGGGTAAACTCAGTTCTCTTATGCTTATAGTAGGAAGTGGAGATGTTTCAGAAGAGGAGGCAATAGAAATTTACACATATATAGAAAAAGTTGGTGCTATTCTCTCAAGTTATTCTGAAATATATAAAATTTCTCATGCTTTAACTGTGCTTTCATCGGAAATGTCTTCTCATTTAAATGTGTTTATGCAAAATGCTGAGGCTATTGGACCAATGTGTAGAGCATTTAGTAAAGACTTGATGAACTGGATAGAACAATCTTTTCACACAGGTGCTCCAAGTGTTGACTTTATGAATGATACCATTGCTGTGAATTGTCAAACTATTGGGAGTATGCTTACGATGAATGATGCTCCTCCAGCAGGAAGTGAAGATGATTTTGATGACATTTTTGATTTTTAAGGAGTAGGGTGATGTATAAGGTAAAAGTATTAAATCCGTGTAGTTGTTTTGTGAAGAATGGTTTTGTTGATGTAGAAGACTTTGCTACAAAAGAAGAAGCGAAAACCCAAGCAGACTACCTGTTACATAAAATGCAAACAAGTTTTTGTGCGAAACATGAGTTCAGTATGTCAGAGCAGTTGGGAACATATACCATACTTGTAAAACCACGCCGTTAGAGAAAAATCTCAACAGCACGCTCTAAATCCTCTTTGGTGTCAATTCCAAAACCAGTAGAAGCTACTTTTACCATACTTATCTTTTTTTGATGGTAGATAGCACGGAGTTGTTCTAGCTTTTCTATATCTTCTATGGGTGCATCTTTGAGTGAACAGAACTCTTTCAAGCTTTTTTTAGCAAATCCATAAATCCCAATATGACCAAAGTATTTCGCACCACCACCTTGGTTGTAGGGAATTGCAGAGCGTGAAAAGTAAATTGCGTTATCTTTGTCATCTAAGACAACTTTGACAAGATTTGGGTCTTGTGCTGCATCTGCATTAATGGCGTTATAGCAACTTCCCATAATAAATGCTGCATTTTCTTCTTGTAAAAGTTTGAGTTTACTCATAAGTGATTTGACAACATCTGGTTCTATAAAAGGCTCATCAGCTTGGACATTGATGATGAGCTCATTATCATCAAGATCTAAGATAGTTGCACATTCATGAATCCTATCTGTACCACTCTTATGTGTTGTCGAAGTGAGCATCGCTTCAACACCATAAGCTTTACAAACTTCTATGATTTTCTCATCATCCGCAGCTACGACTACTCTGTCAAGGTGTGCTACTCTTTGAGCAGTACGAACAACCATGGGCAAGCCGCCAATGTCTGCTAAAACTTTTTGAGGAAAACGTGAAGATGCTAAACGTGCTGGAATAATAATCATTTAATGCCTTTAAGTTATAATAACGAAATTATATCTAAAAGGCACTTGTTTTTCTATGATACTTTACCAACCCCAATCAGGCTACTGTTACAATGGAGACTCCCTATTTTTATATGATTTTATCTCAAAGTTTCAGCCTAAGGGAGAGCTTCTTGATGTGGGTGCAGGTTGTGGCATCGTTGGCTTATTAGTCGCTCGTGACTATGAAAAAGTAAGCCTTAACGCGGTTGAGAAGCAAGAAGTATTTATAAAGTATGCAAGAAAAAATGCTCAGGAAAATAGTATTGCCTACGAGTTATATGAGTCGGATTTTTTGGATTTAGCCGAGGGTAAAAAGTATGATTTTATAGTCTCTAATCCTCCATTTTACCCCGATGGCGTTAGAAAAAGTAAGGATGAAATACTCTTAAATGCACGCTATAGTTCAAATCTTCCTTTAGATGATTTTTTTAAAAAAGTATCGCGTTTACTCAAGCCTCATTCGCATTTTATTTTCTGTTATGACCCTAGTGTGTTTGGAGATATTTGTGTGGCATTAGAAAAAGTAAAGATGCGTATTTGTGATCTGCAGTTTGTGCATCCAAGAGTAGAAAAAAAAGCTTCTTTAGTTTTAATACATGCAAGAAATGGCTCTAAATCAAATATGAAAATATGGGAACCATTAGTGATAATGGGTGCAGATGAGCAGACAAAAGAAGTACAAAAGATTTATGAAAAAACAAAAACAGAGAGTATAAAATGCCAACTATAATTAAAAAAGAGGGTTATCCTTATGTCTTTAACCAAGATGCTTGTGCTACTTGCGAAGGGAGATGTTGCACTGGTGAGAGTGGTTATATATATGTCAGCAAAGAAGAGATATTTAAAATAGCGGAGCTACTCAAGCTAAGTGTTAATGATTTTGGTGTAAAATATCTCTTTAAAAATGGCTATAAATACTCCATAAAAGAACAAGTTCATAAGGGCTCCTACGAATGTGTTTTTTATGATAGAGAATCAAATGGCTGTAAAATATATGAGGCACGTCCATCACAATGTATTAGTTTTCCTTTTTGGGATTATTTTAAAACACATATTGATGAGTTAAAAGAAGAGTGCCCAGGGATAATTGATGCGTAATATTTTTGTACTTTTTAGTCTTGCTATTGTCTTTATATCATGCTCTCTGCATGAGCCAAAACCAATCAAAGCTAACGAGAAAGCTTTTGCGGAAGAAGATTTGTATATACTCTATGCTCTTAGAGCCGAAGAGGTTAAAGAGTATGGAGCTGCATCAGAGCTTTTCACAAAACTTTATACTAAATCTCATAAGCGAGAGTATCTTTACCGTTCTTTAGAAAATGATCTTGTAGCTAAAAAGGATGAGAAGCTTATAAAAAGAGTGGATGCCTTACAAAAAGATAAACCTTTTGATGTAAAACTACTCCGCTATAAAGTGATAGCACTTTTTGAACTTAACAAACTCGATGAAGCAAAAAAGTTTGGAGTTATCTTAGCTACTCAGACAAAAGAGACAAATGACTACCTCCTTGTCTCAGACATATATATAAAACGCCAAGAGTATGATTTGGCAGTAAAGTACCTAGAGAGTGCTTATGTAAAAGAGAATGATGAAAAGATTTTAGATAAACTCTCTATCATCTTATATGTCAACTTAAACCGCAAAAAAGAGGCAATAGCACATCTTGAAACACACTCCAGAATGCTTGGCTGTTCACGAAGAATCTGCTCTCGTCTTATTGCATTTTATGCAAATGATAACAATATAGAAGGTTTATTATCTACATACTTACGACTTTATGAAGTAAATAAAGATCCAAAAATTACAAAAAAAATTATTCAAATTTATGCTTATAAGCAAGATTATCCTGCTTTAACAAAGTTCTTAGAAAAGTCTGGTGCAGATGATGAAGTCTTACTTCAGCTCTACTCCTCTGCAAAAAATTATACAAAAGCATATCCTTTGGCAGATACTCTTTATAAAGAGACAGCAAAGATAGATTTTTTAGGACAAAGTGCCATTTATGAATATGAAGGTGCGAAAGATAAGTCTTCAAAAGAAGTTTTACAAAGTGTTATTCAAAAATTAGAAAAAGTTGTTCAAGAAAACCATCAAGATATTTATCTTAATTATTTGGGATATATTCTTATTGATCATGAGATAGATATAAAAAAAGGTATGGCTTATGTGGATAAAGTCTTAGAGTCACAGCCTCACTCAGCTTTTTATCTTGACTCAAAAGCTTGGGGTTATTATAAACTTGGTCAGTGTAAAAAAGCTGATAAATTGATAAGAAAAGTCTCCAAAATGCAAGGTGGGGATAACCCAGAAATTATCTTACATATACAAGAGATAAATAAATGTTTAAAAAAATAAAAAAGGTAAGCAATAACAATGATTTTAGATGATATTATAAAAAAAACAAAAGAGGACTTAGTCGAGCGTGAAAAGCAGTTTTCATTAGACTGGTTAGGACGTTCACTAGCATTTAATGCAAGAGCCCCTCGTGATGTTTTTCCCTACTTGCAAGCAACAGAAGAAGACCCTTATAGAATCATCTCTGAAGTGAAAAAAGCCTCACCATCTAAGGGTGTTATTCGTGAAGATTTTGACCCTCTCGCTATTGCACAAGCTTATGAACGCGGAGGGGCAAGTGCTATCTCTATCCTAACAGAGCCTCACTTTTTTCAAGGTAGCTTAGACTATCTCGGTGGTATTCGCCGTTATGTTGGCATACCTCTTCTTCGTAAAGACTTTATAGTTTCAAAGTATCAAGTGCTAGAGGCTCTTGTGCATGGTGCTGATTTTCTCTTACTTATTGCAGCGGCACTTACTAAAGCGGAGTTAAAAGACCTGCTCAACTATACTAGGCACTTAGGTATGGAAGCTTTAGTGGAAGTACATGACAAGCCAGACTTAGTAAAAGCTATCTATGCGGGGGCTGACATTATAGGCATAAACCATAGAAACTTACAAACTTTTGAGATGAATATGAACCTCTCTTATGAACTTATTCCTCTTATTCCAAATGGTAAGATTATTGTTGCTGAGAGTGGGATATATGAGCATGGACAGTTAGAAGATTTAAGTAAAGCAGGTGTAGATGCTTTTCTTGTCGGGGAGTCTTTAATGCGCACTGATGATGAAGAGACAGCATTAAAAATACTTAAAAATGGAGAAGCATAGATGATAAAATTTAGCATAGTAGTGTTAACAGCATTAATACTTTTTTTAGGTGGATGTACTCAAGAGACACAGAATAAAATAGGCAGAAGTATCCAAAACTGGACAGGAACAGATGGTGTCTTAGATGTTTATATGGGTGAAAAACTTGTACAGCGTTACATTAAGATAGATAAACTCTCATCTGCTGAGGCTACCGATGGTAGTAAGCAATCGAGAAACTATAGATATGGTTATGGATACTTAGACTTAAACCAAAACTATAAGGTAGACGCTGGTGAGAAAAAACTTTATTTTGAGATAAGTAACTTCTCTACTTCATACATTTTTTATGATAATCCAGGAAAGTAGTATATGGATCTTATAGAACTCTTCAAACACTTTGTAGGTACTAAAAGTGAAACACCTGATGATGGTGGTTTGCTTGATTTTATAGAAGAGTACCTTGAGGGTTTTGATGCAGTTCGTGTAGATGTAGAGGATGTAAAAAATCTTTTCATATATAAAAAGTTTAGTGAGGGAGAACATCTCTGTTTTGCTGGACATGTGGATGTCGTTCCTGCTGGAGATGACTGGGATACTAACCCTTATGAAGCAGTAGAAAAAGATGGTTTTATCTATGGTCGTGGCACGCAAGATATGAAAAGTGGTGTAGCTGCATTTGTTCAAGCAGTAAAACAAGCGGAAAATTTTAAGGGTACACTTTCCTTAATGCTTACCTCTGATGAAGAGGGTGAAGCTACAAATGGAACGGTAAAAATCTTAGAATTTTTAGAGAACAATGACTTGCTTCCTGATGCTTGTGTAGTTGCAGAGCCTACTTGTGAAGAGGTCTTTGGTGATGCTATGAAAGTAGGCAGACGTGGCTCTATAAATGGTTATGTAACACTCAAAGGAAAACAAGGTCATGCTGCTTACCCTCAAAAAGCGATAAATCCCATACATAAAATAGCAGGAGTCTTAGGTTCTATGGCTGGAGTTGACTTAGACAATGGCGATGAGTTTTTTGCTCCAAGTAAATTTGTAGTGACAGATATTCGTGCTGGTATGCAGGTGACAAATGTAACACCAAATGAGCTTAAGATGATGTTCAATGTCCGCAACAATACAAAAACTACACAAAAAGAGGTGACACTTTTTGTTGAAAAACATTTTGCTGGCTTAGAGTATGATCTTCGTTTAACTCAAGGTTCTTATCCATTTTACACAGATACAGATACAAAAATAGTGAAACTCCTTGGTAACGCCATTAAAAGTGTTACTGGTGTGTCAGCAAAACATTCAACTGCAGGGGGAACAAGTGATGCCCGTTTCATCTCTCCTCTTGGTGTAAACGTGATTGAGTTTGGTGTTCGTAATGACTCTATTCACTCTGTTAATGAGAGAACAACAAGGGCTGAAGTAGAAGACCTTTACAAAGTATTTACACATCTGATAGAGAATTGGAAATAATTTATGAAAAAAATATATATGATAGTATTAATGGCGTTAGCACTCTCTGGTGCAGAACTGAACTGGAGAAGTGACTATAAACAAGCCTTGCAAGATGCAAAAAAACAAGATAAGCTTGTGTATATCCTGATAACAAGTGATAGTTGTAAATGGTGTAGAAAGTTTGAAGCAACTACTCTGCAAGACAAAGCAATACAAAAAAGACTTAATCGCGAGTTCGTGAAAGTACATCTCTCTCGAGATAGACATACCATTCCAAAGCAGTTTGAGACAACACCAGTGCCAAGACACTACTTTACAGATACACAAGGAAATATTTTATATAGTTCTTTAGGGTACCGCGGAGTGAGTTGCTTTGATGCTTTTATGGATAATGCACAAGATAAGCTAAAAGTTAGTCAATAATAAGGAAAAATAAATATGAAATTAGTACAAACAGATAGAGCACCCTCAGCTATAGGACCATACTCCCAAGCAGTGGTAGCCAATGGCATCGTATATACTTCGGGACAAATCGCTTTAACACCAGAGGGGACTGATGAATTACTTGGTGAAGATGTCGTAGTTCAAGCCGTTCGTGTGATGAAAAATCTTGAAGCTGTTTTAGTGGAAGCGGGCAGTTCTTTAGATAATGTTCTTAAAACGACAATATTTTTAGCAGATATGGACTCGTTTGCTCTTGTAAATGAAGTTTATGCAGAAGCATTTGGGTCTCACAAGCCAGCCCGTGCGACAGTTGCTGTAAAAACTTTACCAAAAAATGCACTAGTAGAGATTGATGCTATTGCATTAGTAAAGTAAGCAAGAGACTCTAAAGAAGAAGTTTATTTTAAGAAGAGTTGTCATACAATTACAATAATTGACTGATGGTCGGTCATTTATAAAGGTAGATATATGGCAAAAATAGTAGATAAAGAACAAAAACGCAGAGATATAGCCCTTTCGTGTAAAAATCTTTTTTTAACGCAAGGGATTAAAGATGTAACTATTTCACAAATGGCACAGAGTGCTAGTGTTGGAAAAGGAACAATTTATGAGTATTTTCAAAACAAAGAAGAGGTTGTCTTTGAAATAGTCAATATTTTAATGCAAAAACATGCGAAAAAATTGGCACAAGAGTTACAGACTCTTTCTTCTACAAAAGAGAAAATAAAAAAGTTTTCAGAATTTTTTTATAGTGCGCAAGATATAGAACTCCGAACATTTTATAAAAACTTCATTTCTCTTACTCTTATAAGTGAAAATAGAGAGATGCGAGAGTTTCAAACACAAAGTATGCAAGAGTACTATAGATGGTTTGTAGAAATTTTGCAAGATGGCATAGATGCAGGAGAGTTACAAAAAGAGATAATGGGACTTTCTCTTGGGCTATTTGTTACGGGTAAAGGACTCTTTATGATATGTGAAACTACAGATAGTATTTCTGATTTACAAGAAGAACTCAACACTTTCATAGATAATATTTTCGCTCTTATGGAGGTGAAAAAATGAAAATAGTATTTTTATTTTTACTGCCAATGTTTGTATATGGGGACTCTTTAGGTATGCTTTTAGAGTATGCAACAGCACATAATGAACTTATAGTATCAAAAAATATCACTTCTCAATCTAAACAGAGTGCACTGCAAAGCTCGCAAAGTAATTATCTTCCTACTGTAGATATTGGTGGTTTTTATAAACGCGATGATGCCCCAACTCCTTTTCAACCCGGTACTACTTACTCAGGCTATGCAAAAGTTGGTTTT
>Ga0256829_1002984_pt1 | contig 12126 bp, 9 predicted proteins | sample 131447metaG_FD_185979 | JGI IMG/M metagenome (GOLD analysis project Ga0256829, IMG submission 185979) | Hydrothermal vent microbial communities from Lau Basin, Pacific Ocean - 131-447 | ecosystem: Environmental > Aquatic > Marine > Hydrothermal vents | place: Pacific Ocean: Lau Basin | collected... | reverse complement strand
CCAACAAAAAGATGGTTCGGCATCGAAAGGCAAGTCCAACGGGGCGAAGAAGGATGCGCGTTCAAGTGCATCACACGCCAATCAAGAAGCTAAGGGACAGTCGCAAAACAAACAGGAGAAGAATCATCAAGCCAAACAAGCCAAAACACCGCAAGGAACACCTACGCAACAACACGATAGGCAGAAAAAACAACATGCGTTGTCAGCTAAGGAGCTGAAAACATTGGAACAGAAGCAAGCCTTTGAACAAACCCTTCGGCGTGTTCCCGATGACCCTGGGGGCTTGTTGCGGCGGAAATTCTTATATCAATATCAACAAGATATGCAGGGGGGTGTTCGATGATGATGTGTATGCGGATGTGCTTTTTTGTATGGTGTTTGTTGGCTCCTGTGGTGCTGTGGGCAGCGACGGCAACAGCTTCTTTGGATCGCAGCAGTACAGGCGTGGGCGAATCGGTACAGTTGCATGTGCATGTGGATGGCAGTGCCGACCATGACCCCGATTTTTCAGTGCTTCAACATGATTTTGACATCATCAGTCAAAGTCAAAGCAGTAATTATAGCCTTATCAATGGAAGTTTAAGCCGCAGCCAGCAATGGCAATTGTCGTTGATGCCCAAACATACAGGCACTTTGACCATTCCATCGATTTCATTTGGTAATGCAGCGACCCAAGCGTTGACGCTAACGGTCACGCAACAAGCCAATGCGAGCAGCCATAACAGCCAAGTGTTTCTTGAGATGCATGCCAGTGTTCGGGATGTGTATGTGCAGGCGCAAACACTCGTGACGGTGAAGCTTTATCGTTCGGTGAACCTGTTGCAGGCGCAATTGACCGAGCCCGAAGCGAAACATGCGATTGTGAAACGCTTGGGTAAGGATAAAACTTATGAAGTGATGCGTGGAGGGCAACGTTTTGTGGTGACACAGCGGCAATATGCAGTATTTCCGCAACAAAGTGGAGCGATGAAGATTGCAGGTGTGGTGTTGCATGCGCAGATTGATATGGGTTTGGGCATGTTTCAGCAAGGGGGGCGTGTGATTCGGGTGGTTGCGCCAGATATATCACTGCAGGTTCATCCGATGCCCGTATCTTGGAATGTGCGTCATGCTTGGTTGCCTGCCCATGCGTTAACGGTGCAAGAGATTCCTGATCAGACAGCCGCAGCGCTGTTGAAGGTGGGAGAGCCGATCACGCGTATTTTTGAAATTCGCGCACATGGTTTAACCGCAGAGCAACTGCCACCATTATTGACACAAACACAGGTGCAGGGGTTTAAGGTGTATCCTGATAAGCCTGAATTGCGTACAGAAGTGGATGCAGATGGTGTGGTGGGGATTCGGCGTGAAAAAATCGCTATGATTCCGACACAAGCAGGTGATGTTCGTTTGCCTGCATTGTCGGTGTATTGGTGGAATACAGAGACGAGCAAGATTGAAGTATCAACAGTGTTGGCGAGAAACCTACATATTGAAGCAGCATCAGGTGCACCTTCGGCGAGTAGGGAGCTGGTGAAGCCCCCTGTAGCAGCAACGAAAGTAGGTTCAAAAGTTGTGCCTGAAACGCCCAAGCGTGTGGCATCGCATATTCCTGTATCGATACAGGATAGCAGTAGTGTGCGGCTTTGGCAGGGGGTGAGTGCGCTACTGTTGGTACTATGGTTGTTGACGCTCAGTCTATGGTTTGCACGCAAGTCTAGGCTGAGGCAGAGCCAGAAGTATGATGCCGAACAGCGTCAGCGGACACGCCATAAGGTAGAGAAAGATGTACAGCGCGCTTGCCGTCAAGGGGGGGCAACGCAGGTCGCAAAGGCTTTATTGCATTGGGCGAAGGTGGTCTACCAACGAGATGATTGGACGCATATTGGTCAGCTCAAGGGTTTGGATGGAACATTGGATGGCTTGGTTGATGACTTGCAACGAGTGATGTATGCGCGTGATGGAGATGAACAGGCTTGGGATGCCCAAGCTATTGATGCATGGATACGCGATTGGAAGAAGAGTGAGAAGCATGCAGATATTGCTGCCCATGAAAAAGTGTTGAAGCCGTTGTAAGCTTGATTCAGAGATGCCTTAGGGCATAAAAAAAGCGACCCGATAAAGGGTCGCTTTTCTTCTATCAAGCCTGATGAGGGGCTTGGATTACTTATAGAAGCCAATCATGGTTTCTAATGATTTAGCTTGAATCTTGGATGCTTGACCTGCAGATCCAAATGCTTCAAAGCGAGCTTTACAGATGTCTTTCATGGCATCCTTGGCTGCTTTGTAGAACTTGCGTGGGTCAAAGTTGGATGGGTTTTCTTTCAAGTGCTTACGAATCGCACCTGTAGAAGCCATACGCAAATCGGTATCAATATTGACTTTACGCACGCCATGTTTGATGCCTTCTACGATTTCTTCAACGGGGACACCGTAAGTTTCGCCCATTTCACCACCAAATTCATTGATGATTGCCAACCATTCTTGAGGTACGGAAGAAGAACCATGCATCACCAAATGCGTGTTAGGCAAACGCTCGTGAATTTCTTTCACGCGATCAATAGCCAAGATGTCGCCTGTTGGTGGCTTGGTGAATTTGTATGCGCCGTGGGAAGTACCAATCGCAATCGCCAAAGCATCAACGCCAGTTTTAGCAACAAAATCGGCAGCTTCTTCTGGGTCAGTCAACATTTGGTCGTGGCTTAACTTACCAACTGCGCCTACGCCATCTTCTTCACCAGCTTCACCTGTTTCAAGTGAACCCAAGCATCCCAATTCACCTTCTACAGATACGCCACCAGCATGTGCCATGTCGCAGACTGTTTTGGTCACTTCAACATTGTATTCATATGATGACGGTGTTTTCGCATCGGACATCAATGAACCATCCATCATCACAGATGAAAAGCCAGATTGAATAGAACGCAAGCATACGGCTGGTTCAGAGCCATGATCCTGATGCATCACTACAGGAATATGTGGATATTGTTCAATCGCTGCATCAATCAAGTGACGCAAGAAAGGCTCGCCTGCATAACCACGCGCGCCAGCAGAACCCTGCATGATGACAGGTGAGTTGACTTCATTCGCAGCTTCCATGATTGCATGAACCTGCTCCATATTGTTTACATTGAATGCTGGCATGCCGTAGCTTTCTTCTGCCGCATGATCCAGTAGTTGTCGTAATGAAATTAATGCCATTTTTTTATCTCCTTTGTGATACTACTTTAAACTTCTTCATCAATAGCGACGATTTTCATCGCATTGGTGCCGCCTGATTCGCCCATCGGTGTGCCAAAAGTCATGATGATAAGCTCACCTTTCTTGGCTAAACCATCTTGAAGCATACGCTTCTTCATATCAATAGTGGCTTGTGGCGCTTGGCTTGATGTGTAGTTGATAGGCATACATAGGGGAATTACATTGCGGAATAGCGTGACCCGACCCAATGTTTCAGCTTCTGTTGTTAGGGCATAAATGGGTACATCACCCAAGTGTCGAGACATGTACAAGACGGTATTCCCACTTTGTGTAAATGCTGCAATACCCTTAATGGGCATCGAACGCGCAACCTGCATAGCTTGATGGGCAATACATTCATCCACAGAAACAGGTGGAAAACGAGCTTCGCGTGTTTGCAAAGATGGCATAACGCGTTGCTTTTCCGTTTCAATGCAGGTGCGGTGCATGGCCTGCACTGCTTCTACAGGATATTTTCCCGCAGCTGATTCGCCTGAAAGCATCACCGCATCAGCACCATCAAGTACAGCATTGGCGCAATCATTGACTTCTGCACGCGTTGGAATCGGGTTTTCACACATGGATTCCATCATTTGGGTGGCAACGATGACAGGGCAATTATACTTGGGTGCCATGCGTAGCATTTTTTTCTGCACAGGGGGGACAGCCGCATCACCAATTTCTACACCTAAATCACCACGCGCGACCATGACCGCATCAGATGCTTCCATAATAGCTGTAAGGTTGTCATCCAAAACAGCTTCAGCACGCTCAACTTTGGCAACCATACCAGCATGGCAGCCTTCTGCTTGTACTAGTGAGCGGGCATATTCCATATCTTTGCCATCGCGAGGGAATGAAATGGCAATATAGTCCACACCAATGGCACATGCAGTTTTGATGTCTTCTTTATCTTTTTCTGTTAAAGCATCGGCTGATAAACCGCCGCCAGCACGGTTGATACCCTTGTTGTTCGACAACACGCCGCCAACGACAACGGTACAATGGATTTCCTGACCAACGACTTTATCAACATCCATGACCAAAAGGCCATCGTTGAGCAATAAGCGAGCACCGGGCTCGACATCACCAACCAGCTCTTTATAGGTCAAGCCAACACGTTCATCATCGCCATCATCCAAAGGTAAATCGGCATCAAGAATGAATTTCTGACCAATTTCCAATACGGTTTTACCCGTTTTGAATTTGCCACAGCGAATTTTAGGGCCTTGCATATCTGCTAAGATACCCACAACTACGCCAAGCTTGGCTGCTGCGGCACGTACATTATCGGCACGCATTTGGTGATCTTCAGGTGTACCATGTGAAAAGTTCAAGCGAACAACATTCACACCCGCAGCAATCATTTTTTCCAGCATCTCAGGTGATTCAGATGCGGGACCTAATGTGGCTACAATTTTTGTTCTACGAATTTGCGTACTCACTTAGCTGCGCGCTCCTCTAACATCGCCACTGCGGGCAATTTTTTACCTTCCAAGAATTCAAGGAAAGCACCGCCGCCCGTTGAAATATAGGATACTTTGTCTGCAATATCATATTTATCCACTGCAGCCAAGGTGTCCCCACCACCAGCAATTGAGAATGCAGAAGACTCAGCAATCGCCAAAGAAATCGCCTTGGTTCCTTCACCGAATTGATCGAACTCAAATACACCAACAGGACCATTCCATACAATGGTACCTGCATTTTTAATGATTTCTGCTAATGCCGCCGCTGAATCAGGGCCAATATCAAAAATCATGTCATCATCGGCGCACTCATCAGCTTTTTTCAAGGTTGCTTCAGCAGTAGGGGAGAACTCTTTGGCACAAACAATATCAGTAGGTACTGGAATGCTACCGCCCTTGGCTTCGGCATTGGCGGTCAATGTTTTGCAAGTTTCAACCAAGTCAGCTTCGTACAATGATTTACCGACAGGCAAACCTGCGGCTGCAATAAAGGTGTTGGCAATACCGCCACCCACAACCAATTGATCGACGATGGTGGATAGTGATTCAAGCACGGTGAGTTTGGTAGAAACTTTAGAACCGCCAACAATGGCAACCATAGGGCGTGCGGGGTTATCCAAGGCTTTGCCCAATGCTTCCAATTCACCTGCCAACAATGGACCAGCACAGGCTACGGGTGCAAATGTACCTGCGCCGTGGGTGGATGCTTGTGCGCGATGGGCAGTACCAAAGGCATCCATAACATAAATGTCACATAAAGCAGCATATTGTTTGGATAGTGTTTCATCATTTTTCTTTTCGCCTACATTAAAGCGAACATTTTCAAGTAACACGACTTCACCATCAGCGACATCAACTGTTGAACCCAAATAATCGTCAACCAAACGCACGCTTTGTCCCAACAAGCCCGACATATGTCCTGCAACGGGAGCCAATGAAAATTCAGCCTCTGGAGAGCCTTCAGTCGGACGACCCAAGTGAGACATCACCATAACCTTGGCACCAGCGTTGACGCAATGTTCGATGGTCGGTAACGATGCACGAATACGCTTATCCGAGCTTACTTTGCCATCCGCAATGGGAACATTGAGGTCTTGGCGAATCAATACGCGTTTGCCAGCCAAATCGAGGTCGGTCATTTTAATTACAGACATTTCTCACTCCTTTTCAATCGTTGAATATGCTGGAACGATTCAGTGTGTTGCTGAAGTCTTTGGCTTGGGATAAAACACTCGCTTGCAGTAGCAAAACCGTGTGTTTCTTTTCAAATCAAAATGGATCATCAGCAATCAGAATAGTTACCATATGTTTTTCATGATGTTCTTCGGTGAAAAACATCATGAAAAACATAGGGGCTACTGATAAGCAGCCCCTATATCGAATGCTTAAGCGATGTGCTTCAGTACGCGCAACATGTTGCAAGTATAGCCATACTCGTTGTCATAAAAAGCAACGATTTTGACAAATGTGTCATCAATGGCGATACCAGCGGTAGCATCAAAGATAGATGGATGAGAATCACCACGGAAATCCGTAGAAACAACTTTTTCATCGGTGAAGCCCAATACATTGTTCAACGAACCTTCAGAAGCTTCTTTCATAGCGGCTACGATATTGTCGTATGATGTGCCTTTTTCGAGTTCTACAGTCAAATCAACCACAGAAACATCAGAAGTAGGAACACGGAACGCCATGCCTGTTAGCTTGCCATTCAATGATGGAATGACTTTACCCACAGCTTTTGCAGCACCCGTAGATGATGGAATGATGTTTTCCAAGATACCACGGCCACCACGCCAGTCTTTATTCGATGGACCATCCACAGTTTTCTGTGTTGCTGTTGCAGCGTGAACGGTGGTCATCAAGCCACGTTTGATGCCGAAGTTATCATTCAAGACTTTAGCAACTGGAGCCAAACCATTGGTAGTACAAGAAGCGGCAGAAACAATCGCTTGCCCTGCATATTCTTCATGGTTCACACCATAAACAAACATTGGAGTCGCATCTTTGGAAGGTGCGGATTGCAATACTTTCTTCGCGCCAGCTTCGATATGTGCTTGGCAAGTTTCCTCAGTGAGGAAGAAGCCTGTACATTCCAAAACAACATCAACACCGACTTCATCCCATTTCAGGTCAGCAGGGTTACGCTCAGCCGTAATACGGATGGTTTTGCCATCAACAATGAGGTTTGAACCATCGTTTGATACATCACCGTCAAAACGGCCGTGAACGGAGTCATATTTCAGCATATATGCTTGATAATCAACGTCCAATAAGTCATTGATTGCAACAACTTCTACATTTTCGAATTCTGCTTCTTTGGCAATCGCGCGAAATGCCATGCGACCAATGCGGCCAAAACCATTAATACCAACTTTAATTGTCATAATACGCTCTCCTTTGTTTAAATTGTTTATGCTACTTCATTCACTGCAGCCAGAACTGCTTCCGTGGTGATGCCGAATAATTTGAATAGCTCGCCTGCAGGCGCTGATTCACCAAAGGTATCAATACCAATGACCTTACCATTTAATCCAACATATTTTGCCCAGAAACCAGTTACACCCGCTTCAACTGCAACGCGAGCGGTGACAGATGATGGCAATACAGATTCTTTATACGCATCGTCTTGCTTATCAAAAGCATTGGTTGATGGCATAGATACAACACGAACCTTCTTATCAGAAGCTTCAGCAGCTTCCATCGCCAATGAAACTTCAGAACCAGTGGCAATAATGATGACATCTGGCGTGCCTTCACAATCTTTTAAGATGTAGCCACCTTTTTCGATGTTTTTGATTTGTTCAGCAGTACGGATTTGATGTGGCAAGCCTTGGCGTGAATAAATCAATGAAGTAGGGCCTGTCATGTTTTTCACAGCAACTTTCCATGATACGGCTGATTCAACCGCATCGCATGGGCGCCATACATCCATATTTGGAATCATGCGCAAGGTTGCAGTTTGCTCAACAGGTTGATGGGTAGGGCCATCTTCACCCAAACCAATGGAATCATGGGTGAATACTTCAATATGACGCACTTTCATCAATGCAGCCATACGCAATGCATTGCGGGCATATTCAGAGAACATCAAGAAAGTCGCACCGTACGGTACAAAGCCACCATGTAATGAAATACCGTTAATCATGGCAGCCATACCGAATTCACGCACACCGTAGTTCACATAGTTACCATCATCATGATTGGTTACAGGTTTTGCATCAGGCCACAATGTAAGGTTTGAACCTGCCAAATCAGCAGAACCACCCAAAAATTCAGGGGTCAATTTTGCCAATGCAGCAATGGTGTTTTGTGACGCTTTACGCGAAGCAATAGTTTCACCCTTTGCATCTACTTCAGCAATAAATGCATCCACACCAGCTTCCCAATCCGCAGACAACTCACCAGAAAGACGGCGTTTCAATTCAGCAGCTTCAGTAGGGTAGGCAGCAGCATAAGCTTCAAAACGAGTATCCCAATCGGATTCAGCCGCAGCGCCAGCTTCTTTGGCATCCCAACCCGCATAAACATCTTCAGGGATTTCAAATGGTGCAGCATCCCAGCCCAACTCTTTACGAACCAAAGCGATTTCTTCATCACCCAAAGCCGCGCCATGGCAGTCATGCGAGCCAGCTTTGTTGGGAGAACCAAAACCAATCACTGTTTTACAGCAAATCATGGTAGGTTTGTTTGGCTCTGCTTTGGCAGTTTCAATCGCAGCTTTGATTTCATCAGCATCATGACCATCAACATTGCGAATCACTTGCCAGCCATAGGCTTCAAAACGACCAGCTGTGTCATCGGTGAACCAGCCTTCGACTTCACCATCAATAGAAATGCCATTGTCATCCCAGAATGCAATCAATTTGCCTAAGCCCAAAGTGCCAGCCAAAGAACATGCTTCGTGAGAGATGCCTTCCATCAAACAGCCATCACCCAAGAATACATAGGTGTTATGGTCAACGATGTTGTGACCTTCTTTATTAAACTGTGCAGCCAATGTCTTTTCAGCCAATGCCATGCCCACGCCATTGGTGATACCTTGACCCAATGGCCCAGTAGTGGTTTCAACACCAGGTGCATAACCATACTCTGGGTGACCTGGGGTGCGTGAATGTAATTGACGGAATTGTTTCAAGTCCTCAATACCCAAGTCATAACCAGTTAGGTGCAATAAAGAATAGATCAACATTGAACCATGACCATTGGAAAGAATGAAGCGGTCACGATCAGCCCATTGTGGGTTGTTCGGATTGTGCTTCATATAGTCGTTCCAAAGAACCTCGGCAATATCGGCCATGCCCATAGGTGCGCCTGGATGTCCAGAGTTTGCTTTTTGTACTGAATCCATAGCTAAAGCGCGAACGGCATTAGCCAAATGTCTACGATTACTCATGATGATTTACTCCTTCGTATAAAAAATAAAATGATTAAACATGTTGGGTGGTTTGAACACGGCGAATATTGCCGACAGAACCTGAAAGAACCACGGTATCTGTTGTCATGTATTTACCATCAACATCTGAGCCTGTGATAACATGATGGACATATTCACCGCTGGTCAGACCTGTGGCGATAAACATACAATCATCAGAAGTGACCAACTCATCGCGCGTTAAATAAGTGGTGGTGTCGATGCCTTCTTCTTCACACAGTTTGATTTCAAAATCTTTTTGTGGTGCCATACGACCAAACATTTCAGCACCCATCGCGCGTGCCGCACATGCTGTCACAATACCTTCAGGTGTTCCGCCAATACCAAATAAGGCGTCAGATCCCATATTTAAGACAGCTTGAATCGCACCGTTCACATCTCCATCCGTTGCCAGGCGAACTTTAGCACCGCACGCATAAATTTCTTGAATCAGTGACTGATGGCGTGGTTTATCCAATACAAACACGGTGATTTCGGTAATGTCTTTTTGCAAGGCCTTAGCCAATTGCGTTAAACGAACTTCTACAGAAGCTGTTGGGTCAATCTTGCCGCGTGCGGCTTTAGGATAGACTTGTTTTTCCATGTAAAAGCAAGAGCCAGGGCGATACATAGTTCCAGCAGGCGCAGCGGCTAAGGTCACAATAGAGCCGGCAGCATCACGAGCAAACAAATTAGTGCCTTCAATAGGGTCAACTGCAATATCCACGCCAATACCCTTGCCGTTGCCAACTTCTTCACCATCATAAAGGGCAGGAGCTTCATCTTTCGCACCTTCGCCAATCACAATCAAACCTTTCATTTTGACTTCATTGATGCGGGCGCGCATGGCATCAACAGCCAAACCATCCCCTTCATCTTTTTGCCCCGAGCCTACGAATGGCGCACATGCGCGTGCGGCAGCTTCACAAACTTCTACCAGGTCGATTTTTAGATCAGCAACAGTGTTCATTGAGTCTATCCTCCCTATTTTTACAAGCAAAAACTAATCAATGCTGCGGCATCATAGCGATGTAGGGATGAAAAAGCGAGTTTTTGCGCTGGAGAAAGTGCTGATTATGGGGTTGCGAAAAGAGTTTAGGGGTTACTTTTTTCGCATATAAGTGTATTCAGGCGGTGATTTCAGTGTGTTTTTGGGGATATGTTGTTGAATATCAAAGTGTATAGATTGTGTGTTGATCCATGTTTGGACGCAATCCGCTTCTTCCCGCCCGCCAACATGCCCTGTATAGGCCAAAATAGATAGGATGCCACCCTTGGTCAGTAGGTTTGCGGCGTGTTGCAATGCTTGTTCTGTATTGTGGGCTTGGGTTTGGATGTGGTGTTCGGCACCAGGAAGATAGCCTAAGTTGAAGGTGATGGCGCGTATGCTTCCATGAAGGTGGGCGGGAATGTGTTGCGCCATATGGGCGTGATTGCTCAAATGAAGTTGAACGCCATCGAGCAGTTGATGCTCTTGCAAACGAAGCTTGGTTTGCTCCAGTGCCGTGGGTTGAATATCAAAGGCAAAGACTTTCCCGTGAATGCCAACTTGCTGGGCAAGAAAGAGCGTGTCATGCCCATTGCCTGCTGTGGCATCAATGGCGCAATCGCCATGCTGAAGGACTTGTGCTAAATCATGGTGGACTCGTTCGGTTAAACGCATGGGAACCTTTGTATATCTGAAGATGTTGGTAATGGGGTGTGCTGTTGGATGTGCATCGCCATGGCGTGTGCATGATAAGGAATAAGCATAGAGCCTTTGGAGCCAAAGCCATTAAAGATACCGATGTTCGGGCGGTGGGGTAAAAAACCAAGGAAGGGCTGTTTGTCTCGGGTATTGGGACGGATGCCTGCCTGTTGTTGTGCGATGCGAACGCTGTTGAGCTGAATGGACATGCTCTCTAAGGCGTGCAGTAATTGTGTGGCAGCTTGGCTTGTGGTGTGTTCATGGAAGGGTGGGGTGTTGTTGTAGCTTGCACCCAAACGGAGGCGACCATCGTGCGTCGGAATCAACCAAGTTCCTTGATGGGTGATGTGTTTGGGATGGGGGCTGTCGGTGTGAATATCTAAGATTTCACCCTGTGCAGGCTGGAATGGTAGATGGCTAAAGTACGGATTATTCATGCCGCGCCAGCCTTCGCAAAAGATGATGCGCTGGGCATGGAGGTGTTGGTATGACACACCGCGTTCGTGGTGTTGCAATGCCTCATATTGGAATACTTGTTCCTCAACTTTCCCCTGATTACGCAACGCTTGGCGTATATGGTGACACAATGGCGCAGTATCGACATAACCACTGTGTTGTTGGATAAGGGTGTGTGCGTGTTGTGGATGGGGTTGAAGGTAGGCGGTATATGTAGGGTTGTTTTGTCGTTTTTGCCATGCCTGTTGTTCGCGTTCACGCGTTAATGTTCGCCATATGGGGCATGGGAAATAAAAGCGATGGTGCAGTGCGCGCTCCAAAGCACGATATGTTTTTTTGGCAAAGGGTAGGAGTTGTTCGATGTCTTCTTGCAAGACAAGGCGTTGCCCTGTGACTGGATTGATGAGCCCCGCTGCAACCGATGAGGCTGCGGCAATATCAGGATGATGAATGAGATGCACTTGATAGGCGTGTTGTTGAAGTTCCCATGCCAAGAGGCAGCCAGCCATACCGCCACCTACAATGATGATGTCGGTCTGTGTCATCTTAGCGTGTGAGGCGAGCTGTCACATCCATTTCAACCTTTGCACCCAAGGGTAATGCGGCAACAGCCACGGTGGCACGAGCAGGTCGATGCGCGCCCAACCATGAGGCATAAATCGTGTTTACTTTGGGGAAGTCTGCCATATCGGTTAAGAAAATAGTGACTTTGAGAATATCATCCGTCGTAGCTTCTGCTGCTTGCAAGACAGCAGAAAGATTGCGGGTGACTTGCTCGGTTTGGGCTTCAACATTATCGGCAATCATCACGCCTGTTTCAGGAATCAGTCCGATTTGTCCAGAAGTATAGAGCAAGCCTTGGTGTTCCACAGCTTGGCTAT
>Ga0256829_1002983_pt1 | contig 12127 bp, 16 predicted proteins | sample 131447metaG_FD_185979 | JGI IMG/M metagenome (GOLD analysis project Ga0256829, IMG submission 185979) | Hydrothermal vent microbial communities from Lau Basin, Pacific Ocean - 131-447 | ecosystem: Environmental > Aquatic > Marine > Hydrothermal vents | place: Pacific Ocean: Lau Basin | collected... | reverse complement strand
AAAGGCGTTGTGGTTTTTAGGGTATAAAATGCTACGGTTATAGTATAACAATCTTGTTTTAAAGCTCTGCCACCACAAGGCACAATACCTTGTTCTATATCTTGTTTTATTTGGTAGCTGTACGCTACTTGGTTATCGCTGCAACGTAGTACTTCGGTAATATAATTATTGGGTAAATTGGCTTTTTTAAAGCTAGTTTTTACCTGTTGTACCAAACTATCTGGATGTATGCTTAATAGTGTACTAAATTGTAATTGGTAACGGTTATCGCCCAAATCTTGTATTGGCGGTACTACCGTTGTACTGTCTTGATTACTTAATAATAGTTGGTGACCAACATCTCTTAAAGCTATTTTTACTACTTGGTTTGCTGCTGGTTCTTGTGTTTTTGTGCAAGATTGTAATACCATACTAACCAAAATTAGTACGATTATAGGTTTTAAAAATAGGCGAGTTAACTTCATAAGTATTGTAAATAACATACATTTTTATGAGATTTTACAACAGTTGACACTTCTTTTACACTTTTTTGACACTTTTTTGACACTTTTTACGGCTTATCGCTATAGTTTTATAATATCAAATTTTTTAAATCTCATTAATCATTAAATTTAAAGTTATGAAAAAACAAGTTTTAATCCTTGGTATAGTAATTATTGCGTTTGTATTAACAGCGTTTACCGTTTTTAAAAAAGACATTAAAGACGTTGCACCAACGCAAATAACCACTACTGAAACTGAAGACGTAATTTATGGACCTAAGGAACACGATCCAATTATTAAAAATGAAGTCTTTGAAGATTTTATCTATGAAATTGGCACACGTTTTATGCCAATTAAAAAATCAGTAGTCATTAATGCAAAAAAACTAAAAGATGTTTACGACATAGAAACACTAAACAGTATGAAAACTTTACAAGCTGTACGATTACTAAAAGTGGTTAACGATAGACAACAAGATTTAAATTTAGCCGGAACAACTACAACTTTTACTACAGAACAACTTAATTACTTACAAACGTTAGATTATGGCGACAATATTGTTTTTAGAACAGAATTTATAGATAAATATTCTGGCGGTTATAACTACTCTACACCACATCATACCATTGTACCTGACGTGCAAGCGCAATATTCTGAAGGTTTTAAAGCATTAAAAGCCTATTTTAAAGACCAAACCGAAACAGTTAGACAAGATGTTGATCCTAAACAGCTAAAAGCAGGTAAACTATACTTTACTGTAACCAAAACAGGAGATATTGAAAACATACATTTGGACCATAGTTCTAACTACCCAAAAGTTGATAAGCAACTTATTAAATTAATGCAAGAATTACCTGGTACTTGGACACCAGCAAAAGATGAAAATGGTAAAACTGTAGACCAAGAGTTAGTTATTTCTTTTGGATTGATGGGTTGTTAGGACTGATATTCCGCACTAGATGCAAAATCTATTTTATCCGTATGAGATACTGAAACAAGTTCAGTATGACGTTAATATTCTGTTGTCATTCCGAATGAGGTACGAAGAGGAATCTCATCCTACTACTCTACTGTTCAAATTATGTGATTTCTCAATACGTTCGAAATGACTTAGGGATTATTATTTATTATTCTGCTAAATAAGGAAACAAAAAAGACATCAAATTAACATGATGTCTTTCTTTTTTTATTGGTTTTACTAAGTATAACCCGTAATTTTACAAAAAAATTATTGATGAGTTTACTTAGTATTTTCAGAATTATCGCCTTATTAGAAGGTGTATCTTATATATTATTACTTTTTATTGCAACACCTATTAAGTATTTTGCAAACGACCCTACATATGTTAAGCTTTTAGGTATGCCACATGGGTTATTATTTGTGGCTTACATAGCTTTGGCTGTGTTATTAAAACCAGAACAAAAATGGAATAACCGTACGTTTTTAGTAGTACTTGTTGCTTCTTTAATTCCTTTCGGGACTTTTTACGTAGACAAAAAGTTTTTAGCTAAAAAAAAGTAGGCTTATCTCCTACTTTTTTAATCGGTCTTTAACGTATTCTATTTGTGTTTTTCCGTGTGGTTTAGGTTTTCCATCTTCACCTAAATTTACCATGATAATATCTTCTACAGTAATAATAGTTTCGCGTGTACGCATATTACGCACTTCACATTTAAGGGTTAACGATGTGCCACCAAACTTTTTAACATCAATACCTATCTCTACAATATCACCTTCGGTTGCTTTACTCATAAAGTTAATTTCACTCATGTATTTAGTAACCACTTTATTGTTTTCTAATTGTACTATGCTGTAAAGTGCTGCTTCTTCATCAATCCAAGCTAGTAATTTACCACCAAACAAAGTACCGTTTGGATTTAAGTCTTCTGGTTTTACCCATTTTCTTGTATGAAATCTCATAGGCTAAAATAAATTTTGTTGTTGAGCTTCGTTAGGTACTTTTAATTGAGCGCCTAATTCTGCATTTAATTGTTTTATAAAATATGCTGAAAGTAAAGGTGATTCTTTTTCTATATTTTGATGTATAAAAAAGTCTATCTCTTTAATTCCTTGTGTTTTCCAAGTTTTTAATCGTTTTATCCAATCGTCAAGTCGTGTATAATCTGTAGGATGATTTGCGCCAACGTAACGCACAAAAGCAGTTGGGTTAGTTAATCGCATGTGCATTAAATCGCGTCTTCCTGCTGTATCAACAATAACATTTGATATGTTATTAGTTTCTAAAAGTTGAAATAACTCTTCTGAAACCGTTGGATCATTGTACCAATCTGTATGTCTAAACTCTACTGCTAATGGAATTTCTTTTGGCCAATCTTCAATAAAACTAACCACTCTATTGAAGTCTTTTGGAGCAAAATTATTGTGCATTTGCAAAAAGATAGTGCCTAACTTTTCTTGTAAATTAACTGCAGAATATAAATAATTATCTACAACGTCTTTGACTTCGTTAAGACGTTTCCAGTGACTAATTTCTTGATTTAATTTTGGGAAAAATTTAAAATTTGAAGGTGTTTTTTCTCTCCATTTCTTAAATTGTTCTGGTGGGAAAATACGGTAAAACGTTGCATTAAGCTCTATACTATTAAATTGTGAAGAATAATACTCCAATTCGTCTTTTGTACCTCTTGGATAAAAACCCTTAAGATCTGCTCTGTTCCACTTAGCACAGCCAACATAAATTTCTGGTTCATTATAATCTTTTACCAAATTAAGCACACGTTTTGTGTCTTTATGGTCTTTTGGTAAAGTAAAATCTATGTCTTCTGGGTTAGTAACGCTTCCAAATTTCATTTAATACATATTTACTTCAAAATTACAATTTATAGATTGTTAATAAGAACGTTAAAAACAATTTTTTACTATGTCTGTATTGCTATTATTTATCGATAATTTTAGTAAAAATTACTATCATGACTACGCGAGATCAACAACTGTTAGCTGCAAGACCAATTATTGAAAGTATTATTATTAATGAAACAATGAGTAGTGAAGAACGCTTTCAAAATGAAACGTTAAGACCAGTAATTAAATTGCAAAATGATTTATTTATTGAGGTTTTTAGAAACTACATTGCAAAACACAAAAATGTATTTTACCAATTGACATTAGAAAAGCGTTTAAATTATATTGAAAATGCTATACATAAAGATATTAAGTTTAGAAACAGCCTTAAAGGTATGGTGATTGGTCAATTTACAGTAGATGAATATTTGACGTATATAAAGAACTCGTCTTCGCTAAATAAACGTATGATGAATATTGTAAAACAACGTTTACAAAGTAATATTCAATTATTTGAAAAGCCTAAATATTTATCTGCGGTTTAATTGAGGTTAATCAATTATTGATATTCTATTTAAATCTGTTGTTAAGACATCGCTCATATAATCAAAAAATGGACGAATGGCTTTAAATGCTGTATCTAATTCATTTATAAAGTTATCTGATAAAACTTGATTGTCTGTAAACGGTTTAGTAAAAATATACTGTTTACGACGAATTAAGTCTATTGCTGGATGTTCTTTATCAAAATCTTTTGGTGCTGTTTTAAGGCTGTCTCCTTTAAAATCTCCCCAAATAGTTGAAAAGCTTTTATCATTTAAAATATCACGCATCTCTTGATCGTCTATTTCAAACTCTTTTCTAATGCGTAGTAAATCTTCTTTATTTGGATCCCAAAACCCTGTAGCAATAAAACTTTCGTTATTTGGCTGAATATGAATATAATATCCACCTCTAAGTTTAGGTTTTACACGATTAAAGGAACAACCAAAATGGGTTTTATAAGGTTGTTTGTTTTTAGAAAACCTTACATCTCTATATATTCTAAACTGCTTTAACTTATCTACTTGGTCATGTTTATTAATTAGAGTAAATAATTCCTCATTAAACGCTTTTACTTCCTTTTCTATAGTTTTAAATTCTGGTTTTCTTTCATTAAACCAATCTCTATTATTATTTTTTTCTAGTTGTTTTAAAAATGTGAATACGTGTTTAGATATAGTCGATTTCATTAAGATTTAATTTTTATTAAAATTACAAAAAAACCTCAGTTTAAACTGAGGTTTTTTTGTTTCATAGCAATTTATGTAGTTATTAATCTACTGCATCTTCTACATCATCTGCAACATCTTCTACAGTATCTTCTACTTTTTCTCCTGTAGATTTTTCTTCTCTACAAGATGTAAATGCTGCTGCTAATGAGAACATTAAAATAAATGCATAAATAGATTTTTTTAAAGTAAATTTCATAATATTTGGTTTTTAGTGGTTAATATTTATTGTTCATCAGTCATTTCTTCGACTTCTGCTTTGCTTTCTTCTTTAACTTCTTCAATTTCATCTTCTACGTCTTCCATTGCATCTTTAACATCGTCTGAAGCTTCATCAATGTCGTCTTGCATTTCATCCATAGTTTCTTCAATTTTTTCTTCTGGTGTTTTATTTTCTTCTCTACAACTTGTAAACACTGTGGTTAGTGAGAACAAGATTAAGAAGGTATATACTAATTTTTTCATCGTTTTTTGGTCTTTATTGGTTAATAAATAGAACTAATCAGCTAGCTTATTTTTGCTTCTAAATTATTTTAAGTAACTGATTAGTTGACTAGTATTTATCTAGTTGCTCCTCTTAATAGTGATACTACAAATAACACTAAAAAGACAAAGAATAAGATTTTAGCAATTCCTGCAGCTGCTCCTGCAACGCCTCCAAATCCTAAGATTCCGGCTATAATTGCGATAATGATAAATGTGATTGTCCAACGTAACATAATTTTTTGGTTTTAAATGGTTAATATTAAACTAACAGCACTTTGCTTTTAGTTGTTAGAGAATTGTTTCTCTAAATTTTGTGATTCAAATGATAATTTATTATCAAATTGAAGTGTTCTGATAGGGAACGGAATGTTAATGTCCGCTTTATCATATGCTTTTTTAATTTCTATAATTGCTGTACTTTTTGCTCTTAATTTTTCTAGAGCATTTTCGGCGTCAATCCAGAATCTGCATAAATAGTTGATTGAACTTGACCCGTATTCTGTAAAATAAAACTCTACATCTTCTGGTTTTTCTATCTGATCAAAAGTATTACAGATTGTTTCTTTAGTTAATTGCTCTACTTGTTCTAAATCCGACTCATATCCAACACCGCATTCTAAAAACACTCTCATTTTTGTAGTTAGTGTATAGTTTTTTAGTGGATTTTCTAAAATCTTCTTATTAGGAATAACTACAATGTTATTATCTGCTTCTTTTAAGGTGAAATCTTTAAGGTTAATATCCATAACTTCTCCAGAAAATCCATTGGTCTCTACCCAATGTCCTATTTGTATTTTCTTTCTAAAAGACAATACAATACCCGCAAAGGTGTTAGATAATGTACCTTGTAATGCTAATCCAATTGCTAATCCAGCAACACCAGCACCAGCTAATAATGAGGTTAATGTTTTACTAAGATTTAATATACCTAAAGCTAAAAATAATCCAGCTAATACTACAACTACTGCAGAAATGCGTCCTACCATATTAGTTATAGAGTTTTGTTCTACTCTTCTAGCCATTAGCTTGCTTACATATTTGTTTACATATTTTGAAACAAAATATGCGGCAAATAATACTAAGATTGCTAAAATTAAGTTCGGTATATTGGTTACTATTATATTAAACCAGCCTTCTAATTTATCTATCAATAAATTATATGCTTCGGATAATTGATCTTTCATAATGTTAAATTTTTAAGGTTAGTACTGTATCTAAATTGCTAAAATATTAGCTAGCTACTGCTTCTTCCTTCAATTGCTCTGTAGACTTTTTTGTCCAAGCATTTAACATCCAGCTAGTTTTTTCTAATTCTCTTATATAAGCACCAACTAAATCAATTGTACCTTCATCTCCTGCATTTTCAGCAGAATCTATAACACTAGACATTTGCGCTAAAATAATTTTGTGGTCGTTTAAAAGAGTTTCTATCATTTTTTGGTCAGAAATCATAGCGCTTTCCTCCTGTACAGTAGCTATTTTAATGTAATCACTAAATTTACTAACAGGATGATGTCTAAGTGTTAAAATTCGCTCAGCTATTTCATCAATTTTAATTTGTGCATCATTGTACATGTCTTCAAACTGTTCATGTAGGTCAAAAAAGTTTTTTCCTAATATATTCCAGTGAAAACTTCTTAGTTTTTGGTAGTACATATGATAGTCAGATAATAATGTATTTAAATCCATTACTACTGGTAATAATTTTTCATCTTGCATATTCAAATAACTCATAATCAATATTATATTTTGGGTTGTTTATTTTGTTTAACAGTTCTAAATTACAATTAAACAATATTGATTACTAGCCATTTAACTAGCTTTAACTAATAGCTTAGCCTTTTAACATAAAATTGTGTTAAGAAAATAATGAGGTGTTAAAACGATTAACAGTTTAATCAAATTCTAACTTATGAAGAATAAGTCCAGATGCAGGAGCCACATAATCTATAGCAACAGTGTTTTCGGGTGTTAAGCTAGATTTAATGTCGTTTAAAGTAAGTTCTCCTTTACCTAAATTGATTAATGCACCCATCATTAATCGTATTTGATTACGCATAAAACCTTTACCTCTAACACGAAGCATGTATGTTTTTTCTGGAAAGAAATTTGCAGTATAAAGTGTGTTTTCTACGATTTCGCAAGAATCAATTTCTCTTTCGTAAACACCGTTATTGGTAGGTCTAAAACAGTAATTTTTTAAATAATGTCTACCTTCAAAAAGTTTTGCACCTTCTTGCATGACTTCAATATTTAGAGGATCTAAAATAGTAGTCATTATTGGAGCACAAAACGGATGAAACTTACCACCAAATGCAAATATGTATATGTATTCTTTAGTTTTTGAAGATTGAATAATATTAAATTTATTATCTACTTCTCTGATGGATTTAGCACGAATGTCTTGTGGTAAATTGTAATTAAATAACTCTAAAAATACTTCAAAATCTTCAATGGGCTCTTCTAAAAATAACTCGAAAGCAGCGTTTTCTGCACTAACCATAGCATCTGTACGACCAGAAACTAAGGTTTTAAATGTTTTTTTATTTAAAATGAAATTTAAAGTACGATCTACCATTAAATGTAACGTTTTTACATTGGGTTGTTTTTGCCAACCGTGAAAACGATAGCCTAAATATTGAATGGTGATAACGTAAAAAAATTTCTTTTTCATAATTATTGCCGAAAATAAGTTATTACATTTCAATTGGCAAAAATTTTATAAATTGTATATCATTAAAAACTAACTAAATTTTAAAATTATGACAACAACCACACAAAAACCTCCAATTTGGTTCTGGATAATAAGCATTATTGCTTTATTATGGAATGCAATGGGCGTATTAGCTTATATTGGACAAGCATTTTTAACCGAAGAAGCTATCGCTGCAATGCCACCAGAACAACAAGAAATTTATAGTATAGATTTTCCTGCTTGGTATACTGCTGCATTTGCAATTGCTGTTTTTGCAGGATTTGGAGCATGCATCCTATTATTATTGAGAAAAAAACTAGCTAACATCTTTTTTATAGTTTCTTTTATTGCTGTAATCGTTCAATCTATTTACACGTTTTTCATGTCACCAATCACAGATAAAATGTCTGGGTTTGACACAAGTATGTCTATTTCAATACCTATAATAGCTATTTTATTAATCGTATTTTCAAACAAAGGTATTGCAAAAGGCTGGCTTAAATAATAAACTACAACTCAAGTAAAAAAGCATTAGAAATTTCTAATGCTTTTTTATTTATTAATTAATCTTAGATTTGTTTATCAACATTTATAATTATGGTTTTATCTACTTTAGATTGGGTAATAATTGCCTTTTTTTTAATTCTATTTGCAGGAATAGGAATTTTTGTTTCTAAACAAGCTGGTAAAGACACAAAATCATTTTTCTTATCAAGCCGAAACATGCCTTGGTGGTTACTTGGTGTAAGTATGGTTGCTACAACATTTGCTGCAGATACACCTGGATTAGTAACAGAATTAGTTAGAACAAACGGAGTTTCTGGAAACTGGGTTTGGTGGGCAATGCTACTAACCGGTATGTTAACCGTATTTTTTTACGCAAGATTATGGCGCAAAAGCGGAATAACTACAGATCTAGAGTTTTACGAATTACGCTACAGCGGAAAAACGGCTAGTTTTTTACGCGGATTTAGAGCTATTTATCTTGGTGTTATTTTTAATATTATCACTATGGCTGGCGTATGTTTGGCTGGTGCGAAAATTGCAAATATTTTATTAGGTATATCACAAGAAGAAATGCTGCTTTACGCCTCTATCATTGTAGTTATTTATTCTACCTTAGGTGGATTAAAAGGTGTGTTAATTACTGATTTTATACAATTTATTATTGCAATGGTTGGAAGTATTTGGGCTACAATATACATAGTTAACATCCCTGAAATTGGTGGAATAGACAACCTTTTAACTAATGAAAGTGTAGTAGATAAATTAGCTTTCTTTCCTGATTTTAGTAATACAGAAGCACTAATTACTTTACTTATTATTCCGTTAGCAGTACAATGGTGGAGCACGTGGTATCCTGGTGCAGAACCTGGTGGCGGTGGTTATATTGCACAACGTATGCTAGCTGCTAAAAACGAGAAACACGCGACTTGGGCAACTCTATTTTTTAATGTAGCACATTATGCAATTCGTCCTTGGCCTTGGGTTGTGGTTGGTTTGGCATCAATTGTTGTTTTTCCTAGTTTAGATTCTATTACAGAAACCTTTCCTAACCTTACAAAGCAAATGCAAGGTCACGATGTAGCTTACGCAGCAATGATGACGTATTTACCTGCAGGATTAATAGGAATTGTTTTAACATCGCTAATTGCAGCGTTTATGAGTACTATTTCGACACAATTAAATTGGGGAAGTTCATATATTGTTAACGATTTTTATAAACGCTTTATTAAACCTGATGCTTCCGAGAAACAGCAGGTTTTAGTTGGACGTATCTCTACAGTATTATTGATGCTATGTGCTGCATTATTTTCATTTTATTTACAGTCGGCAGCAGATGTATTTAATTTATTACTTCAAATTGGTGCTGGAACAGGATTACTTTTTATTTTACGTTGGTTTTGGAGCAGAATTAATCCGTACAGTGAAATTGCTGCTATGGTAATCTCGTTTTTAATTGCTGTTTTCTTCTTTATAAACGGAAAATTAGATACACCAATGGTAACAATTGCTGGACATTGGCAATTAGTTTTAGGTGTAGTAATTACGACTTTTGGTTGGATTATCGTGACTTTACTAACACAACCTACAGATGCAAAAACTTTAGCTACTTTTAATGCTCTAATTTTTGGTGACGAATCAAAATTTAAAGGATTTGGCAACAAAACAATTAGTTTTTTCTGTGGTGTTTTTGGTGTATATGCGTTATTATTTTCAATTGGAAGTTTTATTTATGGCAATACCTTAAAAGGATTTGTTTTATTATTTATTACAACTGTTTTAGGATTTATTATTTATAAATTGAATAAGTTTTAATTATGAACTATCCTTTTGATCCAAAATTAAAACACCATATTATTATAGGTTTATTACTTGCTATTTGGATTTTTGTATTTCTTTATTTTACAGAGCCTTTAGATGTAGACGAGTTTGGCGATACAGAAAAACTAATCTACTTGCCTGGATATGGCATAATTGGCGGTATTTCTTACCTTTTATTTTTGCCTTTACAATACAAAATATTGCCTTATAAGATAAAAAAATGGACTATTGCTAAAGAAATTGTTTTTCTGCTTACCTATACCATTATAACTCTAACGTTTGTTAGATTGTACTACTTATATGTAATTATGGACGGCATTCCAAACCCTTACACTTTGGGTTACATGCTTAAAGCTATTTTACTACCTGCAGCTGGTACTATTATACCTATAATCATAATTGCTAGATTTGCTTTTGGTAAATATTTTGAAAAACAAGTTGAAGATCAAAAAATAGAAATTAAAGGTGAAGGTAATTTTGAAGGTATAAGATTGCATTTAAACGACCTTATAAGTATACAATCTTCAGATAATTATATTGAAGTATTATATCTATCAGGAAATGAATTAAAAAAAACCTTAATAAGAAATAAACTTTCAGTCATAGATGAAACTTTTGACGAATTGATTAGAACACATCGTTCATATCTTATTAATCCATATCATTTTCAGCAATGGAAAACCGAAAAGGGAAAACATTTTTTAATTTTAAATCATGCTATCCAAATTCCTATTTCAAAAACTTATTTAAACAGTTTAAAACAGCGGTTTAATTCTACCACAACAGCATAACATTTCGCCCCAAAGTCAATAAAACAAAGGGTTTTATCAAGATTAGATTTTAATTTAGCAGTATCGAAGTTTAATCAAAAATTTAATAAAGATGAAATCTATTGTAATGCTAATTTTAATCGTTTGTCTATCTATTTTCAACCTAAATGCACAACAACAAGTACAAAAAGAAATTGTCTTAGTCGGCACAATGCATAAGGTTCCAAAAATTGTAAAGCATAGTTATAAACCTATGCTAAGACGTGCCAAAAAATATAATCCGACAGCAATATTTGTAGAGAGTCCTAAAGGGAATGACAGTTTAAGTTGGGCATATTTAAAAAATGGATGGTCAAAAAGTTATAAGCAATTCTACCATTTGTCAGATTCTATTAAAAACGTTTTTACACCAGATAGTACTAAAGTTTTATCACTTTTAGAAAAAGACTTTTCAGCCATGACCAAACAAGATTTACAATATTTACAGAAAACATTTGCTTACCATAGAGACGACGCTAATTTTGGATTTTACAGTTATATTTTAAAGCACGGCGTAAAAGGAAGTAAAAAACCAACACGTTATGAAGATGGTGATCTTACTTATAAATTAGCCATACATCAAAATATTAAACTATTAAATGCTATGGATGATCAACGAACCAACGATAAATATCATGAAGGTTGGTCTAAATGTTATAAAGAGGGAAAAAATAATGGTAATAACGCTATTATGAAAAAACTAAATAAAAAGGATTATAACTCGGCTATTTTACCTGCGATATTTAGAGGTTTAGGAAAACACACCAATAAGAAAAAATCTTTGCAAACAAGCCATCAATTAGCTGCATTTACTTACACAAAAAATATGACCGATGGTTGTAAACAAGGCGAAAAATACTGGAACGAAAGAAATATGCGTATGGCAGAAAACATCGGTGAGAGTGTAAAAGCCTCAGATAAAACACGAAATATTGTTATTGTTGGTGCTGCTCATATAATTGGGTTAGAAAAGGAATTAAAAGAAAATTATCCGCAGTATAAAATAACGCTTGTTAACGAATTATAAAGCAAAAAACGCTAGATGCTTATCTAGCGTTTTGTTTATCTCTTTGTTTAAGTACATTTATAACATCTTCTAATTTAAACCCTTTTGCTTTCAATAACATTAAATAGTGAAATAATAAATCTGCACTTTCATTTAAAAATAAATCGTCGTTATTGTCCTTAGCCTCAATTACAACTTCTACAGCTTCTTCGCCTACTTTTTGAGCCACTTTATTAATTCTTTTTGCAA
>Ga0256829_1002982_pt1 | contig 12127 bp, 13 predicted proteins | sample 131447metaG_FD_185979 | JGI IMG/M metagenome (GOLD analysis project Ga0256829, IMG submission 185979) | Hydrothermal vent microbial communities from Lau Basin, Pacific Ocean - 131-447 | ecosystem: Environmental > Aquatic > Marine > Hydrothermal vents | place: Pacific Ocean: Lau Basin | collected... | reverse complement strand
AAATGAAAAAATTTATAGCAGGTTTAACATTAGCTGCAGTTACTTCATTTGCATGGACAATAAATGGAACTGGCTCGACATTTGGTTATCCTATTTATAAAGTGTGGGCACAAAAATTTTATGATAAAACAGGAAATATGGTGAATTATACAGGAACTGGTTCAGGAACTGGTATTACAGAAGTAATAAGAAGACATGTGAATTTTGGAGGAAGTGATAAACCTTTAACGCCAAGAATTCTTAAACTAGCAAAACTTTATCAATTTCCTACAGTAGTTGGCGGTATTGTTTTTGGTTATAATATTCCTGGTGTTCATCATCTGAAACTAAGTGAAGCGGCAATTCAAGGAATTGTTCTTGGAACAATTCAGTATTGGGATAATCCAATAATAGTAAAATATAATTCAAACGAAAAATTACCACATAAAAAAATTCTATTTGTCCATAGAAGTGATAAATCAGGAACAACTTTTAATTTTTCATATTATCTAAGCAAAATGAGCTCTATTTGGAGAAAGCATTATGGTGCTAGGAAATTTATAAACTGGCCTACAGACGCACAGGGTAGAAGCATAGCAGGTAAAGGAAATTTTGGGGTTAGTGCTGCTATTAAAACTAACAATTATTCAATAGGATATGTTGATTATGCAGATGCTGTAAAAAATCACTTAGAAATGGCTTATGTTCAAGGTAGAGATAAGAAATTTTATGCTCCTACACCGGCTAATTTTTCAGAAGGTGCTAAATTTGGAGGATTTGATCCTAAAAAAGATTTTTATAAAATAATTGCCTATCCAAAGCATGGTTATCCTATAATTCTTTCAACATTTATTTTAATTCCTAAAGAAAAAGTTAACTCAAATAAAGAAGTAACAGCATTCTTTAACTGGGCATATAATTATGGAGATAAAGTAGCGGCTAATCTTGGATATATTCCGCTTCCTTCAAGTGTAAAAGCTCAAATTAGAAAATATTGGGAAGAAAAAGGAATCTCTCCTGCTAATTAATTAAGAGGATTTGAAAACCTCTTTATTTTTGATAAAATTCAAAAAACAAAAAGGCAATTAATGGAAGCTATTTTCAAAAAACTTTCTGCTTTAAGTGCTACTACTATTCTTTTAATACTTTCAGCAATATTTGTTGTGTTGTTTATTTATGCAAAACCGGCAGTCCAGAAGTATGGTATTCATTTTTTAGTTGATCCAAGATGGGATGTCAGTGTAAGTTTAAATAAAAATAGTGCAAACAATACGCCTAATACTGTAAATAAAAATATGAGTGATAACAATCTAAATTCAGCTCCTATAGGTGAAAATGATGCAGATGTTTTGGCTGCACTTGGAGAAACTAATACGCAATCTTCAAATAATACTGAAACAATTTATGGAGGCCTTGTACCAATTGTTGGAACAATTCTTTCAACAATTTTAGCTATGTTTTTTGCAGTTCCTATTGCAATGGGAATTTCTATATTTTTAGCAGAAATTGCAGGGCCTAAACTTTCAAAACCTGTTGGAATTGCTATTGAGCTTTTAGCGGCAATACCTAGTATTATTTATGGAATGTGGGGACTCTTTTATTTTGGACCTTTTGTTTCTCATCTTTTTGGTGGAAGCAGTGTGAGTTTACTTGTTGCAGGGCTTGTTTTAGGAATTATGATTATTCCTTTTATGTCAAGTTTAACGCGTGATAGTATGAATACAACTCCTGAGGTATTAAAAGAATCGGCATATGCAATGGGGGCTACTAAATTTGAAGTAATAAAAGATGTGATTTTTCCTTATGCAAAACAGGGAATTATAGGAAGTATGATTTTAGCTCTTGGTAGGGCTCTTGGTGAAACAATGGCGGTTGCTTTTGTAATAGGGGGTGTTTTTACATTTCCAAAAAAAATAATAGATCCTACAGTTTCAATCCCGGTAGTTTTAGCAAATAACTTTGCAGAGAGTAGTGGAATTAGTTTATCAGCGCTGTTTTATTTGGCACTTATACTTTTTGTATTGTCTTTTATTGTAATTTCTTTTGCAAAATTTTACTTTTTAAGGAATAAAAAATGAGACTGCTTATAAATAAAATAGTTCTTTTTCTCTCAACCCTTGCAGCTGTTTTAGGGCTTATATTTTTATTTTGGATACTTATAACTCTTACAATAAAAGGTGTTTCAGCTTTAAGTATTCACCTTTTTACAAATGATTTAGTAAATAATGGACTTAGAAATTTATTTATAGGTCAGTTTATTTTAGCATTAATTGCTGTTATTTTAGGTGTTCCTATTGGAATGGCGGCTGGAATTTATCTTCAAGAATACTCTTTTAATAATAAATTTGCTTCATTTATAAGAAATTTAAGTGATGTTATGATGTCAGCTCCATCGATTGTTATAGGCACTTTTGTATATGCTATAGTTGTAAATCCGGTAGGACATATGAATGGATGGGCTGGGGCTATTGCCTTAGCTATTTTAATGCTTCCTATTGTTGTTAGAACCACTGATGATATGCTAGGACTTGTTCCAAAAGAACTTAGAGAAGCAGGTGTTGCTATAGGCGCTCCAAAATATAAAGTGATTTTCAATATTATTATAAAAGCTGCAAAAGTGGGAATTATGACAGGTTTACTTCTTGCTTTTGCAAGAATTATAGGAGAAACAGCACCGTTACTTTTTACAAGTGGGAATTCTCAATATTTTACACTTAATTTAAATCAGGAATTTCCGAGTTTAACAGTTGCTATTTATACCCTTGCTACAATGCCGGATAAGCATCTTGTGGAAATTGCATGGGCTGGAGCTTTTATTTTGACTGTTTTTGTTTTAATTATAAATTTACTTGGAAGATATATAACTAAGGAGAAAAAATGAATAAAGTAATGGATATAAAAAATTTTTATTTTACGTATGCAAAGGCTCCAAAGCCTAGTCTAAAAAATATTAATTTACCAATTTATGAAAATAAAGTAACAGCTCTTATAGGCCCTAGTGGATGCGGTAAATCTACTCTTCTTAGAAGTCTAAATAGAATTCATGATTTATATCCTGGGAATAAATATGAAGGGGAAGTTCTTTTAAAAGATTTAAAAACAGAAGAAATGGAAAATATTTTAGAATATAAAAAAGAAAATGAGCTTATAAATCTTAGACAAAGAGTCGGAATGATATTTCAAAAACCAACTCCTTTTCCTATGAGTATTTATGATAATATCTCTTATGGTTTAAAACTTATGGGTAAAAAAAATAAAAGTGAATTAGAAGATAAAGTAGAAGAGGCACTAAAAGATGCTGCTTTATGGGAAGAAGTAAAAGACAGACTTAAAGATGATGCAAGAGGTCTAAGTGGTGGTCAGCAACAAAGATTATGTATTGCAAGGGCTATTGCTGTTGAGCCTGAAGTATTACTTATGGATGAGCCAACAAGTGCACTTGATCCTATTTCAACAATAGCTATTGAAGAACTTGTAGCAAAACTTAAAGATAGAGTTACTATTGCAATAGTAACTCACAATATGCAACAAGCAAGTAGAATTAGTGATTATACGGCATTTATGTATTTAGGAGAACTTATAGAATATGGTTCAACTGAGCAGATTTTTTTAAATCCAAAAGAAAAAAGGACAGCTGATTATATTGCTGGAAAATTTGGATAATAGCTTTTGTTATAATTACCGCAAAAAAAGGTAATTTATGAGAATACTCTTTATGGGAAGTCCTGATTATGCTGTTAGGATTTTAGATGATTTGATTAAAAATAATTTTGAGATTGTAGCAGTTTATACTCAGCCCGATAAACCGGCAGGAAGAAAAAAAGTTTTAACTCCAACACCTGTTAAAAAATATGCTATTGAAAATGGATTAAATGTTTTTACTCCAAGTAGTTTAATAGAGGAAGATTTATCAAAATTTAATGTTGATTTTATAGTTGTTGCAGCTTATGGTCTTTTACTTCCTGAAAATGTCTTAAAAATAGCACCTTGCATTAATCTTCATGCCTCTCTTCTTCCAAAATATAGAGGTGCAAGTCCTATTCAAAGTGCTGTTTTAAATGGAGATAAATTTACAGGTGTAACGGCGATGCTTATGGATAAAGGACTTGACACGGGAGATATTTTAGGTTGGGATTATGTGGAAGTCGGAAATAAAACAAGTATGGAGTTGTTTGATGAGCTGGCTGATGTGGCGGCTAATCAAACTTTGTATATTCTTAAAAATTTTGAAAACATAAAACCTCTAAAACAAAATGCCTGTTTGGCTTCTTACTCTCCCAAAATTAAAAAACAAGATGGATTTGTAAATTTTGAAAGTGCTTTACTAATGGATAGAAAATATAGAGCCTTTACACCATGGCCTGGAATTTTTTGTGATAAATTTAAGATAAACGAAATGGAGTTTTTGGAATCTGATTCTAAAAATCAAAAAGGTGTTATTTTGGATATTAAAGATGATGGGGTAATGATTGGGTGTAATAAAGGCAGTATAAAACTTAAAAAGATTCAAATCCCGGGTAAAAAAGAAATTAATGTAATAAGTTATTTAAATGGAAAAAGATTAAAAATAGGGGATAATATTTTAAATTAATGGAAGAGAGCAAAAGAAGTGCAATAAATGAGGAAAAGAAATGGAGAATTGAATATTTTAATGAAATTAATTCAACACAAAAATATTTAATTAAAAAAGTAAAAAAAGAGGATTTGAATTATTATTGTATATGGAGTGAATTTCAAACAAATGGAATAGGTACACATAAAAGAAAATGGATAGGTAAGAGGGGAAATCTTTTTTTTTCTTTTGTGGTTGATATTAATGAATTTAATTTTGTACCAATGCAAAGTTTAAGTGTCTATTTTTCTTTTTTAATGTATAAAGTCCTGAAAAAGTATAATGAAAAATTAATAATAAAATGGCCTAATGATTTATATATTTTGGATAAGACTGCTAAAAAAATTGGTGGTATTTTGTGTAATGTTGTAAAGAAAAAAATTATATGTGGAATAGGAATTAATACTAAATATTCTGTTGGTTTAAATGAAAAATATGAATACGGATGTTTGGATATTGATATAAAAAATGATAAAATATTAAAAAATTTTTTGGAACTTGTAGATAAAAAAATTTTGTGGGAAATTGTTTTTAAAGAATATAACGAAAATTTTGAAAAAAATAGATCGGTTTTTGGGATTAAAAATAGATTAAATAATGACGCAACATTAAAAGGTGAATAAAAAAATGGCCGAAATAATAACAGTAGCAAATCAAAAAGGCGGAGTTGGTAAAACAACCACTGCCGTAAATTTAGCAGCATCTTTAGCTATTGCTGATAAAAATGTACTTTTTATTGATGCAGATCCTCAAGCAAACGGAACTACATCTTTAGGATTTTATAAGAATGATTATGAATTTAATTTTTATCATGTATTAATAGGGGCAAAAAATATAAATGATGTGATATTAAAAACAATGCTTCCTACATTAAAAGTAATTCCTTCAAATATAGGACTTGTTGGTATAGAAAAAGAGTTTGACCCTGAAGTTGATAGTCAGGTTATAAAAAATAAAATTGAAGTTTTAAATGAAGAATATGACTATATTATTATTGATACTCCTCCAACTCTTGGAATTATTACAGTAAATTCCCTTAATGCAAGTGATAGTGTTATTATTCCTGTTCAAACTGAATATTTTGCACTTGAAGGATTGGCACAGCTTTTAAAAACAATAACCCTTTTACAACATACCTCAAATCCGAAACTTAAAATAAAAGGTATTTTGCCTACAATGTATACAAAGCAAAATAACCTTTCAAAACAGGTTTTACAGGATTTAAAAAGGCATTTTAACGATAAACTTTTTAAAGTTAAAAAAGGAATTATTGCTATTCCAAGAAATATTAAGCTAGCAGAAGCCCCTAGTTTTGGTATTCCTGTAATGCTTTATGATATAAAAAGTAAAGGAGCAGAAGCGTATCAGGCTTTGGCAAAAAAAATATTGGAGAGTGCTGAATGAAAAAATTAGGAAGAGGACTTGGAGCGATACTTGAAGATGTGGAAGCTGGCTATTTAAAAAGTATTCCAAAAAATGGAATTAAAGAAATTCCTTTAGAAAAAATAAAAATAAATCCTTATCAACCAAGAAAAACCTTTAATGAAGAAGCTATAAACGAGCTTGCAGCTTCTATTAAAAAGCATGGTCTTATGCAGCCTGTTATTGTAATTGAAGAAAACGGGGAATTTATACTTGTAGCAGGAGAGAGAAGATTAAGGGCGGTTAAATCACTTGGTAAAAAAGAAATAAAAGCAATTATTAGTGATATTTCTTTAAATGAACTTAGAGAATATGCACTTATAGAAAATATTCAAAGGGAAGATTTAAACCATTTAGAAATTGCGGAATCTTTAAAATCTTTAATAGATGAGCACGGATATACTCATGAAATTTTGGCAAAAAATATAGGAAAAAGCAGAAGTTATATTACAAATATTTTGAGACTTCTTAATTTGCCTGAGTTTGTAAAAGAAAAAGTGGCAAATAATGAAATTTCACACGGGCATGCAAAAATCCTCTCAGGTCTTTCTGAAGAAGAGATGCTAAAAGTTGTTGATAATATAAAAAAAGAGAATCTCAGTGTAAGGGAAACTGAAAAATTTATTAAAAATTTAAAAAAACCTGTTTCTAAAAAAGAAAAAGAAGATACTCTTTTAGATGATAATGTTTTAGAAGTCGCTAAAAAATTAAAAAAATTAGGTTTAAAAATAGAACTTGGAAAGGATTATTTGAAAATAAGTTACAAAAATAGACAAGATTTAGAAAATTTAAGAAAACTTTTATATAAGTTAAATTAAATTTATGTTAAAATTTCATAAAAAGGAGATTTGATGCTTGATTTGAATATTGGCGTAATGCTGATAATGGCAGGTATTTTTTTCGTTACACTGATATTTTTGAAGATGTGGCTTTTTGAACCGTTAGTAAAGTTTATGGATGAAAGAGAAAAAAAATTAAAAGAACAGATGGAAATGATTTCTAAAAACAGTGAAGATACAAAAGAAATAGAAGAAGAAATTAAAGCTGTGTTGCAAGAAGCAAGAATGGAATCTAAAAGAATAATAACTGAAGCCAGAAATAAAGCTTTAGAAGAGGCTAATCAGTTAAAAACTGTTAAAATGGGCGAAATAGAAGAAGCAAAAGAGAAATTAAGAACTGAACTTGCACAGGAAAAGGTAGCTCTTTTAAATGAACTTTTAAAAGAAGAAAATGATGTAAAAAGTTTAATAGAAAACAAAATAAGGAATGTAGCATGAAAAAAATTGTAGCTCTACTTGGTCTTTTTAGTGCTTTTGCATTTGCTTCGGAAGCAGCTGCCCATACAACTGATATTATTCCAAGAACTGTAAACTTTTTAATTTTTGCAGCAATTCTTTGGTATTTAGTTGGGAATAAGGCTATTAATTTTTTTAAACAAAGAAAAGAAAAAATAGCTTCAAGATTACAGGAAATTGAAGAAAAACTTAAAGAATCAAAATCAAGAAAAGAGGCTTTAAAAGCGGAACTTGAAAATTCTAAAATAAAAGCAAAAGAAATTATTGAAGATGCAAAAATGGAAGCTAAATATTTAGAAAATAAAATAAAAACACAAACAGAAGAAGAGATAGCCCTTTTACAAAAACATTTTGAAGAATTTAAAGTTCTTGAAAGCAAAAAAGTGAAAAAAGAAGCTGTTAAAGAATTTTTGGAAGAAATTTTAAAAGATGTTCATATTAAAAGCGATGAAGCGGCTAAACTAATTTTAAAGGTAGCATAATGGTTGTTGAAAAATATACAAAAGCTTTATTAGGAGCATTAAATAAGGAAGAAGTTGTTGATGTTTATGAAGGAATTGCAAGAGTTGCTTTAATTTCTAATGAACCTAAGTTTATTCTTCTTGTTAAATCTCCTGTTTTGAGTGAAGAAGAAAAAGTTAAGTTACTTTGCGAAGTTGCGGAAAATGAAAATCCAAAACTTGTTAATTTTTTTAAAATTTTACTTGAAAATAAAAGAATGGATTTAATAAAAGAAATTCATCAAAATCTATATGCAAAAGTAGCTGAAATGTTTAACACATATGCAGGATTTGTATATGGAGAATTGAATAATGACACATTAAAAAAATTAGAAGAAAAATTATCTAAAAAATTTGATGCAATAATTAAACTTCAATTAAAGGAGAGTAATATAAACGGAATAAAAGTGTTTGTAGATGTTCTAAATGTTGAAGTTGCCATAAGTGAAGATAGAATTAAACAAGATTTAGTTTCACAAATATTAAAAGCAATCTAAAGAAAGGAGCATAAGTGGTACAAGAAATTACATCAATTATAAAACAAAAAATTGAAAAGTTTGAACTGAAAGTAGATGTTGAAGAAGTAGGTAAAGTTATTTATTCTGCTGATGGAATTGCAAAAGTTTATGGATTAACTAATGTAATGGCAGGAGAAATGGTTGAATTTGAAACAGGAGAAAAAGGTCTTGTGTTTAACCTTGAAACTGATAATGTAGGTATTGTTGTTCTTGGAAAAGGAAGTGATATTACAGAAGGAAGTAGTGTTAAAAGACTTGGAAAATTAATTTCTGTTCCAGTTGGTGATGCATTGCTTGGAAGAGTTGTTAATTCTCTTGGTGAAGCAATTGATGGAAAAGGTGAAATTGAAGCTAGCGAATACAAATATGTAGAAGAAAAAGCACCTGGAATTATGGCAAGAAAATCTGTTCATGAACCTTTACAAACAGGTATTAAATCTATTGATGCTCTTGTTCCAATTGGAAGAGGACAAAGAGAACTTATTATTGGTGATAGACAAACAGGTAAAACAACTGTTGCAATAGATGCAATTATTAATCAAAAAGGTCAAGATGTTGTTTGTATCTATGTTGCTATTGGACAAAAAAATTCAACTGTTGCTAATGTTGTAAGAATTCTTGAAGAACATGGAGCTATGGATTATACAATTGTTGTAAATGCAAGTGCATCTGAAGCAGCTTCTCTTAAATTCTTAGCGCCTTATACTGGTGTTACAATGGGTGAGTTTTTTAGAGATAACGGAAGACATGCATTAATTATATATGATGATTTAAGTAAACATGCAGATGCATATAGAGAAATGTCACTACTTTTAAGAAGACCTCCAGGAAGAGAAGCTTATCCAGGAGATGTATTCTATCTACATTCTAGACTTCTTGAAAGAGCAGCTAAACTTAATGATGAATTAGGTGCTGGAAGTTTGACAGCATTGCCTATTATTGAAACAAAAGGTGGGGATGTTGCAGCATATATTCCAACAAATGTAATTTCTATTACAGATGGACAAATTTTTCTTGAAACAAACCTTTTTAATAAAGGTATAAGACCTGCAATTAATGTTGGTTTATCTGTATCAAGAGTTGGTGGTGCTGCTCAAATTAAAGCTACAAAACAAGTAGCAGGAACTCTAAGACTTGATTTGGCACAATTTAGAGAGCTTGAAGCATTTGCACAATTTGCAAGTGATTTGGATGAAACAAGTAGAAACCAATTAGAAAGAGGACAAAGACTTGTTGAAGTATTAAAACAACCAGCACATCAACCATTGCCTGTTGAAAAACAAGTTGTAATAATCTATGCAGGAACAAGAGGATATCTTGATGATTTACCAGTTAAAGCAATTAGAAAATTTGAAGATGAGCTATATCCATTTATAGAAACAAAATATCCTCAAATTTTTGAAAATATAAGAACAAAAAAACAAATAGATGCCCAAACAGAGGAATTACTTAAAAAAACATTGGAAGAATTTAAGGCACAGTTCTCAACTGAAGGATAATAAATGGCAACTTTAAAAGAACTGAAAAGTAAAATAAGCAGTGTAAAAAATACACAAAAAACGACACATGCAATGAAGCTTGTGTCTACTGCTAAATTAAAAAGGGCTGAAGAAGCTCTTATTATGTCAAGAGATTATGCTAATAAAATAAAAGAAGTAATGAATGAAATATCAGCAAAACTTGTAACTGTAAAAGAATCTATTACTCTTAGAGCTTTTGCAGATATAGATAAAATAAAAAAAGTAGATATTGTTATTGTAAGTGCAGACAAAGGACTCTGTGGAGGATTTAATCACCATACTATAAAAACAACTCTTGCTAAAATAGAGGAGCTTAAAAATAAAAAAGTTAAAATAAGACTTAAAATTATTGGTAAAAAAGCTATTGAATATTTTAGATTTGCAGGTGTTGAAATTTATGAAAAATATGTTGGACTTTCTTCAGCTCCTGATTATGAAAAGGCTGCTGAGATTATTACAAAATCTTATGAAGATTTTGTAAATGAAGAAATAGACAATATTATTTTAATTCATAATGGTTATGTAAATAAATTAACTCAAGAAGTTCATATGCAAGAATTGTTACCTTTAACTATAGAAGGAACAGAAAGTAATGAATTTTTAGAAGTCGAACCAAATGATGATTATGAAATTATTTTAGAAAGTCTAGTAAAAAAATATATAGAATATATGATGTATTATTCTTTACTGGATTCCCTTGCAGGTGAACATAGTGCCAGAATGCAGGCAATGGACGCTGCAACAAATAATGCAAAAGATATGGTACATCAATTAACATTACAATTTAATAAAGCAAGACAAGAATCTGTAACAAGAGAATTAATTGAAATAGTTACAGCTATGGAAGCTATGAAGAAAAATTAAAGGAGAACTATGGAAGGTAAAGTAATACAAATTTTAGGGCCTGTAATTGATGTTGAATTTAACAGTGAAAAAGTCCCTGAAATCAATGAAGCTTTAATTGTAGAGTTTGAAGCTAACGGTAAAAAGCAAAAAGTAGTGCTAGAAGTTGCAGCTCAAATAGGAGATAAAATAGTAAGAACTATTGCTATGGATTTAACAGATGGACTTACAAGAGGGACTAAAGTTATAGCAACAGGTGGTCCTATTAAAGTTCCTGTTGGAGATAAAGTTCTTGGAAGAATTTTCAATGTAACAGGTGATGTTATTGACGGTGGAGAAGAACTTCCTTCAGATGTTGAAAAATGGTCAATTCACAGAGATGCGCCTGCTTTTGAAGAGCAATCTACAAAAATGGAAATTTTCGAAACAGGTATCAAGGTAGTAGATCTTTTATGCCCATATATGAAAGGTGGAAAAACAGGTCTGTTTGGAGGGGCTGGTGTTGGTAAAACAGTTATTATTATGGAACTTATTCATAATGTTGCTTATAAACACAGTGGTTATTCCGTTTTTGCGGGTGTTGGTGAAAGAACAAGAGAAGGTAATGACCTTTATAATGAAATGAAAGAGTCTGGAGTTTTAGATAAAGTTGCATTGTGCTATGGGCAAATGAGTGAACCTCCTGGATGTAGAAATAGAATTGCATTTTCTGGTCTTACAATGGCTGAATATTTTAGAGATGTTGAAAATAGAGATGTATTGATGTTTATTGATAATGTATTCAGATTTGCACAAGCAGGGGCAGAAATGTCAGCATTACTTGGGAGAATTCCTAGTGCAGTTGGTTATCAACCTACACTTGCAACAGAAATGGGAAGACTTCAAGAAAGAATTACATCAACTAAAAATGGTTCAATTACATCTATTCAAGCTGTATATGTTCCGGCTGATGACTTGACTGACCCGGCACCAGCAGCAGTTTTTGCACATTTGGATGCAACAACAGTTCTAAATAGAAAAATTGCAGAAAAAGGTATTTATCCAGCAGTTGATCCACTTGATTCAACAAGTAGAATTCTTGATCCTCAAATTGTAGGAGAAGAGCACTATAAAGTGGCAAGAGGAGTTCAGGAAGTATTACAAAAATATAAAGATCTTCAAGATATTATTGCAATTCTTGGGATGGATGAACTTAGTGAAGAAGATAAACAAACAGTTGCAAGAGCAAGAAAAATTGAAAAATTCCTTTCTCAACCATTCTTCGTTGCAAAAGTATTTACAGGAGCAGATGGTAGATATGTTGAGCTTAACAAAACAATAGAAGGATTTAAAGCAATTTTGGAAGGTAAAGTTGATGATTTACCTGAAAATGCATTTTATATGGTAGGGGATCTTGACGAAGCAATGGAAAAAGCCAAAAAAATGCAAAATAAATAAA
>Ga0256829_1002981_pt1 | contig 12128 bp, 20 predicted proteins | sample 131447metaG_FD_185979 | JGI IMG/M metagenome (GOLD analysis project Ga0256829, IMG submission 185979) | Hydrothermal vent microbial communities from Lau Basin, Pacific Ocean - 131-447 | ecosystem: Environmental > Aquatic > Marine > Hydrothermal vents | place: Pacific Ocean: Lau Basin | collected... | reverse complement strand
GGCAGAACATAATCTTTGCCCTCGGTGTTAAGCTGACCTTCATAGGCCTCGGAATCTTTGGCGAAGCGACGATGTGGGAGGCGGTCTTTGCCGACGTCGGCGTCGCCCTCATAGCGGTCTTCAACGCGATGAGGATACTGAGGTGATTTTTATTCTATTCTGTTTTAAGATTAAGTAAACCATTTTTACCTTGTTATTTTTGATTTAACATTGTTTAGTTATAATCACCTATCTGTCTAAAAAGATTTTTATACTATAATGAATAACAAATGTTGGTGATACTCCATGGCAAACTTTGGACTATGGTGGATCAGATGGAATGGGTCGGACTACGAATCGAGAATGAGTGGAAGCCTAAGGGAGTTTAAAGGACTAGGTTTTGACTATGCTGTGGTACTCGGACAGCCTGCTCACATCCAATATACTGGAGATGCAGAGACTGACGCATATAACCTTTCCGAATATTTGAGTGACCCCATGAACATGCCATATTATGTTACAATACCATTCTTTACACTTGCAAAAACCCCTCGTGGCAACATAACCGGAAGTTTTGAGGGATCCTACTGGGAAAGATGGATTGATGTATTCGCCGGATCCTCGGATCCTAATTTAAGGGGTTTTTATTGAAGCCTTGAGAATGCTTGGATGTTCAAACAGGATCAGATAGAGAAGGGAGTAGGGATTTCTCACGAATTAATCGAAGCAATGTCACAAAAGATACACAGCGCGGGATTTGAATTTATCTGGATTCCAAGTGTACCAACAATGAATATTGAAGGGGCAAATATATTTCCATGGTATTACCCCCCAAATTATCCTGAGCCTGTGAATATTTTGACTATGTTTTTGCACAGCCAAATTATTATATGGGCCGGATAAATAACATAAATGGATGGGTGCTTAATCTTGAAGGGTTAAAGCTTAAGTACAACTGCTGGAATGTGTTTATGGAAATGGAAGCTGACGAATGTGTTATAGGTGGTGGGGGGAACTGTAAAACTTGCAGTGACTCAAGTAACTGTACAAAGTTAGCAAGTGATTACATACAAGCCCAGATTAACAGTATCGGAAGGAGATATCCACAAAGAGCGTACTACTTTGGAGTGACCTTTGATGTTGTTAAGCAAGTTGATTCATATTGTATCGGCAATTTGGGGGTTCGATATGTATAACTCCATGTGGAGGGTGGGGCTTGTTCTTTTTCTATTATTACCCCTTTCATTCCTGCCTTCTGCCTTGGCGGCCGAGTCCCTCTGCGGTCCGCATCCTGTTCTCGGCCCCACCGAATACTGCAGTTTCGCTCCCTTTATTAAAGTCGGAAAAGACGATGCTATAATAACCCTCTCTTGGGACGCGCTGGGCCCTGGAATGCAGGGGGTACCCACCCCGAGCATGGTGGGGGAGTACTACTTCTACTTCAAGGACGGGGAGCTCTACTACCTAGGGAACACCAGCGGAGCAGAGGGACTCTTTTATACGTTCTACAGGGGGCTGTGGTACCTCAGCGACGGAAGAGCCATAGACCCGCGGGGGCCCTGCCTTATAGGGGACGTCATAATTCCCGAGGAAATCAGGGATGAGCTGTGCCCCTGTGGCAACGTATCGATTGAATCTTCATCTTATCCCGTAGAATTAAATAGGTCAACGCTCCACGTTTCGAACGGTACGGTTTCCTGCACCATCAAGCTTCCTGATAATATGGGCATCATCGTTCCTACCAACACAACCCTGCGTGCCGTCTTCCTGGAAAAAGGGGTCCTCATCTACACTCGGCCCAAAAACCCCTTCGTCCCCCTTGACTGGAAGAACGTTACCGTGCTTTACTACGATGAAAGCTCTCTTCGGAGGTTGAACTTTACAGAAGGTCTGAGAAATGAATTGGCCCCCTGTCGAAAGGTCACCGGCCAGAACACTAAAAATAGTGCGGAACTCCTAGGTCTTGCAGGAGTTGCTCTGATACTAGTACTGGGTTACTGGAAGGTAAAAAGGTGAACGCTTCCCCCTCACTGCCCTAAAAAACCGGTGCCCCTGTCACGGCGATAGCTATCCTTTCGTAAACATCAAGTCTGCCACCGAGAGTGCTGATTACACCCTCAGTGAACATTGTTCCATTTCTGAAGGCGATTTATGCTAGCCTCAGGAAACGGCATTAATTCTGGCAATTTTTGATTGTGAATTCTTCCATTTGGTAAATGACAATCCTATTAACTCTTGCAGTAGAGTAAACATTGACAAAAGAAAAGGTGATTCAAATGAACGGTGAGATGAATGAAATAAAGGAGAAGAAAGGCATGAAGGGAAAAGGCAAGATGGAAGGAATGAAAGGTGGCATGCAGGGAATGAAGGGCAAAGGGAAGATGAAGGGCGGCTGCAAGGGCCACGGTAAGGACATGGATGGAAAGCATGGCAGGGGAATGGAAAAGACGGAGTACGCCTACGTCAGGGCCGTCGAGACCGGCTTCGACGAGACCGTTGAGAGGGTCAAGAAGGAGCTGAAGAAGGAGAGCTTTGGCGTCCTCAGCGAGGTAAGGGTTGACCTCCTCTTCAAGGAGAAGCTCGGCCTTGAGATGGAGCCCTACGTTATTCTAGGTGCCTGCAACCCGGAGCTACTCGAGTGAGCTGATCGGTATAGACATCAACAGCGGCACGTTCTTGCCCTGCAACCTTGTGGTCTACGTTAAGGAAGGAAAGACCTACGTGAGCCTTCTGCTCCCGACGAGAGCCATGAGTATAACCAGGAACGACGAACTCCTTGAAGTCGCCGGAAAGGTCGAGGAAATACTGAAAGACGTCGTTGATGGGGTTTGATCTCTTTTTGGATTTCTGGGTTGGAATCAGGAAACCTGTGGAGGTGTGAGATGTGAAAGAAGGGAAGGTTCACGCTGACCATGAAGCCATGGAGCATGAGATTCATGAAAGAGATGCCCACAAAGACCATGTCCACGAAGAGCACGCTGGACATGGGCATGCTGGAGATAAACATGAAGGCCACGAAGGGCACAGGCACTCCCACGCGAAGCACCACGAGATGATGACGGAGGACTTCAAGAGGAGGTTCATCGTTTCTTCGATACTCACGGTTCCGATACTAGTTCTTTCGCCGTTGATTCAGAGGTTCCTCGGATTTGAACTGACCTTCCCGGGAGACTACTACGTCCTCTTCCTGCTTTCGGCGGTGGTCTACTTCTACGGCGGCTGGCCGTTCCTCAAGGGGATGCAGGACGAGCTTAGAAAGAGAACTCCCGGAATGATGACGCTTATCGCCCTGGCAATAACGGTAGCGTTCTCCTACAGCGTCGCGGTGACCTTCGGGATACCCGGCAAGACCTTCTACTGGGAGCTGGCGACGCTTATAGACATCATGCTCCTCGCCTTCCCGGAGCGGTACCTGCCGACTATGGTACCGATTTTCCTCGTCATTGAGCCATGTCTCGTTGGCTTTATGTTCGTCGGCACGGAGATATTCGCGGAGAAGGAGGATGGGGTGATCGGTGCCCTAGCAGTAACGCCGATGAAGTGGAGGAGCTACATCCTCGCAAAAACGCTGATCTTGGGGGTTGAGTTGGTAATCGGGGCGGCTCTAATAATGGGCATCGGCACGCGCTCCCTCAGCGGCCTCCCCTACGTCCTCTTCGGGGCCTTCCTCGCTTCCATGGTCTACACGCTCCTCGGCATCGGGATTTCGGCGAAGTACCGCGATCTCGACGACTACTTCGTGCCGATACTCGGCGTCATGGTGGTCTCACTCCTGCCCTTCGCCCACTACCACGGCTACCTCACGGGTGGGATCTGGAAAGTCCTTTACGCCGTCCCCAGCTATCGGGCACTCTACTTCTTCAAAACGCCTTTCGTTGGGGTGTCAGCCGAAACCTTACTCCTTTCAGGGGCCGCACTGGTGATCTGGAGCATTGCTGCCTATTACTTCGCCAGAATCAGATTCTACAGGCGTGCCGTGGAGGGGTTGAGATGAGCCTTGTGAAGAGGTTTGGGGCCATTTACAGGACGGACATCAGGCTATTGAGGAGGGACCCTATGCTGGTCTACAGCGTGGCGATGACGCTGGTTCTCCTCTCAATCGTCCGCTACTTCAAAGACAAAATCGGCGTTTACTACCCTCTGCTGGTCCTCCTGATGATGATATTCATACCATGATATTCGGCATAATTCCGGGCTTCATGATGGCCGACGAGAAGGAGGACAGGATAATTCAGGCCCTGAAAGTAATCCCAATCTCAAGTGAGGCTTTTCTGGCCTACAGGCTCACGTGGGCCTCCATAGTCACCGCGTTGATAACCGTGGTTGCCCCCTGGATCCTCGACATAGAAATGCCTCAAAAGGGAATTCTTGCATTGATTGCCCTCTTCCTCCTTGAGGTGTGGATCTACGGGCTGCTCATTACGGTGTTCTCAGAGTCAAGGATGCAGGCCCTAACGGTGTCCAAGGTTCTCGGCTGGCTCCTCATGCTGCCGCCGCTGATAAAGCTCGTCGTCGTTTGGAGGAACCTCTCTACCGACTGGAGCAGGTTCACCGCCTTTCTGCCAACCTACTGGCTTTACAAGGTCTTTGAGGGCATTCCAGCCAACGACTACGCTGATTTCCCGCTCGCCGTCGTGATTCACCTCGCGTGGCTCATCCCATTGGTGGTGCTCTTCAGGAGGAGGGTGCTCTGATATATTGACGAGCATTTATGTTCACTCATTTGCTCTTCCTTATTTTCACTCAGACAGTTAGCAAAACTACCGTTGGAATTACTTAACTCTACGAAAAAAAGCAGAAGTAGTTACGCATAGTAAAAGGAAAAATTTATAAGCATTAATGTTCTAATATGATATGCAGACTTTGGTTAGATGATCAGGATGGTATCAAAAAGGCTCATTGGAGTATTGTTTGTGACATTTTTGTTGAGTGGAACAATGGGAGTATACTTGGCAAACGCCCTCCAGCCGCCCGCCATTCAGATTGCACTGGTTGACGAGAAGGGCAGACCACTCACCGAGATATCAAAGAACGTTGAGGTTCAGGTTCAGATAGATGCACTGGTTCCCACGCGGGAAGTATACAGAACGGTTTTCCTTGGAAGCCTTAAAAAACCCGGTCGGCTGAAGTTCTGGGACTCTGGAAATACGGTCAAGATACCCTTCTCCGACGAAAAGCTTCAGTCTGTCCTCGATGAATGGAAGAGAGCCTACCCCAAAGGCATTGGCTCTTCACTGATGATCTCTGTCTGGGTTCTGGATCACGAAAATGGAAAGCTGTATCGGGGTTTCGCCATGGTTAACTACAACACCGCTGAGGTCTCAAAGGGCATCAAGAAGACTGTGAAAATCAACATACACAAATTGCCCTCATCTCTCCTCAAAGCTAACACGAAAAGCAGTGGTGGGACACCGTTGGGTTCCAACAGGCTGGAAAACTGACTGGAGTCTGTCATGGAGGCCGGATAATTACATTGAAGTCCCAGTTTTGATTGTGGACAATAAATATTCTAGTTCCGGAGTTATTAACGCATGGGTAGATGTTATCAAAGAGTACTACACCAGATTTGGGCTTACAGTAGCTTACGGCTACAAGATTTCAGAGAAGAGTACTCCAAGTTTGGACATATATGGAAACGACTTCTACACAATGGAAGGCAAGTATTACTTCTCACGTAGCATTCTTCTTGCACCTAACGAGAAGGGATACATATACATCTATGCAAAGCCCTATCATCTGCACCAGAAGGAATACTACTGCACGGGAAGTTTAAACAACTGTGTCCCCACGGGTGAAGAGAGGGTTCAGGAGGGCATCAATGACATAGAAACCACCGGAGAGAATGATATTGTGGGGGGAAGCAGGAATGGACTGCCAGACTCAGAGATTATGAGCCGGATTTACAGTGGAACCGACATGAAGTATGCCACTGCTCTTGGAGTCGGGGACTCAAAGCCTTGCCCTACTGATTTCAGATGCTTCCGGTTCATGTTCGGCAGATTTCGGGATTGGGATTCCGATAGGTGCCCTTGCAGTGGCATTAAGCGGCGGGGCCGTTCCTCCATGGGCCGCAGGGTTGAGCGCAGGGATATATTACACTTCTTCAAGTTCTCTTAACATATATGGAGGGATTCAAAATTACGGGGAGTGGAATGGTGTTGGTCAGGATGTTTCAGAATACATCTATTTGGGTACCAGCACGTATACGTATCATGTGGGAACATGCGACACACAGGTTCCGGTTGGAATTTATATAGAAAGCCGCTAATCAGCCTTCTGTTTTTTGCTGTTCTTTTTAATTTCAGAAAGACGAAGATAAAAAGAAGGGGAAACCCCTTCACTTAAGCTTCTTGTGGCAGAACCACCAGTCGTAGCACTCGATCTCGCCCTTGGCCTTCGCTTCCTCGCGCTCCTTGATCTGCTCGACTGTTCCGGCGGGTGGGACTATGCCCCTGTCGCCGATAAGCTCGTTGTTGGGCCACTTGTGCGGGAGGGCAACGCCCTTCTCGTCGCTGGTCTTGAGGGCCTTGACGAGCCTTATGACCTCGTCCCAGTCCCTGCCGACCTCGGCCGGGTAGTAGATGATGGCCCTTATGGTGCCCTTGTCGTCGACAACGAAGACGGCCCTCGCGGTCTGTGTTGAACCGCTCGGTATCATGCCGAGGGCTTCAGCGAGGTCTCCGCGGTCGTCCGCGATTATCGGGAAGCTTATCTCCTCTCTGAGGGTCTCCTTTATCCACTCGGCCCACTTAAGGTGGCTGAAGACCTGGTCAACGCTAAGTCCGATCGGCTCGACGCCGAGCTTCCTGAACTCCTCGGCGCGCTTCTGCATGCCGTAGAACTCGGTCGTACAGACAGGGGTAAAGTCAGCCGGGTGGCTGAAGAGAACGAACCACTTGCCCTCTTTGGCGAAGTGCTCCGGCAACTTTATCTTTCCAAAGGTCGTGTTGACCTCAACTTCTGGGAACTTTTCTCCTATGACGACCATCTTTCATCACCTCTTTTTTCCTGTGTCGTCTTCACTATAAACCATGTTGGTTCGAATATATAAACTTTTCGGTTCGTTTTCTGGAAAAACTTTGACGGATACGCAAGAAACCTTCAAACCCCCGGACATTCTTCCAAAAAGATACATCATTACTCATCAGTATATGTAACCGGACAAAAATCTCTCGTCGATAATGCAGATAGAAAGTTAAACATCTGCCTTAAACTTTCTTTATATCAACCCAAGTTGAATGGTATGCAGAGCCGTGGCCGTAGTTTTGAACAGTCTCGTTGCTTGTGAGAAAGTTCGCGTTCCAGCCTAGCAACTAGGCCAAAAAGCCTTATAGAGAAGGGCAACTCCTGGAAACGTCGTCGCTGACTTTTACCCTCGTCCTAATCCTGCCGTTATCATTGAAGGCCTCCACCCCATCTTCATCTCGGATTCCACGCTCCCTAGCATCCTCCGGGTTGATGTAAAGGTTAGGGTCTATCATGCCGTAGGTGTTGTGGTACTGGCTTGTTATGGTCATCCGATAGGTCGGAGTGAGAAGCCTAAGAGGGTATCCCCCTTGAACCGCCTGTACGTTGGAAAGGGACCCAGCCCACGCCCAACGGCCCTCTGCAAGTAGAACTCAATTTTTCCGCTCGGCGTTTCCAACTTCCTTGGTTTTTCGGGCACTTTAACGAAGCTGTTCTTCTTAAGCTCCTCCCAGCTCAGGCCGTTGAGTTCGAGGGTTTTCCGCATCATTTCCTCGTCACCCTCGTAGAGGTGGGGGTTCCCTATTTCGATGGCCTTCGCAAGCAACCGCGTTACCTCGCTGTTGCTCTTCCCATGGAACTTTGCCACAGGCTCGTTCAGGGCAATGTAGCGGTGGTAGTAGCCCTCCGCTATGTCAAGCCATTCGAAGAACGTACTGGATGGCAGAACGACGTCCGAGTAGAGTGCAGTGTCAGTCAAAAGGATGTCGTGGGTAACGACAAAGGCCTCATCGTAGAGGTTTCCCCGATAAGAACCTTTGCAACTCCAAGGGCGAGGAGAACATCAGTATCCGGCCGTATATGGAAAAACCTGTCGCTCCGCTTTGCCGTTTCAGTTCTCACAACATCAACCGTCCAGATTTCTAAGTTGTACCTCTTGGCGAGCATGAATCCGTGGAGGTTCGTCCAGAAGGCGTTTACCCCCAGTAGACGATCAACCTCTGTTTTTTCAGTTCTTCAGGGTCGAGGCCGACTGCAGTGCCGTAGACATCCCTAAGGCCTCCTGTCCGGCCCTGTCGCAGATTCCGTGGTCGAGCATCACCGTGTTGAGGCGATGGAAGAGCCTCAGTGGGAAGGCGTAGTTCACAACACCCCTGTCGCCGGTGTACTGGTAAACCAGGACGCTCTCGCATCCATATTTTTCAATGGTCTCTCTGAGCTTCCGGGCCGTGAGGCTTATTGCCTCCTCCTAGGCCGCCTTCCTGAACTTTCCGCTCCCCCTCTCGTCGGCCCTGATTAGAGGATTCCTGAGCCTGTCTTTGGAGTGAAACCACCTCGGAAGGAGGGCGCCCGTGGGACATAGAAACCCAGCGGTAACTGGGTGCTTTGGGTTTCCTTTAACAGCGAGCCTCCCATCTCTGAACTCACTCATCATCGAGCAGGTATCATAGCAGTCGCGCATACAGACTGAGAACGGCATTTCCATCACGGGGTTATTTTAATCCTCTCAGCCGCGCTTCTCTCTAAGAGGACTTTCCCAAGTTCCCTCGGGAGAACGGCCATATCACCAGCGTGAAACGGTCCGTACTCCCTCAGCCCGGGGTCGAGAACCTTTGGAAGGTCGACCAGGATTATGTACGCTTCGTGTGGGACCTTCCTCTGCGGTGAGACAGGCTTAGCTATAGCAATCTCCTCACGAATCGGTTGCTCCTCACGGGGTAGAGCTTCTGGAACCTCTCCACGCTCCACAAATGCCCGTAGAACACTGAATATCCTTTTCTCCTCTTCCGTCATCTCACTGGGAAGACCTTCAACTGCGAGGTCAACGAGCTTGTGGAGGCGGATTTTAATTATCTCACGGGCGAGCTTTTCAGCTATCTCTACCTGGGCCAGATAAAGTTTTTCCTCGACGTTCTCTCCCCTTTCATGGGAGCTTTCGGCGCCGAGCTTCAGGGCCTTTATCAAGCTGTCGAACTCCCTGTAAAATTCCTCCCCAACTTCGGTCAGCTCCGGGGACGAAAGTTCACCCTCAAGAAGCTCCCTGAGCTTGACGATGTCCATGACCACCCCTCCGGGGAATAGGGAAGAAGAAAATCAGTCCTCAACGCGCGGCGCGAGGAGGAAGACAAGCTTTCCTTCGTCCCGTATAAGGTACTCCATCTGGAGGGGCATCTCGTTGCCAAAGCGGACCGTTACCTCGTCGGCCTTCCCGATGCCCTTCAGCATGTCAGCCAGATAGCTGATTCCGTAAGCGCTCTTCGTTTCCTCTTCAACATCGAGGTCGAGTAAACCCTCATCCTCAAGGGTAAGCTTTATCTCAACCTCGTTCGTCTCGCCCTCGGCCTTCATAATGAACTCGTTCTCTGTGGCGATGAATTTCATGGCGTCACTGACGAGGGAGGCGTCCTTGACGGCCTCTTTAAGCACCTCTCCTAGGACGACGACTTTAGCAGTAAATGGAAGCTCCGGAAGCTCGAGCTCGAGCTCTTCCACCTCTATGAGCGGCAACTTGAAGGTTCTCTTCGCAGTTCCCTCGAAGGTTATCTCAAGAAAGTTCTCGTCGCCCTTTTTCAGGATGAGCGTGTCCTTGCCCTTTCCGCGCTTGAGGACCTTCTTGAAGTGATCCATGTTAATCCCTATGGTTTCCTCTTCCTCAACCTCATATTTGGAGAATATCCCTTCCGGGAGGTTGAGGTCGATGAGGACGACCCTGCTAGGGTCCATGGCGCGCATTCCAATGCCTTCTTCAGTGATTTTGAAGGCGGCCTCGTCTATGAGGTTGCTGGCTGTTGCAATAAGATCAGCGAAATCCTTAGCCCCGTCAAAAACTATTTCGAATGGCATCTTTATCCCTCCTTGAGTATACTGAGCATCATCCTAACCCTTTCTTTCCCGCGGAATAAATAAGCTTTTCCGTTGTCAGTCTCGGGGATTCTTCTGTATGCTTCATCAAGCTCCTTCAGGGCCTTCCTAGCAAGCCTTCTTATGGTCTCAAGTTTCAGTTCCTCCTCGGACTTCACTCGTAAGACCTCCAGACGTAGCCACACTTTTTGCATTTGTAGAATATTGTACTCGGCTCATCACCTGCCCTCGTCTGCATCTCCCACCAGTAAGCCTCGACAACCTCACCACACTTGGGACAGTAGACCTTCGTCGTTGGCAGGGTCTCCACGTCCTTATCAACGACGATGATGCCCTCATCCGGCTTGTGTTCAACTTTCTGGGTTATCTTGGTCTTCTCTCGGTCCTTCTCCTCGTCAAAAGGCTCTTCATAGCCACAGGAACGGCAGACCCAGACCTTTCTTTTCCGGTCTGGAAGCATGAGGTTACCACACTTTGGGCAGAACTTCATTTTTCCTCACCCCTATAGCCGAGGGTTGGGTATGTGAGAGGGGGATAAAAAGTTTTGCTAATGGAATGCCACTTATCACCTCACATCGAACTCGGCACCCACATTCATACCAACTGCGTTGTGGGTTTCACTGTTGGAGATAATAACGCTTTTGACCACCCTGTAGTGACCCGGCTCGAGGTTCAGACTGGAGAGCTTCACCCTTTGCTCCCACTCCTTTCCAGGGGGAATTATTACCGCCATCTGGATGAACATCATCTTGACCTGCACCTCTGTCCACTTTCCGTTTTCCAGGCGGTAGATTCTGAATCCGTAGCCGGTTGTGGCGTTTAGCTCTCCCGTGTTGATGATTGTTAGCCTCATCGTGTCGTTCCTTGAGTATATTTCTCTGTCCAGTTTCATGAAGACGGAGAGGTTCTCTGCCTGAAAACTGATTTCAGAGGAGCCATTGTGCCCCGCGGAATAGGTGGTGCCTTTTCCCTGGGTACCCACGTAGTAGCCCACGGGTATTAGAAGCAGTAGTAAGAGCACTGGAACTACTTTCCTCACGTTATCACCCTCATATCTTACGGAGGGTTCCTTTTAATATTATCCAACACTTCAAATAGGTTTGAAGCGGAAGAACACGGATTGCTAAGCAGATTGGAACAGCTCATTTAAACCCTTATTCAAGGTCTGGTTCGAAGGTTTTTATTCCAGTCGCAGTTTGGCGGTTATTCTAGCGCTCAATCGTTATGGAGGCTATATTCAAGCTACTGATTTTAAAATCCTTATTAAAGCCCCCTTGGTCAGTGTGAGCGGTGCCAGAGGGGTGCATGGGTTATGAAGGCTAGGCACCGCTGTAAAGCCGTGGGAAAGACAGTTTATAACTTTTTCTTAAAAAATTTCTAACGGAGTTTCCTTAGTATCGTAGAAACCCCAACCGAACTTCCAAAACATGACTCCCCTGTGAAAAACAACAGAGACTGACCTCCTCCCCGCCCTGAAGGATGAGGGCTTCAACGAGTTAACCCCTCGCTAATGACGGGGAGGTTCGAGGGGTCTCATTAAAACCCAAACCAAAACGGGTCTTCGACCCCTCTGGCCCGGTCTTCGGCCAGTTACCCCTCCCTTGAGCGTACAAGCCACCCAAGTTAGGGGTTATCGTTTTTGCTACCTTTTTCAAAATGTTGAACGCCCCAACAAGGTCGGCATTGAACACAAGCCCCGTCGCGGGACACTTAAATAATCCGCGAACGAAGCGAGCTCCCTCATGGGGCTTCCCGCAAACGGGGCAGTTTTGGAAGTGAAAGCCTCATCAACAGCCATAATGCTGATACCATACTCTTCCGCAACTTCCATGAGCCGTTGAATTACCATATTGAACCGCCAGACGTGAGAGAGGAGGAAATTCTGCCTTCTGCCCTTATCAGAGTCCCTGGCAATTCCTTTTGGATAGCCAACAACAATCCTGCTAACACCCAATTGATAAAGCCTCTCAACGGTCTGTCTCACAACAGTGTTAATGTAGTGTTTGGCTTGAAGTTTGGCCTTCTCGTGCATTCTTTTTAGCTGCCTACTCTTCTTTACACCGCTTTTGTTGAGTTTTGACTGATACTCGGCTATTCTCTTC
>Ga0256829_1002980_pt1 | contig 12130 bp, 7 predicted proteins | sample 131447metaG_FD_185979 | JGI IMG/M metagenome (GOLD analysis project Ga0256829, IMG submission 185979) | Hydrothermal vent microbial communities from Lau Basin, Pacific Ocean - 131-447 | ecosystem: Environmental > Aquatic > Marine > Hydrothermal vents | place: Pacific Ocean: Lau Basin | collected... | reverse complement strand
AACTCGCTGATGGATATATCGTTATTGTCAATGTAGGCAACAATACCATCCACGACTTCCGAAAGATTGTGGGGGGCCATATTAGTTGCCATTCCCACGGCAATACCCGAAGCCCCGTTTACCAAAAGGTTAGGTATGAGGGCTGGTAAAACCATCGGTTCATAAATGGTATCGTCGAAGTTAAGTTGGTGGTCAACCGTGTCTTTGTCCAAATCGGTCAGCATTTCTTCGGCAATCCTTGCCAGCCGGGCTTCAGTATAACGCATTGCAGCCGGACTGTCACCATCGATAGAGCCAAAATTTCCTTGTCCGTCGACCAGAGGATAGCGTAATGACCAATCCTGGGCCATACGGACCATGGTGTCGTATACAGAGCTGTCACCATGCGGGTGGAATTTACCCAATACCTCCCCTACTATTCTCGCTGATTTTTTGTACGGTCTGTTCGAAAAAACGCCCAACTCGTACATTCCGAACAAAACACGACGATGAACCGGTTTCATTCCATCCCGTACATCCGGAAGTGCACGTGCCACAATCACCGACATCGAATAATCGATGTAGGCTGATTTCATCTGGTTTTCTATGTTTACTTTAACTATTTTTTCACCTTCCTGAACACTTTCCATGCATTCAACTCCTTCTCAAAAATAAATGATTAAAATTTAGCTTGCAAAAGTAAGTATTTATGCTGATTTTAAAAAGTATTCTATGGGGTAAAATTACTTTTGTGTTAACAACTTTATGTTAACAATTTGCTTTTCCCTTTAGTAGATGTCTGCAAACTGCTTTTATCTTTGTAGAAAGGTTATGTATGAAGCCGGAACCTTGTCAGGAAAAAGAAAAATGTGAATTTTTGCAATAATTCGGCATAAAATGATTTTGGTAAATAGCTTATATGTAATTTTGCACTGAAATATAAAAGGTATATGGATACAAAGTTTTCTAAAAGAATGAAAGATGTTATGTCGTACAGCCGGGAAGAGGCCGTACGGCTGGGAAACAATTATATTGGGCTGGAACATTTTCTGCTGGGTATTTTGCGCGATGGTGAAGGATTGGCAGTTCAGATGTTGCGTTACTTTGGCGTTGACCTGAAAAAACTGAAATCAGAAATTGAAGATGCTGTCAGGACACCTGACAAATCGGGTATTGAAATGGAAAATATCCCTGTGGTAAAACAAGCCGAAAAAGCGCTGAAAATTACTTATCTCGAAGCCAAAGTTTTTCACAGTGAGGAAATCGGCACCGAACATCTGTTGCTGGCAATTTTAAAAGATGAAAACAACCTCGTAACACACAAGCTGGCCCTTAATGGTGTTGATTATCAGACATTAAAGAATGAACTGGGACATACATTAAAAGAAAATAAATTGAAAGAAAGCTTTTCTGAAGATATTCCCGATGTCCGGAGTGAAGCAGGCAGCGAATTGACCGGTCCGGAAAAACCATCGTTTGGCAGCGGTCCCAAAAAATCAGTAGAAAACAAGTCCAAAACACCTGTACTGGATAATTTTGGTATTGACCTGACGCGTGCTGCCGAAGAAGGGCGACTGGATCCTATCGTAGGCCGTGATAAAGAACTGGAACGTATTGCCCAGGTATTAAGCCGCCGTAAAAAGAACAACCCTATTTTGATCGGCGAACCCGGAGTAGGAAAATCAGCCATTGCAGAAGGTCTTGCATTGCGTATTGTCAATCACAAAGTTTCAAGGGCTTTGTTCAATAAACGTATTGTAACCTTGGACCTGGCTTCACTGGTGGCCGGAACAAAATACAGGGGACAATTTGAAGAACGAATGAAAGCAGTCCTCAACGAACTGACCAAAAACCCGGATATTATTCTTTTTATTGATGAAATCCACACCATTGTCGGGGCAGGAAATGCTACCGGTTCGCTGGATGCTTCCAATATGTTTAAACCGGCATTGGCAAGGGGTGAACTGCAATGTATCGGGGCTACCACACTGGACGAATACCGGCAATACATTGAAAAAGATGGTGCTTTGGAAAGACGGTTCCAGAAAGTGCTGGTCGATCCGACCACACCGGAGGAAACCATGCATATTCTTGAAAACATCAAAGAAAAATATGAAGACCATCACCTGGTAAAATACACGGAAGAAGCTTTACGGGCCTGTGTCAACCTGACCAACCGTTATATTTCTGACCGTTATCTGCCTGATAAAGCCATCGATGCACTCGATGAAGCAGGTGCCCGGGTACATATCAGCAACATTCACGTACCGGCAGAAATCATCAACCTGGAAAAATCCATTCAGGAAATCCGGGAGAAAAAAGTACAATCTATCAACCAGCAAAAGTTTGAAGAAGCAGCCCAGTTTCGTGACATTGAACGCCGTTATACAGAAGAGCTTGAAAGGGCCAAAAAACGGTGGGAAGAAGATGCACAAATCAATCGCGAAACCGTGGATGAGGAAAAAGTGGCCGAAGTAGTTGCCATGATGACCGGCATTCCGGTGACCAGCATTGCCCAAAGCGAAAGCCAGCGGCTTATCAGCATGGAACCGGAACTGGAAAAAGAAGTTATTGGCCAGCAGGAAGCCATTAAAAAAGTGGTAAAGGCCATTCGTCGCAACCGGGCCGGGCTGAAAGATCCCAACAAACCCATTGGTTCGTTCATTTTCCTGGGGCCTACAGGTGTCGGGAAAACTTATCTTGCCAAAATGCTGGCGAAATATTTGTTTGATTCGGAAGATGCACTGATCCGTATCGACATGAGTGAATACATGGAAAAATTCGCTGTTTCGCGTTTGGTTGGTGCCCCTCCCGGATATGTTGGCTATGAAGAAGGCGGCCAGTTAACCGAAAAAGTCCGTCGCCGCCCCTACTCTATTGTTTTGCTTGATGAAATAGAAAAAGCCCATCCCGACGTGTTCCACCTTCTTTTACAAGTGCTGGACGATGGCGCCCTGACCGATAGCCTGGGAAGGAAAGTCGATTTCAAGAATACGATTATCATCATGACCTCTAATATCGGTTCCCGACAACTGAAAGACTTCGGGCAGGGAGTTGGTTTCAGTACGGCAGCAAAAAGGCAAAGCCGGGCCAGCCATGCCCACGGCGTTATCGAAAATGCACTTAAACGTACGTTTGCTCCCGAGTTTCTGAACCGTATTGATGATGTCGTGATTTTCGAATCGTTGGAAAGAGAAGACATTTATAAAATTATTGATATCGAGCTCTCGCAATTGTACGGTCGCATCAACGAAATGGGATACAAAATCAGCGTAACGGCCAAGGCAAAGGATTTTATTATTGAAAGAGGCTGGGATGAACAGTTCGGTGCCCGTCCGTTGAAACGTGCTATTCAAAAATATATTGAAGATCCCCTTGCAGAGGAAATTATAAAAAGTTCTCTCAAAGAAGGAGATGTAATTAAAATTGACTTTAATGCCAAAAAGGATGAAATCAAAGTGAAAATTTCCCCGGCCAAAACAACCGCATCTGAAAAAAAGAAAATCGCATCCGAAAAAAAGAAAGCGGTAGAGTAAGTTTTATCCGATTAACAATTGTTCCCGTTGAAAGCAGGCCTGTAAAAGCCTGCTTTTTTATTCTCCGGATTTTTCTTTATAAACACCTGCTATATATTCTAATATATTATTAATCAGCATCTTTATGTTTTATTAAACAATTAGAATTATTATAAATTGGTTATGAAAGAAGGCTCGTTTTTAACAAATTATATTTTTGTGAAACATTATTTTTATTATTTCAAAATAAAACACACATGAAAGGTGGAGAATTTCTCGTAAAAGAGAGTAACCCTGAAACAGTCTTTATTCCTGAAGAATTTGATGAAGAACAACTTATGATCGCACAGACCTGCGAGGATTTTGTGGAAACAGAAATTGCGCCCCATTTTGATGCCCTTGACGAACACGAAGAAGGGTTAATGCCATCGCTATTGAAAAAAGCGGGGGAAATGGGATTGCTGGGCATTGCCATCCCCGAAGAATATGGCGGGTTCGGACAAAATTTTCTTACCAACATGAAAGCCAACGAATCCATTGGCGCAGCTTATTCTTTTTCGGTGGCATTTATGGCACATACCGGTATCGGGACGTTGCCATTGCTCTATTACGGCAATCAGGAACAAAAAGAAAAATACCTTCCTTTACTGGCCACAGGGGAATGGCTGGCTGCCTATTGCCTCACCGAACCGGGAGCCGGCTCTGATGCCAATGCGGGCAAAACAAAAGCGGTTCTGTCGGAAGACGGAAAACATTATATCCTGAACGGGCAGAAAATGTGGATTACAAATGGAGGCTTTGCAAATCTGCTGACAGTCTTTGCCAAAATTGACAACGACAGGGTATTAAGTGCTTTTTTGGTGGAATCCTCTACCGAAGGGATAACCATGAACCCCGAAGAAAATAAAATGGGCATTAAAGGTTCCTCTACCCGGCAAATCTTCTTTAATGATGTAAAAGTTCCTGTTGAAAACCAGTTGGGCCGCCGCGGGGAAGGTTACCGCATAGCACTGAATATTCTTCATATAGGCCGTATAAAACTGGGGGCCACTGTCGTTGGCGGCATGCGAAGAGCTATTAATTATTCTGTGAATTATGCGCTCGAACGTAAACAGTTTGGTTCCAGCCTGGCCGAATTTGGTGCAATACAGCATAAACTGGCCGAGCAGGTCGTTCGGACATTCTCAACGGAATCGGCCGTTTACCGTGCCAGCTACGATATTCAGAATGAGATTGACCGGTTAACTGAAACGGGAAAAAGTTATGGGGAAGCCAATATTGGCGCTGCAGCTGAATTTGAACCGGAATGTGCTTTGCTTAAAGTATATGGTTCAGAATCACTGGATTATATTGTTGATGAATTGGTTCAGATTTATGGTGGAATGGGGTTTTCGACAGAAGCCCCTGCTTCCCGTTCGTATACCGACTCCCGCATCAACCGCATTTTTGAAGGAACCAATGAAATCAACCGGCTGATAGTATCTGATGCAACGCTGAAACGCGGACTTCGCCATAAAATTGCCTTTCTTGAAAAAGCCACCGAGATTCTGGAAAACAAAAATGCCATACAGCCTGTTGACCGGGACGGAAAAGAATTTTACGCCCTGCACCACGCTTATGTGGAACAACTCAAAAAAGCCATCCTACTCCTCTACCCTCTTTTGAACGAAACATTTAAAAAGAAACTGGTTTATGAAGAGGAAATTATGATCAACCTGGCCAACATGTCGATGTACCTGTACGTACTTGAATCCACCCTGCTGCGAGTGGAAAAACTGGAGAACAGAAATCTGAAAAACGACATTTCGGTTTACCGTGATATTCTGGATGTGTTGCTGCACGATGTAATGCATGTTTTCAGACAGGAGAGCATTGATGCTGTCAGTGCATTTCTGGATGGGGAACAAAAAAAGGAAATGCTGGACATCATGCAAAAACTGACGGCCTACGACCCCATCAACGCCAAAGAGGCCCGGCGGCGCATCGCCGGCAAACTCATCGACGATGGACGGTACAATTTTTAGATCTTGGTTATTCTAAATTATTAACGTAAAACGGCTTTATGCTTATTGAGATGGAGGATTTAAAATCCCCGGCCTAAATCTCCGGATTGCAAATCCGGAGGAGCTGTGGGTAAAAAGTGAAAAGTGAGGGATAACTCATAACACCTAACGCCTAATGCATAATCCAAAAAAAAGCGCCACCAAGCATTCAGGGCGCTTTTCTATCTGAAAAAATACTGGTTCTACTTCAATATCCCTTTGCCGATAACCAATCGCTGTACCTGATTGGTCCCCTCATAAATTTGGCAAAGTTTGGCGTCCCGCATCATTTTTTCAACTAAGTATTCAGTTGAATAACCTTCGCCGGCCATAATCTGAACAGCATCGGTGGTTACTTTCATGGCTGCATCGGAAGCATACATTTTGGCCATAGCCGACAAAAGGTTTTTTGTTTTTTGACCGTGATCGTAAGCCCAGGCCGAGTACCAGGTCACCAAACGGGCAGCTTCCACCTCGGTGGCCATGTCGGCCAGCATAAAACTGACACCCTGGTTGGCGGTTATTGGTTTACCGAACTGGATACGGTTTTTTGCCCACTCCCTGGCATTTTCGTAAGCAGCACGGGCATTCCCCACACTAAGGGCAGCCACACCTGTCCGGGTACGTTCAAATGTTTTCATGGCCAGAATAAAGCCCTGGCCCTCGCCTCCAATCAGGTTTTCTTTAGGGACTTCCACGTCTTCAAAAATAAATTCGGTTTGTACGGAAGCACGTTGTCCCATCTTTTTCAGGTTGGAAACAATTTTTACGCCGGGCGATTTGGTGGGAACAACAAAAGCACTCAGGCTGCGGGCCCCTTTTTCAGGGTTCACTATGGCAAAAACCGTAATAAACTCAGAAACGGCGCCGTTGGTAATAAAACGTTTGTGGCCGTTTAAAATATATTTATCCCCGTGCAGGATAGCCGTAGACCTGATACCGGCTACATCCGAACCGGCATTGGGTTCTGTCAGTGCGTAAGCAGCAACCCCCTGTGTCTCGACTATCTGACCAAAGAATCTTTTCTTTTGTTCTTCGCTGGCACCGAGCAATAGTGGTGTCAATGCCAAAGTATTGGCATCCAAACAAATTCCGATACCCACACAACCGGCTCCCAGTTCTTCCGAAGCAAGGGCGCTTTCAAAAATAGTATGTCCGTTACCACCATATTCCACCGGAACAGGGCCATTCATTAATCCTTCGGCATAAGCTTTTTTGACAATATCCCATGGGAACTCAGCCAATTCATCATATTTTCTGGCGTTGGGGATCATTTCGCGCCGGGCAAAGTCCCGGACTTTCTCCTGAATCTCAATTTGTTTGGGTTCTAATGAAAAATCTACCATCTTTTGAATTTTATTTGTTTAACAATATCTTTCTCTGCAAACGTTTTACTGAAAGGGAACAAAATTAAACTTTCCCTGGAATTTTCCTACTTTCGTACAGAAATTTTAGGTGAAACATATCCATTAATGAAAGAGGTTTCCGTTTTAATAAACCGTGGTAAAGGCCATTTTTAGTTGTAAAGGCAAAATTTTTATGAAAACAGAAAACATGTATGAAAAAGGCTTTAAAGCTTATCTGCAACTGGAACGGGCTTTGTCTGAAAATACCGTTGCCGCCTACCTGCACGACGTTCATCTGCTGTTTTCTTTTTTGTCAGAAAAAAAAACATCCCTTGCCATCAAAAAAATTAAACTCGACGACTTACAGGATTTTCTGCAATTTATTAATGAAACCGGTCTGGGCACTTATTCTCAGGGCCGTGTTGTTTCGGGGATCAAATCCTTTTTCAGTTACCTGATGCTTGAAAAAATTATTGATACCGATCCGGCTGTGCTGCTCGATTCCCCGAGACTGGGAAAAAAATTACCCGATGTGCTTTCGGAAGAAGAAATGCAAAATATCCTGCAGTCGGTAGATCTTTCCGAACCCCAGGGCGAGCGAAACAAAGCCATTCTGGAGACTCTTTATGCCTGTGGTTTACGGGTTTCGGAACTGACGGGCTTACGGCTTTCCGACTTGCATTTCAACGATGAGATGATAAGTGTCACGGGGAAGGGAAACAAGCAACGGCTCATACCTATTGGCGAAAGCGCACGCAGGCAACTATTGACTTACATTCAAAAGGTACGTATTCACATTTCCCCCCGAAAAGAAGCGGAAAATATTGTTTTTTTAAATCAACGGGGTGGAAAAATGAGTCGGCAAATGATCTTTCTGATCGTTAAAAAACAAGCGGCTAAAACCGGCCTGAGGAAAAATGTCAGCCCCCATACTTTTCGTCATTCCTTCGCCACGCACCTTATCAGACATGGCGCCGATCTACGGGCAGTACAAGAGTTGCTCGGGCATGTTTCCATCAGTACAACTGAAATATATACCCATTTGAACGATACCGACCTGAAAAATACCATTTTAAAGTATCACCCCCTGAACAACAAAAACCATTAGCCTGATTATGCATTCAGGGTTGTTCATAACTACATAATTTCTAATAAGGCCTGCCTGTTTGTTTTTTAAAGATAATTATTATATTTGGGCAACTGAAAACAAATCAGTATCATCTCTATTTTATTCGTATTCAATGAGTAAATTACGTATATTAATTGTTGAAGATAATGCCGCTGATGATAAACTGCTCCGGTACGAATTAGAACGCGATTTTGAGATGGAAGCCGTTACTGTTGAAAAAGAACCTGACTTTTTGAAAGAATTGTCCCGTTTTCAGCCGGATGTCATTTTGTCCGACTACTCACTTCCCGAATTTTCCGGTATGCGCGCCCTGGAAATCAGAAACGAAAAAAACCCGCTTGTTCCCTTCATCATTGTTACCGGTTCTGTCAACGAAGAGGTAGCAGTGAGCTGCATCAAGGCAGGAGCCTCCGATTATGTTACCAAAGAACATTTGATGCGGTTAAACATTGCCGTAAAAAATGTTTTGGAACAGAAAAAAGTACAGGAAGAAAAACTTGAAGCAGAACGCCAGCTATACAACAGCCTGGAGCGTTTCCGAAAATTTGTGGAACATGATATTTCAGGCGATTATATAGAAGATAAAAATACAGTATTGTATTGCAACCGGAAAATACTGGACATATTTGAATTTGACAGTCTGGAACAACTCAATGAATATGGCTCACATAATCTTTACGACGACAATAAATACATAAAAAAGTTCTTCGAAATCCTTTACAAAGAAGGAAAAGTTGAGAATCTTGAAGTCAGGATGCATACCCGTACCGGGAAAAAACTTGTGCTCCTTGAAAATGCTTACGGCGAATTTGATGAACAGGGAAACCTGTTACAAATACAGGGATATCTTATCGACATTACCCAGAGGGTAATTGCAGAAGAAAAACTAAAACATTCGGAAAACCTTTTTCGTACACTGACGGAAAATACGCCCACCGGAATTGTTATCTATGATGAAGAAGGGTTTTTATATTCCAATCCTGCGGCCTCCGTTTTGACAGGATACAGTGCCGAAGAATTAAAAAATATGAAATTTTGGGAGGTGGTGCACCCGCTGGACCGGGAGATGGTCAAAGAACGGGGAATCAAAAGGATTAAACAGGGAAATGTCAAAAACAGTTACCAGTTCCGGCTGTTGACCAAATCAGGAGAAACAAAGTGGATTGAATTTTCAGCCAGTTTTTTAAAATTTGAGGGGAAAAATACAGGATTGGCCAGTGCTTACGATATTACCAAAGAAAAAAAGGCCATAGAAGAAATTACCATGCTTTCCACAGCCGTAAGCCAAAGTCCGTTGTCAGTGGTCATTACCGATTTAAACGGAAAGATTGAGTATGTCAATGACAGTTTTACGGAAATCACAGGCTATGATATTCAGGAAGCCATTGGAAATAACCCGAGGATACTGCAAAGCGGCAAGACACCGAAACATATTTACAAAGCCTTGTGGGATACATTGCAAAAAGGGGAAATATGGCGGGGCGAATTTACCAATAAGCGTAAAAGCGGAAACATTTACTATGAATATGCTGTCATTGCCCCCATCAAAAACCATAAGGGCGAGACTATCCGCTACATTGGAATGGAAGAGGATATTACGCAGCGGAAAACCCTTGAAAACGAACTGCGTGAAGCCAAATCCAAGGCCGAAGAGGCCAACAAACTGAAATCGGCATTTCTTGCCAATATCAGCCATGAATTACGTACCCCGCTGAATGGGATCCTGGGCTTTTCCGAGTTGATCCTTGAGATGGAAGATGTGGAAGCCATTCAGGAAATGAGCCGTTACATCAACGAAAGCGGACAACGCCTGCTGCGTACTTTAGATATGATCATAGCCATCTCGAGGCTGGATTCCGGTACCTATGAAATCAAGAATGAAGGAATTGATGTTATTGCTATTTTCCGCAGCGTTTTTGAGAAGAAATTACCGGAAGCACAAAACAAGCATCTTGAAATGCATTTTGAATCACAAATAGATAAATTTGAAATCCTGGGCGATCGGAATATCATTTCCGAGGCGTTGGTAGAAATCGTGGACAATGCCATTAAATTTACCAATGAAGGGGAAATAAGGCTTAAATCCGGTAAGTTGCAGAAGAGAAAGAAAGAATTTATATTTTTTGAAATAAAAGATACGGGAATCGGCATTTCGAAAAAAAACCAGCAAGCCATATTTGAAGATTTCATTCAGGCCAGCACCGGTTACGGGCGAAAATATGAGGGAAACGGTCTGGGGTTAAGCCTTGCAAAAAAATATGTGGAATTGATCGGCGGAATGCTGGAACTTCAGTCTGCTGAAGGGGTCGGCTCCACGTTTACAATTTATATACCTGTACATCAATCTTTTAGTAAATTAGAATCAAAAAAATAATACAACTATAAATCTGTTAAACAAATGGAAAACCAATACAATCAAAAGCGTATTCTCTATGTTGACGATGACCCTCAGTCGCGCATGCTGGTAAAGCACCTGATAGGTAAATTCTACAATTTGACTTTGTGTTCCTCAGCAGAAAAAGCCCTGGAAATACTTCAAAAGGAAACTTTTGACCTGATTCTGTTGGATATTCGTTTGGAAGGCGAAATGAATGGCATAGAATTACTTGCTAAACTCCGTAATATTCCCCGGCATGCTTATACCCCTGTCGTGGCCATTACGGCATATGCTTTTGAAGAAGACAAAAAACAACTGTTGTCTGCTGGTTTTACCGATTATATTTCCAAACCCATTAACCTAAACCATTTTAAAGAATTGGCAAGGGCCTACACTGAAGCCCAGGGTGTTAGCTTTTATTAACCTGAGTTATAGATATTTCTACTTTCCATCTTCATGAAAGAGATGGTTTCCTTATAGCCGTAATATTTTGAATGTACCGCTCTTTTCCAGTCTGATGACGGTTGAGGGACGAACAGTACGGATGTGCGTACGGTAAATATTGACAACATAGTCTACCCGTTGTTTAATAATTTCAGGAATTTGCTGAAAAGTACCGGGGGCAGGTTCCCCTGAAATGTTGGCTGAAGTGGAAACCAGTGGTTTTCCCAGTTTATCTATTACCCGTGAACAATAATCCCCTTTCACAATACGTATGGCGATGCTGCCATCGGGGGCAATCAGGTTTTTGGGTAGATTTTTTGCATTGTCGTAAACAATAGTAATGGGCGAAGCAGCATTTTCTATGAGCTCGTAGGCAATGGGCGGGACCTCCTCCACATAATTTCTGATTTTTTCAGCTTTGTCGAGCAGGACAATCATGCTTTTCTGCTCCTGCCTGTTTTTCAACTTAAAAATTTTATTCACCGCTTTTTGGTTGGTGGCATCACAACCAATACCCCAAATGGTGTCGGTAGGATAAAGCAATATTTTCCCCTGTTTCAGCAAGGCAACAGACTTCTCAACTTCTTCAATTAATTTTTCAGGCATAATAACAATTGTTTTACTTCAATGGTTTTTGCACACAAATAATTTTTTTTAGGGCAGGCACGTTTTCCGTGCAACCCACATGGCCGACAGTCCAGTTTTTCACGGGTTTCGATAACATAAGATTTGTCCGACAAGGGGCCAAAGCCAAATTCCGGCACGGTTGAACAAAATATAACTGCAATCGGGGCATTCATTGCCGAAGCCAAATGCATGGGGGCAGAATCGTTGGTGTAATTTAAAAGCGCATCACGCATGAGGGCAGCCGATTCCAAAAGCGTAAGTTTACCAGCCAGGTTTATGCTGTTGGCATGACCACTGTTTTGCATGATTTGTTCGATTTCTTTTTTTTCTTTGCCGGAACCAAGAAAATAAACCATAAGGTCTTTGTCCAGCTGCCGTACAAAATCCGTCCATTTTTCAGCAGGCCACGCTTTTGTAAACCACAAACTTCCCGGCGACAGCGTAATGTATTGCCTGGTTTTATATTGTGAAACTTTGGCAAAATCGTGTTGTGAAGGATACAGCCTGGGTTTGAAGACGGCCGGGCCAGCGTATTTTTCAATTAGTTTCAGGTTGCGTTCAATTTCGTGCGGACTATCTTTCCTTGTGGATATTTTATGTTCTACGCTGTGCGAAAAGAAAAGGGAAAAAGGATTTTTGCGAAAACCCGTGGTTTCTTTTGCCCCCGAAAA
>Ga0256829_1002979_pt1 | contig 12132 bp, 12 predicted proteins | sample 131447metaG_FD_185979 | JGI IMG/M metagenome (GOLD analysis project Ga0256829, IMG submission 185979) | Hydrothermal vent microbial communities from Lau Basin, Pacific Ocean - 131-447 | ecosystem: Environmental > Aquatic > Marine > Hydrothermal vents | place: Pacific Ocean: Lau Basin | collected... | reverse complement strand
ATCGTTTATTCCTGTAGCAACACCTGTGCCTCGCCAGTATGAGACATAATCCCACTGATCTCCACCCGCAAACCAAATCGCCTCTGCCTGTTGTATCTTATTCAAAACATAGGGTTCACTTGCGGCGGTCCAATCGTTAAAGACAATGGTCTCTACAGAATTCACAGTAACGCCCAACTCGCTGTACATATAATCGTTATAGCCATCGGAGCCACTGGCACGCAAGACCAATACATCTCCGCCATTGGCGCGCTGCAAGAACCAGATCATTGCTTGATCGTTCTCGCCAGCTCCACCCATGAGTACAAAACCGCCTTCTGGGTTTACTTCTGTATCTGTTGGGTTTCCTGTAACATATGAGGTATAATTAGTCTGCGCCCCGACGTGAAAAGCCGTGAGTAAAAGAACTAATATGCAGAGCTGCTTAGAGTTCATCTGCAATTAAAAAAGCGTCCACTAAGTGGATAAACCCTTGTTTGTGGTAATAATTGGTGGCAGTTATTGTAGCCGCTGGAGCATTTGGAATCTGCAAACGGATATTTCCGCCTTGACTTTTAAATTCAGGATCTATATCTGCAGGAGATCTGAAATAAGCTGCTCCGGCATTTTGCTCCAAGTTGCGTTGTAGACTGTTTTGGTCAACCCTGCCAATAATAATATGACGCAACAAGGCTTTTTTTAGCTGCTCGGAATTGGCAGGTTTTAAAAGGGCCTCCAAAGCCTTTTCATCGTATTGGGCAAAGGCTGCATCATTAGGCAGAAATACGGTGCACATTCCAAGCTTATCAATAGTTTCTTGCGCATTGGTGAGCTCAAAGATGGTGGTGAGTATTTTAAACTGCTCGGTGCCCTTGATATTCTCGTAGATGCTTTTAGTTGGAAAAATAGTGTCATTTCCTATGAGCTGATAAGACTTGGAAGCAACGCCGGCTTGGTAATCTTGAGCTTGTAAAGGGCTTAAGATCAAAAGGAAACAAAGTGTAAAAAACAGATTCTTCATAGCAAGGATATTTATGCTAAGATATCAAATAAGCCGGGCTTTCAAAGACCGATGATGTTAAGGCTGGTAAAGAATTGTTAATTTTTACCAGAAGAATTTGTTTGAATTAAAAAAAGGTTTCAACTTTGCAAAAGCATAACGAAACAATGAATAATATACAGTTACATCATCACCATGCGCACTCTGGCCTTCAGGCGAGCTAGTATGGTATTGATTACTGTTTAAATCCATATAACCCGTCTGAGCAATCAGACGGGTATTTTTTTTCCCGCATTTTGCTCGGACACTATTAAACGAAAATGAGCAGATTAAAAATTGCAATTCAAAAGAGCGGGAGACTTCACGACAAATCCATCGAATTACTCAAGGACTGTGGTATTTCCGTTCAAAATGGAAAGGATCAATTAAAGGTTACTGTAGCAAACTTTCCCCTAGACATCCTCTATCTCCGCAATTCGGATATTCCGCAATATCTGGAAGATGGAGTGGCAGATATAGCCATAGTTGGAGAAAATCTCTTGATAGAAAAACAGAAGAACGTCTCTGTCATTCGGCCATTGGGATTCTCAAAATGTAGGGTGTCGCTCGCTGTTCCTAAAGCCGTGACGACTAACGAATTGAGCTATTTTAACGGAAAAAAGATCGCCACCTCCTACCCGAACACCTTAAATAAATTCTTAAGCGACAATGGGATCGAGGCAGACATTCACCAGATCGCTGGTTCTGTAGAGATCGCTCCAAACATTGGCCTGGCAGACGGAGTTTGCGACATTGTGAGTTCCGGCAGTACTTTGTTTAAAAACGGTTTGCGAGAAACTCAGGTCATTTTAAGATCCGAAGCTGTTCTGGCCAAAGGCCCTCAGTTATCCGAAGAAAAGCAAGCCATATTGGACAAACTCTGCTTTAGAGTAAACGCAGTATTGCGCGGTAAAGCTTCTAAATATGTGCTAATGAATGTACCCAATGACAAGATTGCCGCCGTTTCTGCTTTGTTACCCGTATTGAAAAGCCCTACGGTCTTGCCCTTGGCAGAAGAAGGTTGGAGTTCACTACACACTGTGATCGACGAATCTCAATTTTGGGATGTGATAGAAGAGCTTAAACTCGCAGGTGCAGAAGACATACTGGTTGTACCTATTGATAAAATTGTACGCTAATGGAAGTTTATATCAATCCGCCGAAATCGCGCTGGGACTATCTCTGTAAACGTCCAGCTTTAGATAACTCAAACTTAAATAAAACGGTAGTCGATATAATGAATGCCGTAAAAAGCGAAGGCGACGCCCAATTGTTGGCTTATGCAGAAAAGTTCGATAAGATAAAGCTAAGCAGTATTGTTGCAACTGTCGCCGAGATAAACCGCCAAGCCGATCAAGTAGCGCAGTCCTTAAATGATGCTATACAAGTTGCTGCCGCAAATATTGAAAAATTCCATAAAGCACAGCGCCTAACGCCAGAAAAAGTAACTACCTCTCCTGGAGTTGTTTGCTGGCGCAAACAATTGCCCATACAAAAAGTAGGGCTCTATGTACCCGGGGGAACTGCTCCCTTGTTCTCAAGTTTGCTGATGCTAGCCATACCAGCAAAACTAGCAGGATGTGAGACCATTGTTATCTGTACTCCGCCTAACGAGGAAGGCAGTATTGCTCCAGAAATTGCTTATTGCTGTAAACTTTTAGGCCTCGATGCAATTTTTAAAGTAGGAGGCGCACAGGCCATTGCTGCAATGAGCTTTGGGACAGCTTCTATTCCTAAGGTCGATAAGATATTTGGACCTGGCAACCAGTTTGTGACCCGAGCCAAAGAAATGAGCCTGAACTACGGACTGGCTATAGATATGCCTGCAGGACCTAGCGAAGTATTGGTTATTGCAGACAAGCAATCCAATCCCGAGTTTGTAGCGGCAGATCTTTTGTCGCAAGCAGAACACGGTATAGACAGTCAAGTGATCTTGTTGGGAGACGATCTCACTAAAATAGGCGAGATCATGGTTCTGGTCAACAAGGAAGTGGAGAAATTGCCCCGAGCAGCCATGGCCAAAGAAGCCTTAAAGAACAGTAAAGCCGTTGTGTTTGATGAGCTGCAGACCTGTATGGACTTTAGCAACACTTATGCCCCAGAACACTTGATCTTGGCTTTGGAAAACCCAGAATCTTGGGCAGAAGCGGTTAAGGTGGCGGGCTCTGTATTTTTGGGTAACTACACTCCAGAAAGCGCTGGTGACTATGCCTCAGGAACCAATCACACTTTACCGACCAACGGATTTGCGCGACAGTACAGCGGGGTGTCTTTAAACAGCTTTGTCAACTATGTGACCTTTCAACAAATCGATAAGGACGGAATCCGGAATCTAGGTCCCGTTATTGAAAGAATGGCAGAAGCAGAAGGCTTACAAGCCCACAAAGATGCCGTAAGTGTAAGATTAAAAGCAATTGCAGATGGATACTAATGCCCTAATAAGGCCTAGTCTAAGGGATCTTAAACCTTATTCTAGTGCTCGCGATGAATACACCGGCAAAGAGGGAATTTTCTTAGATGCCAATGAAAACCCTTACGGCAATTTAAACCGATATCCTGATCCGTATCAGAGAGAGCTCAAGTCAGCGTTAGCACAATTGAGAAATGTAACTAGTGAGCAAGTATTTATTGGCAACGGTAGCGACGAGGTGATCGATCTGTGTTTTCGCCTTTTTTGTGAGCCTGGCAAGGATAAGGTTTTACAGTTTAGCCCAACCTATGGCATGTACAAGGTCTCTGCCGCTATTAACGATGTCGAAGTTCTAGATTGCCCGTTGGATGCTTCTTTCGAGATCGATCTGGCCAAGGCATTACAGCTCATAGAACAGCAACAACCTAAGTTGATCTTTGTGTGTTCGCCCAACAACCCGACCGGAAATCTGTTCAGCTTGAAAACTATCAAGGCCTTGGCCGCAGCCAGTCAAGGTGTGGTCATTGTAGATGAAGCCTATATAGACTTTGCGAATGCGCCCAGCGCTGTAAGTTTGATAGATACCACCTTCAATCTGATCGTCTCACAAACCTTTAGTAAGGCTTGGGGGCTTGCCGCGGCTCGCGTGGGAATCGCCTATGGCAATGCAAACCTGATAACTTGGCTCAGCAATATCAAACCACCTTATAATGTAAGTGAGCTCAATCAACAAGCGGCATTAGATGCATTGGCTGATAAAGCCGGGTTTGAGCAACGCAAGCGCGCCATCTTGGAAGAAAAACAACGTCTTATAAGCTTTTTCAAAGCCTTCCCCCTGGTGGAAAAAGTATATCCTAGCGAGACCAATTTTATTCTTATCAAACTGCCGGACGCAACGGGCTGGTACGAGCGACTGATCGGTCAACAAATAATAACGCGCAACAGAAGTTCTGTGATCGCTGATTCGCTGCGCATCACAGTAGGAACACCAACAGAAAACGATATTCTCATCAACGCATTTAAAGCATGAACAAGAAAGTATTATTTATAGATAGAGATGGCACCTTGGTCATTGAACCTCCTGTGGACTATCAATTGGACAGTTTGGAAAAGCTAGAGTTCTACCCAGGCGTGTTTCAGTGGTTGGCAAAGATCAATCAGGAGTTGGATTACACTTTGGTCATGGTTACCAACCAGGACGGTTTAGGAACAGCCTCTTTCCCGGAGGAGACCTTTTGGCCAGCCCACAATAAGGTAATGCAAGCCTTTTCAAATGAGGGCATAGAATTCTATAAAGTTCATATTGACCCTACCCTTCCGGAAGAGAACGCTCCTACGCGTAAACCGGGAACTGGCATGCTTGTAGAATATATCCACGGAAACTACGATCTGGAGAAATCATTTGTGATAGGCGATAGAGTCTCAGATATTGAGCTTGCTAAGAATTTGGGGAGTCAAGGTATTTTGATCGCTGCGGAGCCTAATAAGGACGCGGCCCTCACAACTACAAGTTGGGAAGATATTTACCGCTTTTTAAAAGGACAAGACCGCAAGGCCGTGGTGACTAGAAATACTTCGGAGACACAGATCAATATTGCCCTTAACCTAGACGGAAAAGGACAAAGCAAGATCAAAACTGGGCTTGGGTTTTACGACCATATGTTAGAACAGATAGCCAAGCACGGTGGGTTTGACCTAGAGATCACTGTAAAAGGCGACCTCCACATAGACGAACACCACACCATAGAAGATACAGCTCTAGCTTTGGGAACCGCATTTAAAGAAGCTTTAGGGAGTAAAAAAGGAGTAATGCGCTATGGCTTTTTACTGCCGATGGATGATGCCTTGGCACAAGTGGCCGTAGATTTTGGCGGTCGCCCTTGGTTGGAATGGGAGGCGAATTTTGAACGTGAAAAGGTTGGTGACTTGCCTACAGAAATGTTCTTCCACTTTTTTAAATCCTTTAGTGATACTGCACAATGCAACCTGAACATCAAAGCAGAAGGCGATAACGAACACCACAAAATAGAAGCTATTTTTAAAGGTTTTGCCCGAGCGCTGCGGATGGCTGTTGCTAGAAGCGGGTCTAACGACATTCCAAGCACAAAAGGAAGTTTATGATAGCGATAGTAAAATACAATGCTGGAAATATCAGATCTGTGGAGAACGCGCTAAAACGGCTCAATGCAGCTTGCGTGATAAGTGATGACCCAACTGTGCTCGAATCGGCAGATAAATTGATCCTACCGGGAGTTGGAGAGGCCTCCTCTGCTATGGCCTATTTGAAACAAAAGGGCTTAGATACTGTTATTAAGCAACGGACTAAACCAACTTTGGGGATCTGTTTAGGATTACAGCTGTTCTGTTCGTATTCAGAAGAAGGCAACACGCCCTGTCTGGGCATCTTTGACGAACAAGTCAAGAAGTTTCCGCCCAGAGACAAGGTGCCGCATATGGGATGGAATGAAATTATCGATCTGAAAGGCCCTTTATTCAATGAGGTTAAAACCAACAGTGACGTTTATTTTGTACACAGCTATTATGCGGAGGTTGGCCCAGATACGGCAGCGTCTTGCGATTATATTCAACCGTTTTCTGCAGCCTTGGCTAGAGACAATTTCTACGCAACGCAGTTCCACCCAGAAAAATCCGCAGCTGTTGGAGAACAAATCTTGTCTAACTTTTTAAAGCTCAATGTCTAATGCGAATCATACCAGCTATAGACCTAATTGACGGTAAGTGTGTGCGACTCACCCAAGGTGATTACAACCAAAAGACCGTGTATAACGAAGACCCATTAGAGGTCGCAAAGATGTTTGAAGACCACGGCATTGGGTATCTGCATTTAGTAGATCTAGACGGGGCAAAAAGCAAGCAAATTGTAAATCACAAGGTTTTAGAACGCCTGGCTTCGAAGACCGAACTCCAGATCGATTTTGGTGGAGGTATCAAATCTGATCAGGACATTCGCATTGCCTTTGAAAGTGGTGCCAAGCAGGTAACGGGAGGCAGTATTGCAGTGTCTGAGCCAGAACTTTTCAGTTCTTGGTTGGGACGCTACGGAGCACAAAAGGTCATTCTAGGAGCCGATTGTAAGGACCGAAAGATCGCAACCCACGGATGGCAGCAAGCCTCTAGTTTGGATGTGAACGATTTTATTGTCGACTACTTAAGCAAAGGCGCACAATATGTGATCTGTACAGATATTGCCAAAGACGGCATGCTACAAGGTCCAAGTTTTGACTTATACCGAGAGCTCTTGGCACTAGACGGCCTTAAGCTTATTGCCAGCGGCGGTGTTAGCACGCTAGATGAAGTTATACAATTGCGAGAACTGGGCTGCGAAGGTGCTATAATCGGTAAGGCGATCTACGAAGGAACCATTCAACTTAAAGACCTGGAAGCCCTATGCTAAAGAAACGAATCATTCCTTGTCTGGACATTAAGAACGGACGCACGGTCAAAGGGGTCAATTTTGTGGACATCCGAGATGCAGGTGACCCAGTGGTACTGGCCAAGCAGTATGCCGAGCAGGGTGCAGACGAACTGGTATTCTTAGATATTACCGCTACCATAGAAGCTCGAGAAACTTTGATCTCTTTGGTAGCAGATATTGCAGCCAACATAAACATTCCTTTTACCGTTGGAGGAGGCATAACAACTGTGGCACAGGCTAAGGCCTTGATAAGAGCTGGGGCTGATAAGATCAGCGTGAACTCCGCAGCAGTTAAACGTCCGGAACTGGTTCAGGAACTAGCTGCTGAATTTGGCTCTCAATGTGTCGTGGTAGCTGTAGACACTAAGTGTGAAGACGACCAATGGACGGTATTTGTCAGTGGCGGACGCACCCCAACAGGTATTGACACTCTAGCCTGGGTTGAAAAGATGGAGGCCTTAGGGGCTGGCGAGATCTTATTGACCTCTATGAATAACGACGGTACCAAGGCTGGCTTTGCCTTAGATATAACCTCCGCAGTAGCTGAGAAGGTACAAATTCCGGTGATCGCCTCTGGAGGTGCGGGAACCATAGCGCACTTTGAGACCCTTTTTAAGCAAACAACAGCAAGTGCAGGACTGGCTGCCAGTATTTTTCACTACGGTGAGATCCCGGTACCCCAATTAAAATCAGCATTAAAAGATAAAAACATCCCAATAAGATGAATCCGAATTTTGAAAAATCCGCCGATGGTCTACTCCCAGCGGTGATCCAAGACAGCAATACCAAACAGGTCTTAATGCTGGGCTATATGAATGAGCAGGCCTATAAGAAGACCTTGGCAGAGAATCGCATTACTTTTTACAGCCGATCCAAAGGACGTTTATGGACCAAAGGAGAAAGCTCTGAGAATTTCCTTGAGCTAAAAGAACATTATTTGGACTGCGATCAAGATGCGCTTTTGTTTTTGTGTGAGCCTGCAGGCCCCACTTGCCACAAAGGCACGCAAAGTTGCTTTGCCAATGACAGTGCACAAGGCTTTCTAGGCCAGTTGGAGGCGACAATAGCCCAAAAGATAGTCAGCGACGAAGCAGATTCTTATACCCGCTCTTTAGCCCAAAGAGGAATCAATAAAGTGGCGCAAAAAGTGGGTGAAGAAGCGGTAGAATTGGTCATCGAAGCCAAAGATGATAATGCCGAGCTTTTTAAGAATGAGGCCGCAGATCTACTCTATCACCTGCTGATTTTGTTGAACGTTAAAGGGCATTCTATGGCAGATATTGAGGATATCCTTAAACAACGTTCTAAAAAATAGACTTTAACAACACAGCTATTTGGAATGTAGCATTTTAGCGTGTAACTTTGAGTAAAAATTGGGTATGAGCTATGCTAAAAAGGAATCACCTTCTACCCACCTAAATTCAGCATTCCTTTGGCAAACGCTTTTAAGTGCAGCACAATTTTTGAATGATTCAGTACACGAATTTGAAAAATTTTGATCGGATGAGATTGAGCACGAACATAGAGCGCGAGTTAAACCGCAGAAGAGCAAAAAACAGCGCTGAAGTATCTATATTAGACCAAATCCAACAGGTCTTGGATTCCAATGAAGAGCAGCGACAAGACATACATACACGTCTTAGAAGCAGGTCGAAAACAACCGCTAATGCCTTTAAGCTAGAAGCATTAGAGACGGATAAGATCTATCATATAGATACTATCAAGTCGATCTGTGTGGATTATCGCCTGCGCTTTTTAGATGCAGCTTTGTTCAAGAGCGAATTCCCAGAAGAAGCCATTAGTAAGATCAGAGCCTTAGAAGACGAGCACGACACTTCTCTGAGCGGCTTTAAAATGATGGCGCCTTCTAAATTATTCAAGTTAGAGAATGCAGACGATCCACTACTCTTTGCTCCTATCGGTAATGGCTATTATTACCTTATTCACAAATGGGGAAATGACCTGAGCGGGCTTAGACGCCTTTTGGTATGGCCGGTAAAGAATTTCGACAATATGGTGTTTAGCATTTTTGTGACCAGCATCTTGTTGACTGCGATCTCACCCATGGGAGTATTTACCAACAAAGAAGTAGGCATGACAGAATACGTCATGTTGTTCCTGTTCATGTTCAAGGCGGTGGCCGCCATTGTTTTATACTACGGATTCGCCGCAGGAAAGAACTTCAATACGGCTATTTGGAATTCTAAGTATTACAACGCCTAAGCGTTGACCGCATACATTTTTTGTCGCAATTCCTTGATCTTCGGATCGCTCATGTACTCATCAAAGGTCGTATAGCGATCTATAACTCCATTCGGCGTTAATTCGATAACGCGATTACCTACTGTTTGCGCAAATTCGTGATCATGTGTGGTGAACAATACGGTTCCCTTAAAGTTCTTAAGTGAATTGTTAAAGGCAGTGATCGACTCCAAATCCAAGTGGTTGGTCGGTTCATCTAGCATAACAACGTTAGCGCGTAGCATCATCATACGACTTAGCATACAACGCACCTTTTCTCCTCCGGAAAGTACGTCTGAGTTCTTCAAGGCCTCTTCCCCACTGAAAAGCATCTTTCCTAAGAAACCGCGAATGTAAACCTCTTCACGCTCCTCTTCTGTAGTTGCCCACTGACGCAGCCAATCTACCAAGGATATCTTTTCGCTAAAATAAGAATCGTTATCTGCTGGCAAATAACTCTGGGTAGTGGTGACTCCCCATTGGTATTTCCCGCTGTCTGCCTCTTTTTCTCCGTTAATGATCTGATAGAAAGCAGTGGTCGCCCTAGAATCTTTAGCATAAACCACAACCTTATCACCTTTGGCTAGGTTTAGATCTAACTTTGTGAATAAGGTTTCTCCATCTAAGGAGGCCGACAAATTCTCGATGTTCAAGATCTGATCTCCTGCTTCGCGCTCACGCTCAAAGATGATCGCAGGATAACGGCGACTAGACGGTTTGATATCTTCTATATTCAGCTTATCGATCATCTTCTTACGAGAAGTCGCTTGCTTGGACTTGGCCACGTTGGCACTAAAACGAGCGATAAACTCCTGTAGTTCTTTCTTTTTCTCTTCGGCCTTCTTGTTCTGCTGTGCACGTTGACGTGCAGCCAACTGACTGGATTCGTACCAGAAGGTATAGTTTCCGGAATAGTGGTTGATCTTCCCAAAATCGATATCACTGATATGGGTACAAACAGCATCTAAAAAGTGACGGTCGTGAGACACAACGATAACGCAGTTGTCGTAATTGGCCAAAAAGTGCTCCAACCAAGAAATGGTCTCGTAGTCCAAATCGTTGGTAGGCTCATCCATGATCAACACATCCGGATTTCCAAAAAGTGCCTGCGCCAAAAGCACGCGTACTTTGAGTTTACCATCCATATCGGCCATTGGTGTATAGTGGAATTCTTCCTTGATACCCAAATTAGAAAGCAAAGCGGCTGCATCGCTGTCTGCGTTCCATCCGTTCATCTCCTCAAAGATCACTTGCAACTCCCCAACACGCTCTCCATCTGCATCGTTAAAGTCTGGCTTGGCATAGATCTGGTCCATCTCCGTTTTAACTTCGTAAAGCGGCTTATTTCCCATGATCACTGTCTCAAGCACTGTATGCTCATCAAAGACGTTGTGATTCTGCTCCAATACAGACATGCGTTTACCGGGTTCTAGATGTACATGTCCTGAAGTAGGATCCATCTTTCCAGATAAAATCTTTAAAAAAGTAGATTTTCCGGCCCCATTAGCACCGATGATTCCGTAGCAGTTCCCATTGACAAAAGTGGTATTCACTTCATCAAAAAGCACACGTTTCCCAAATTGAACTGATAGATTAGATACTGAAAGCATAATTCACGTCTTAAAATGCGCCGCAAAAATAGGCATAAATGCGGGCTTTATAAAGGTTTTATAAGCCAATTATTTTAACGAGCGCTTAACACTAAGCTCAGGGTGGAGCGCTTATTTTTGTAAGGATTCTTTATGGAGCGCATGTTTAAAAAATACTTGATTCCCCTAAGTGTGTTACTCCCCTTGTTTTTTGGGGCTTGTAAGAGCGATAAGCAACAAGAAACAAACACATGGTTTGGTGGTGAGATCATTAATCCCAGAGCTGACTTTGTGCTCCTGGCCAAGAACTCTCGCGTGGTCGACACTATCTTTCTAGATAAGGACAACTTCTTCCGATATAAATTCGATAGTCTTGTTCCAGGTCTCTACAGTTTTATCCATAAGGAATATCAGCTGGTATACATAGAACCTGGAGACAGCATCATGCTGCGTGTTAACACTTTGGACTTTGACGAATCTTTAGCCTATTCCGGAACTGGCGCAGCAAAGAACAACTATCTGATAGAAATGTTCTTGCACAACGAAGAAGAGCAAAAGCTCATGCCGAGCTATTATCAGAAAAGTCCAGAAGCTTTTAGTGCCTCTTTAGACAGTATGCGTAACATCCGCTTAAAGATCTTGAATCGATTCCAAGATAAACACGAGACCTCAACAGGCTTTAACGAGGTTGCTCAAGCCAGTATTGACTTCGATTATTACTCCAAAAAGGAGCTCTATCCCTTTGCGCATTACGGCAGTAACCATTTGGAGAATATGAACTCCTTGCCAGAGAATTTCTACGCCTTTAGAAGCGGTGTGAATTACGGCGATGAGCACTTATACACCTATTATCCGTATTACAGATATATTTCGTCTTTTCTAGATAATGTGAGCTACACCACTTATATGAATCGGGCGAAGTTTGACAGAACATCTCCCTTACACACCAAGGCGAAGCTGAAACTCATAGACAGCGTAATAACACACGATTCCCTTAAGAACAACCTGTTGTACGCCACCACGCGTCGCTACCTGATCAATTCTAAAGATCAAGACAGCAGCGAGGAGATCTTTGATCTGTTCATGCAAAAGAACAGCAGCAAGGCGCAGCATAAAGAAATGAAATTGTTGCACCAAGCCTGTGATAAGATGATTCCTGGTAACCCTCTGCCGAATCAGATGGTAGTTACCACAGACAATACCATAAAGGACCTACACAGTCTCATAAACCGACCTACGGTGCTTTTCTTCTGGTCGGCAGGTTCGTCTAACCACAACAAGCGCATTCACAAAAAAGCAGCAGAGATGAAAGCCAAATACCCAGAATTTGATTTTGTGGGTATCAGCGTAGATCAAAACCACGAAAAATGGCTCAAGACCATGGCGCTGCGCACTTTTAACGAAAAGACCGAATACAGATTCAACGACGCGGTTCAGG
>Ga0256829_1002978_pt1 | contig 12135 bp, 10 predicted proteins | sample 131447metaG_FD_185979 | JGI IMG/M metagenome (GOLD analysis project Ga0256829, IMG submission 185979) | Hydrothermal vent microbial communities from Lau Basin, Pacific Ocean - 131-447 | ecosystem: Environmental > Aquatic > Marine > Hydrothermal vents | place: Pacific Ocean: Lau Basin | collected... | reverse complement strand
AGGTGCAGGCTTTCTCCTGTTGTAGCATGGTTACAGCAAACGTTTATCAGGGGTAAACTCAGGCACAAGCTGCTGTAATAATTGAATCAAGGCTGATACATCCCGATGAGCACAAGCCTCACGAATTTCCACTAAACGTTGCTGTACCTCATCCCAATCTACTTCACGAACATCGGATAACATAATTTTAGCATGTGTTGTTCCTTGTAGTGATTCGGCTTCGTGAAACAACTCTTCAAACAACTTCTCACCTGGTCGCAAACCCGTATAAATAATATCAATATCCTTATTGGGTACCAAACCTGCCAAACGAATCATTTGTTCTGCCATATCTTTAATTTTTATAGGTTCCCCCATATCCAATACAAAGATTTCGCCACCTGAACCCATAGTTGCTGCTTGTAAAATCAAAGACACCGCCTCAGGAATGGTCATAAAGTAACGGGTAATATCTTTATGTGTGACCGTAACAGGTCCCCCACTTTCAATTTGTTTTTTAAATAAGGGTACTACGCTTCCTGCCGAGCCCAATACATTACCAAAACGTGTCGTAATAAAGGCAGTACCACACCGTTTGTTCAAATTCTGGCAATAAATTTCTGCCATACGTTTGGTTGCACCCATCACATTGGCTGGGTTGACAGCTTTGTCTGTGGAAACTTGAATAAAATGTTCGCAAGCATTCAATGCCGCAAGATCTGCAAGCATACACGTTCCCAATACATTGGTTTTAATGCCTTCTGCGGGGTTTGCCTCTACAAGTGGTACATGTTTATAAGCCGCTGCATTAAAAACAATATCAGGTCTAAAATTCATGAATATCCATTCCATGCGTTCATGATCACGAATATCACCTAAAACTGCCTTACAAGACTTATAATTAGCAGCACTTTGTAGTTCATTATCAATTTGATACAAGTTAAACTCAGCGTGATCAACCAAAATAAGCTTATCAGGATTAAATTTGAGTAGCTGACGGCACAACTCCGAACCTATAGAGCCACCTGCACCTGTGACCATCACTTGCTTACCCTGAATAAACCGAGCAACCACATCATCTTTCAAAGCTATTTCATCTCTGCCCAATAAATCTTCCAAACGTATATTACGTAAGCTCCCCACTTTAGGATCCTGATGATCTAGCTCTTCTAAACTAGGGACTGTTCTACACCTAACATGCAAGTCAGCACAATTTTTCACCATCGTTTGCAATACATCAGAGTTTACTGAAGGCATGGCAATGAACACCTCATCAATACTTAACTCTGGAATCAAGTTCGATAAACTGGAAAAATCTCCTAAGACTGGAACACCGCGTATATCACAACCTTTTTTCTTTTTTTCATCATCAAGGAAGCCTACAGGTATATACTTATTTGAATTTAAAATATCTCTAACTAATAAATCACCTGCTTTTCCTGCACCTAATATAAGCACACGTTTTCCAGCTTCAGCTGATAAATTTAACCGCCTATCTTTTATCCATCGGTATAAAACACGCATGCCTGCAAGTCCACCCATAAGTAAAATAGGGTAAAGCACAAGCGTTGAACGTGGAATCCCTTCAAGTCTAATCCATATAAACAATATAAAATAAGTTAGCAAAGAACCATACATCACTGATTGCAAAATTCGTTTTAAATCGGGCAATGATGCAAAACGCCAAATTCCTCGGTATAAACCAAAGTACCAATAATTAAATGCTTGTACCAGCAAAGCTACCCATAATAAGTGCCATGCAGCTTCAATATGATGTTCTGGAATAGCACCAAAATCAAAGCGAAAAGAGAAAGCCAAATAAATAGCCAGTGAAACCCATGACATATCATGGACAAAAGCAAACCAGCGACTTTTCCAAATGTAAAGCAAGTCTCTCACACTTTCACCAACCTTATACTCAAATTAAAAAGGCGAGCTAGATAGCTCGCCTTTAACAATATGTAACCCTTAATAAAAAGAAAGTTATTTATAGAAGTCAATCATTTCTTCTAAAGATTTCACTTTAATTTTAGAGGCTTGACCAGCAGAACCAAATGCTTCAAAACGTGCTTGGCAGATGTCTTTCATGGCATCTTTAGCAGCTTTAAAGAATTTGCGTGGGTCAAAGTTTGAAGGGTTTTCTTTCAAGTGCTTACGAATTGCGCCAGTAGAAGCCATGCGTAAATCTGTATCAATGTTCACTTTACGAACGCCTGATTTAATACCTTTCACGATTTCTTCAACAGGTACACCGTAAGTTTCACCCATTTCTCCGCCATATTCATTGATAGTAGCCAACCATTCTTGTGGTACAGAAGATGAACCATGCATAACCAAATGTGTATTAGGCAACGCTGCATGAATTTCCTGAATACGGTCAATACGCAATACTTCACCTGTTGGTGGTTTAGTGAATTTGTACGCTCCGTGAGAAGTACCAATCGCAATTGCAAGCGCATCAACATCTGTTGCTGCAACAAAATCAACTGCTTCATCAACACCTGTTAATAATTGATCCATATCCAAAGCGCCTTCAGCACCATGACCATCTTCTTCGCCCATCATGCCTGTTTCCAACGAACCAAGACAACCAAGCTCACCTTCAACAGATACACCACCAGCATGCGCCATATCAACAACAGTTTTGGTAACGCCTACATTGTATTCAAAAGAACCTGGTGTTTTACAATCAGCTTCCAAAGAACCGTCCATCATCACTGATGAAAATCCTGATTGGATGGAACGCAAACATACTGCTGGCTCAGAGCCGTGATCCTGATGCATAACTACAGGGATATGTGGATATTGTTCAATTGCTGCTGCAATCATGTGACGTAAGAATGGTTCGCCTGCATAACCTCGTGCACCAGCAGAACCCTGCATGATAACTGGTGAATTGACCGCATCTGCAGCTTCCATAATTGCATGGACTTGCTCCATGTTATTCACATTGAATGCTGGCATGCCATAGCTTTCCTCAGCTGCATGATCCAGTAGTTGACGTAGTGAAATTAATGCCATGTTGTACTCCTTTCCTTATTTTTAGTTTTATTACTTATTTCAAACTGATGATTTTCATTGCATTGGTGCCACCTGACTCACCCATAGGTGTGCCAAATGTCATGATAATTAACTCACCTTTACTTGCAATTTTTTCCTCAAGCATTCTCGCTTGAATATCCAATGTAGCCTTAGGTGCATCAGTAGGACCATAATCAATGTCCATGCGAAGTGGCGTAACATTTCTAAATAATGTTACACGACCTAACGTACTGTCTTCAGATGTAACTGCATAAATAGGAACATCACCCAAATGTCTAGACATATACAAAGCTGTATTACCCGAGCGCGTAAATGATGCAATCGCTTTCACAGGCATTTCTCTAGCTACTTCCATGGCTTGACGTGCAATGCACTCATCTACTGAATGTGGAGGAAATCTAGGGTCACGTGTTTGTGAAGAAGGCATCACACGCTGCTTCTCTGTTTCAATGCAAGTTCTATGCATAGCCTGCACAGCCTCAACAGGATAACTACCTGCTGCAGACTCACCAGATAACATCACTGCATCAGTGCCATCAAGCACAGCATTGGCGCAATCATTCACTTCTGCACGTGTTGGAATCGGATTTTCACACATAGACTCCATCATTTGTGTAGCAACAATGACTGGGCAATTATATTTCGGAGCCATACGTAGCATTTTCTTTTGTACTGGTGGCACTGCTGCATCACCAATTTCTACGCCCAAATCACCACGCGCAACCATGACTGCATCCGATGCTTCCATAATCGCTTTTAAGTTTTCATCAAGCACAGCTTCTGCACGCTCAACTTTAGCAACCATACCAGCATTTGAACCTTCAGCTTGCACCAAAGAACGCGCATACTCCATATCTTTACCATCGCGAGGAAAAGAAATCGCAATATAATCCACACCAATCGCACATGCAGTTTTAATATCTTCTTTATCTTTTTCTGTCAATGCATCAGCAGACAAACCGCCACCAGCCCGATTGATACCCTTGTTGTTGGATAACACACCACCTACAACTACAGTGCAATGAATTTCTTGGCCATCAACCTTGTCTACATCCATCACCAAGAGACCATCGTTAAGCAACAGACGTGCCCCTGACTCAACATCAGTAACAAGCTCTTTATAAGTTAAACCAACACGCTCATCAGTTCCTTCATCAAGGCTCATAGCGCCATCAAGAATAAACTTCTGACCAACAGTTAATATTGTTTTACCTGTCTTAAATTTACCACAACGAATCTTAGGACCTTGCATATCAGCAAGCACACCAACAACAACACCAAGCTTTTTAGCTGCTGCACGCACATTATCAGCGCGCAACTGGTGATCTTCAGGAGTACCATGTGAAAAGTTCAAGCGAACCACATTCACACCAGCAGCAATCATTTTCTCCAACATTTCTGGTGATTCAGAAGATGGACCTAGCGTTGCAACAATTTTAGTTCTACGAATATGTTCTGTCATTATTTTGCGCGACCTTCTAACATTTCTACTGCTGGTAGTTTCTTGCCTTCTAAAAATTCTAAGAACGCACCGCCACCTGTTGAGATATAGGATACTTTGTCTGAAATATTATATTTATCTACTGCTGCTAATGTATCACCACCACCTGCAATTGAAAATGCAGATGATTCTGCAATGGCTAAAGCAATGGCTTTAGTTCCTTCACCAAATTGATCAAACTCAAACACACCTACAGGGCCATTCCATACGATTGTTCCTGCATTTTTGATAATTTCAGCAAGCTCTGCTGCAGAATCAGGTCCAATATCAAAAATCATATCATCATCAAGACATTCATTCGCACCTTTTAAGGTTGCTTCTGCCGTTGGAGAAAATTCTTTTGCACAAACAATGTCAGTAGGCACAGGAATAGAACCACCATTTGCTTCCGCATCTGCTGTTAACTTCTTACAAGTATCCACTAAGTCTGCTTCATACAATGACTTACCTACAGGTAAACCTGCTGCTGCAATAAATGTATTGGCGATACCACCGCCCACAACCAACTGATCTACAATCGTAGATAAAGATTCAAGCACAGTCAGTTTTGTAGAAACTTTAGAGCCACCAACAATCGCAACCATAGGACGCGCTGGATTATCCAATGCTTTACCCAATGCCTCTAATTCGCCTGCAAGCAAAGGTCCTGCACATGCTGTTGGGGCAAATTGACCTGCACCATGGGTTGAAGCTTGAGCACGATGTGCTGTACCAAAAGCATCCATTACATAAACATCACACAATGCTGCGTATTGTTTGGAAAGCGTTTCGTCATTTTTCTTTTCACCAACATTAAAACGAACATTTTCAAGCAAAACAACTTCACCATCAGCCACTTCAACATCAGTTCCAATATAATCAGTCACCAAACGAACTTCTTTGCCTATCAATGTAGACATATGAGCAGCAACTGGGGCTAGAGAAAACTCAGCAGCAGCTTCACCTTCAGTTGGACGACCCAAATGAGACATCACCATCACTTTAGCACCCGCCTTAATGCAGTGTTCCAAGGTAGGCAATGATGCACGAATACGTTTGTCCGATGACACTTTACCATCCGAAATTGGTACATTTAAGTCCTGACGAATAAGAACCCGTTTCCCCGCTAGGTCTAAGTCAGTCATTTTGATTACAGACATGTTTACTCCTCTTCTTTATTTTCAATAACGTTTGTTTTTATTTACTCATTATAAATAGATAAAAACAAACGTAGGACTTTGACTATAAATCAAAGCCCTACAATAAGTTTTATTTAGCGACGTGCTCAGCCAATCTAAGCATGTTACATGTATAACCATATTCATTATCGTACCAAGATACAACTTTCACGAATGTGTCATCCAATGCAATACCAGCACCAGCATCAAAGATTGAAGATGCGCTGATTCCACGGAAATCCGAAGATACAACCATCTCATCAGTGTACTGTAACGTACCTTTAAGTTCGCCTTCAGAAGCTTCTTTCATTGCAGCACAAACATCTGCATAAGATGCAGGTTTGTCCAACTCACAAGTTAAGTCTACAACTGAAACATCAACAGATGGAATACGGAAAGCCATACCAGTCAACTTGCCATTCAATTCTGGAAGCACAACACCCACGGCTTTTGCAGCACCTGTAGAAGATGGGATGATGTTTTCAAACACAGAACGACCACCGCGCCAGTCTTTCATTGAAGGACCATCAACAGTTTTTTGCGTTGCTGTTGCAGCATGAACAGTTGTCATAAGACCACGTTTCAAGCCCCAGTTATCATTGATAACTTTAGCGATTGGTGCAAGACAGTTTGTTGTGCAAGATGCAGCTGAAACGATATCTTCACCATTATAGTTGTTATGGTTCACACCGTAAACGAACATTGGGCCACCATCTTTACAAGGTGCAGATTGAATCACTTTTTTCGCACCTGCTTCGATGTGAGGTTGGCAGCTTTCTTGTGTTAGGAAGAAACCTGTGCAGTCAATCACTAGCTCCGCACCAATTTCGTCCCATTTAAGGTCTGCTGGGTTACGCTCAGCAGAAAGGCGGATTTTTTTACCGTCTACTGTGAAAGATGTATCATCCACGGATGTTACTTCACCGTCAAAACGACCGTGAGCAGTATCAAACTTAAGCATATAAGCCAAATAGTCGTTATCCAATAAGTCATTGATGCCAACAACTTCTAGATTAGGAAAATCCTTTTTGATTGCACGGAAAACCATGCGGCCAATACGACCAAATCCATTAATACCAACTTTAATTGTCATTACTCTCTCCTCTCTCTTTTATTAAAAACTTAAGCTACGTCGTTTACAGCAGCAACAACTGCTTCTGTAGTAATACCAAACATTTTGAACAATTCACCAGCAGGAGCTGATTCACCAAATGTATCGATACCGATCACTTTACCATTTAAGCCAGTGTACTTAGCCCAGAAACCAGTCACACCAGCTTCAACAGCAACACGAGCTGACACAGATGCAGGCAATACAGACTCTTTGTAAGCATCATCTTGTTTATCAAATACGTTTGTTGAAGGCATAGATACAACGCGAACTTTCTTGTCTGTGATTGCAGCAGCAGCTTCCATCGCCAAGGATACTTCAGAACCAGTTGCGATAATGATTGCGTCAGGAGCGCCATCACAATCTTTAAGGATATAACCACCACGCTCAATCAATTTAATTTGATCAGCAGTACGCTCTTGATGAGGCAAGTTTTGACGTGAGAAAATCAATGAAGTTGGACAAGTTAGATTTTTAATCGCAACTTTCCAAGCAACAGAAGATTCAACCGCATCACAAGGACGCCATACATCCATATTAGGAATCATACGCAATGTAGCTGTTTGTTCTACAGGTTGATGTGTAGGTCCATCTTCACCCAAACCAATCGAATCATGTGTAAACACTTCAATATGACGAACTTTCATCAATGCAGCCATACGCAATGCATTACGTGCATATTCAGAGAACATCAAGAATGTAGCACCGTAAGGCACGAAACCACCATGCAATGAAATACCATTGATCATTGCAGCCATACCGAACTCACGTACACCGTAGTTCACGTAGTTACCATCATCATGATCAGTTACAGGCTTAGCACCAGACCATAAAGTTAAGTTAGAGCCAGCCAAGTCAGCAGAACCACCCAAAAATTCAGGTGTGATTTTAGCCAAGGCTTCAATCGCATTTTGAGATGCTTTACGTGATGCAATTGTATCACCTTTAGCAGCTACTTCAGCAATAAACGCATCTGCACCAGCATCCCAATCCGCTGATAATTCATTGTTAATGCGACGTGTAAACTCAGCAGCCTTTGCTGGAAATTCAGCTGCGTACGCAGCAAAACGCTGATCCCATTCAGATTCAGCAGCAGCACCACTTTCTTTAGCATCCCAACCAGCATATACATCAGCAGGAATTTCAAATGGCGCAGAATCCCAATTGAGCTCTTTACGAACCAATGCGATTTCCTCATCACCCAAAGCCGCACCATGACAATCATGAGAACCCGCTTTATTTGGTGAACCGAAACCAATGATTGTTTTACAACAAATCATTGTAGGTTTGCCTGTTTCAGCCTGTGCAGTTTCGATAGCTTGTTTAATTTCATCAGCATCATGACCATCAACATCACGAATCACTTGCCAGCCGTATGCTTCAAAACGGGCAGGTGTATCATCAGTGAACCAACCTTCAACTTCACCATCAATTGAAATGCCGTTGTCATCCCAGAATGCAATCAGTTTACCAAGACCAAGTGTACCAGCCAAAGAACATGCTTCGTGAGAAATACCTTCCATCAAACAACCATCACCAAGGAATACATATGTATTATGATCAACAATATTGTGACCTGGTTTGTTGAATTGTGCCGCCAATGTCTTTTCAGCCAATGCCATACCAACACCGTTGGTAATACCTTGCCCCAATGGACCTGTTGTTGTTTCAACACCTGGTGCATATCCGTATTCAGGATGACCTGGTGTACGTGAATGCAATTGACGGAATTGTTTCAAATCCTCTATACCTAAGTCATAACCTGTCAAATGAAGTAATGAGTAAATTAACATTGAACCATGACCATTGGAAAGAATGAAGCGATCTCGGTCAGCCCAGTTTGTATTGCTCGGATTATGCTTCATAAAGTCATTCCAAAGCACTTCGGCGATGTCCGCCATACCCATAGGTGCACCAGGATGTCCTGAATTTGCTTTTTGAACACTGTCCATAGATAACGCACGAACTGCATTAGCCAAATGTCTACGATTATTACTCATATTTACCTCTTACTATTTTATAATATTAAAAAACGAAAAACTTAAACGTGCTGTGTTGTTTGAACACGGCGGATATTGCCGACAGAGCCAGAAAGAACGACAGTGTCTGTAACCATATATTTACCATCAACATCACTGCCTACTTTCACATGGTCAACATACTCGCCACTGGTCAAACCTGTTGCGATAAACATGCAGTCATCCGAGGTTACCAACTCATCACGTGTTAAATAACGCTCTGTATCAATACCTTCTTTTTTACACAATTCAATTTCAAAGTCTTTTTGTGGTGCCATACGACCAAACATTTCAGCACCCATAGCGCGAGCTGCACATGCCGTCACAATACCTTCAGGTGTACCACCAATACCAAACAAAGCATCAGAGCCCATATTCAAAACAGCTTGAATGGCACCATTCACGTCACCATCTGTTGCCAAACGTACTTTTGCACCACATGCATAAATCTCTTTAATTAATTCGGCATGACGAGGTTTATCCAATACGAATACTGTAATTTCTTTGATGTCTTTTTGTAATGCTTTAGCCAACTGCGTCAAACGAACTTCAACAGAGGCTGCCGGGTCAATTTTACCGCGAGCAGCTTTAGGATACACTTGTTTTTCCATGTAGAAACATGAACCAGGGCGAAACATAGAACCTGCAGGAGCTGCTGCAAGTGTTACAATTGAACCTGCTGCATCACGCGCAAATAAATTCGTACCTTCAATAGGGTCAACAGCAATATCAACACCAATACCAGAACCGGTGCCAACTTCTTCATCATCATAAAGTGCTGGCGCTTCATCTTTGGCACCTTCACCAATTACAATCACACCTTTCATTTTTACTTGGTTTATACGCTCTCGCATTGCGTCAACAGCAAGACCATCACCTTCATCTTTTTGACCAGAACCAACATACGGTGCACATGCGCGCGCGGCCGCCTCACAAACTTCTACCAAATCAATCTTTAGATCTGCAACAGTGGACATTCATCTTCCCCTAATTAATCGTGTGTTTTACAGTGAACTTCCCTCATGAAGAAGTGCCAAGGTGGCGCACTATAACCAGAAGTCAGGTAAAAATCGACCCTTGAAAGGCTACTCCCTAGCATTTTTGTAGCCTTTAAAATTCACTTCATACACTCTCTTAACAACTTAAACAATAATTTCGCAGACTTAGGTGGCTTATTTTTATAAGCTTCTTGGCTCGCATTTCTAATCAATTGCCGCAACTGCTGCACATCAACATCTGAATACTCAACCAAAAATTCAGTCAAAGCAGGCGTTCCTTCAGACAACAGCCTATCTCTCCAACGCTCAACACGGTGAAACTCTATGTTTACCTTTGTCTGAACCTGCTCAATATTTTCAACTTCAGCCAAAGCTGCATGTACATCAGTGTCACGTAAGTATTTTGCAACCAACTTCAGCTGGCGCTTTTTCGCAGCCTTTTGCGGCATTTCTTTTAAAGCTCGCAAAGCATCAATCACATGCTCAGACAGTGAAACATCTTGCCACTGCTGCTCCGACAAGGATTCCAGCTTCTTAGCCAAGTCTAAAAAAGCTTGAGCCTCACGTTTCTGTTCTGATTTGTTTGGGCGTTCATATTCAGGTTCATCTTCAATGTTATCTATCATATTAAAAGAAATTGTAGCGCGATAAAAAAAGAAGTCTTGTGTTTCTACACTCTAATAATTAAAACACATAAAAAAAGCCTCCTAGGGGTTACCTAAGAGGCTTTAATAATGGCGGAGCGGACGGGACTCGAACCCGCGACCTCCGGCGTGACAGGCCGGCATTCTAACCAACTGAACTACCGCTCCATGGTGGGCGCTGCAGGACTCGAACCTGCGGCCACCGCCTTGTAAGGGCGGTGCTCTACCAACTGAGCTAAGCGCCCGCTTTTTAAGGATGTTCTCCACAAAAAGTGGGCGAACATTAACGCCACAATTTCACATTGCAAGCGTTTATTTTCAGCCTTACTTCACAGCGTCTTTAAGGCCTTTACCAGCTTTAAATTTAGGCGCTTTAGAAGCTGCAACTTGGATTGGCTCACCAGTACGAGGATTACGCGCTGTACGTGCCGCACGTTCTGTTACAGAAAATGTACCAAACCCTACCAAGCTTACGCTATCACCTGTAGACAATGCGCCAGTAATGCCGCTCAACACTGCATCTACTGCTGCTCCAGCGTCAGCTTTACTTAAGCCTGCTGATTCAGCTACATGATTAATCAATTCTACTTTTTTCATTCTTACCCTCCAAGATTTAAAAAATACGCTGCGAACTAAAACAGTATGCTTATATATCGTCAACGGTTTTTTATTTTTATGTGGCTAATGTGCCGTAGGCCCATCTTCGTTTAAGTATATACCAGCAACCATACCTGGTGCAAATTCTGCCGATAACTTCATGGTCTCTGGCAACCTCACCAAAGCATGCTCTAACACATCATCCATATTCTCTGCAAAATGCATTTCTATAGAATCCTTAACATTATCAGGTACTTCCTTCATGTCTTTTCTATTTTCTTCAGGGATTATTGCCGTTGTTAATCCGCCCCTATGCGCTGCAAGTAACTTTTCTTTAAGCCCGCCAATAGGCAAACTTTTTCCCCGCAAGGTAATCTCACCTGTCATACAAACCTCTCTACGCACAGGTATGCCCGTTAGTGCTGACACCAAAGATGTTGCCATTGCCAAACCAGCCGAAGGCCCATCTTTTGGAATAGCACCTTCTGGAACATGCACATGAATATCTACTTTTTGATGAAAGTCGGGCTTCAAACCTAATAAGGCAGCACGAGAACGTACGTACGTTAATGCTGCTTGCACAGACTCCTGCATCACATCACCAAGCTGACCTGTTACCGTTAACTTACCTTTACCTGGTGTTAACGCAGTTTCAATTTGCAATAATTCACCACCAACTTCTGTCCATGCAAGCCCTGTCACCACACCGATTTCATCTTTAGCTTCAGCCAAACCAAAGCGATATGGCTTAACACCTAAGGTATCTTCCAAGTTATCTACTAATATGGTTTTGGTTTGCTTATTTTTCGATACCACAATTTGCCGCGCAATTTTTCGACATACCTTCGCCAAAACACGCTCAAGACCACGCACACCTGCTTCTCTAGTATAATAACGAATAATCTCACGAATAACATCATCATTTAACAAAACCTGCTCAACTTTTAAGCCATGGTCTTTTACTTGTTTCGGTAACAGGTACTTCTTAGCAATAGCCAGCTTCTCATCTTCTGTATAACCTGAAATGCGGATAATTTCCATTCTGTCCAAAAGAGGCGCAGGAATATTCATACTATTTGATGTTGTAA
>Ga0256829_1002977_pt1 | contig 12136 bp, 10 predicted proteins | sample 131447metaG_FD_185979 | JGI IMG/M metagenome (GOLD analysis project Ga0256829, IMG submission 185979) | Hydrothermal vent microbial communities from Lau Basin, Pacific Ocean - 131-447 | ecosystem: Environmental > Aquatic > Marine > Hydrothermal vents | place: Pacific Ocean: Lau Basin | collected... | reverse complement strand
TGAAACAAAAGAAGCAGTGTTGGTGTATCATGTTTTTTCTCCATTGAGAGCAACATTGGATGCCAATGGTTCTTTTGGTGAAGCCAAAGGTAGTGTTGATTTGGTACATAAGCACATGCATATTGATTTTGTAAAACCCAAAAAGATACAAATGCTCAAACCCTACTTAAAAAAAGGTAGCAAGGGATGGTTCTATGAAAAATCTTTTTAAACCTGAAATGTTGAAATGGCTTATAGGGGGATCCATCTTTTTGTTGATGGTGAAACTTGTGTGGTTTGTGATGCAGTTGACCTTGTTCACTGCTGTCGATATAGATCAAGAAGAGGACCATAGCAGTAAAGCGCTCTATTACAGGGTAAAATTGACACCCAATGAAGCACCTGCTCCACCGAAGATTGTTCCTGTAGTAAGAAAAGTAGCAGGGAGTATAAAAGAGATTACCCTTTTGGCTATCTATAATGCTTCAGACATCTCTGTGGTCACTGTGGCATATAGACATCAAACAAAGGTGCTCTCCTCAGGAGACCTCATTAATGGCTTTACTTTTGAGGGAGCGGGAAGTAATTATGCGATGTTTAGTAAAAATGGCAAAAACTATAAAGTGCTCTTGGACAAGCAAAGTAAGGCTTCTGGAAGTATAGGTACGATTACCCCTGCTTCACCACCGAGAACGTCACAGGTTGTGCAGCAACAACCTGTAGGGGAAGTAACCAATGAAGGATCAGTAAGAATTATCGATCGTTCACTGGTTGATCATTATGCAGAGAATATGGATGATATTTATAAAAACATCGGTATATCGGAGATTAAAGATGGCAATGATTTGAAAGGCTTTAAGATTAACTTTGTTCGTAGAGATTCTCCCTTTGCAAAATTGGGTATTCGCAGAAATGATGTGATTAAGTCAATTAATGGACAAGAGATAACAAGTTACAATGAAGCCTTTAAGGTGTATAAAAATATTAAAAATGTGGATGAGATGAATTTGGTCATTCAAAGAGGAAATGAAGAAATGGAGTTAGATTATGAAATTAACTAAAATAGTATGGGGCGTATTATTGGTATGGGTTGTTGGTACCTATGCAGATGAAGAGAGAGTAGATGTTAACTTTAGAAATCTGAATGTGAGAGATTTTATTGAGATGGTATCTAAAATTACACATAAAAATATTTTAATTGAAGGTGATTTAAAGGGTAAAATCAATTTTGTCTCCCAAGAACCTATTAAAAAAAGCGGATTGCTTCCTTTGGCAAACTCTATTTTGGGAAGTAAAGGCTTTACGCTTATTGATATGGGAGACTACTATAAGGTTGTCAAAACGGCTAATGCGGCAGGAGAGGGACTGGCTGTAAAAAGTAAGATTGATGGGGATACAATGGCAACGGTGATGTTTCCGTTACATACAGCTAATGCTGCAGTTGTGCGTGCAAAAATTAAGCCACTTTTGCATAGAAATGCAAAGGTTATCTCATTTAAAGAAAATAATGTGTTAGCCATTACTGCAAAACCACGTACGCTTAAGTCTATTGCCAAAATCATTCATGTTATTGAAGAACGTGGGGAGAAAAAATCGGTTGTTTTATCGTTGAAAAATTCAACCGTTAAAGATGTGTTTAGCAATGCACAAAATATGGCAAAAAAACTCTTTCCACAAACCATTGAGAGTGAGAAAGTAGATATTTTTAAAGATGATGCCACAAACTCTATTATTTTGGTGGGAAAACAAAACAATATTAACCGTATGATTAAATACATCAAACAGTTGGATTTGGAAGGGGAAGATCAGTCGCAAAAGATGTATGTACTTCGTCTTAAAAACTCTAATGTTGAAGAGATGGAGAAGATACTCTCTAAACTGCTTGCACAAATGAATGCGGTTGCCATTAAAACCTCTAAAAAAGGTGGCCCACCGCCTAGTAAAGCAATGGTGGTTTCCGATGTAGAAAGAAATGCACTGATTTTGTTGGCAACAGGAGAGCAGATTAAAAATATTCGTGAGACGGTAAGAAAGATAGATATTCCTAAAGCACAGGTCTATGTCAAAGCCAAAATTGTAGAAGTTGATACAAATTTGGCAAAGCAGATAGGACTTAAGTATGGTTTTGAGGGTGGTGCGATTACAGCAAAAGGACTCTATTCCCTTACAGGAAAATTAGGTGCTTCAGCACTACAAATGTCACCAGCACTCTTAAGTTTTTTAAATCAAAATACATCAAGTACAACATACGATAAGAATGGGAACGCAATAACAACTAGTAATCCAGCCTTTAAATTTGGGGCAGTTGATAGAGTATTTGCATTAGGTACACAACTGGATTTACTTGAAAATAATGGTGCGGCACAACTTTTAAGTGAACCTTCGATACTTTCTACAAATAATAAAGAGGCAACAATCTATGTAGGACAGGTGCGATCTATCTTAACACAAGGACAACAGTCAACAACAGGAGGTTCTAATGTACTAAATAGCTATTCAAGAGAAAATATTGGGTTGACACTCAAAATAAAACCAAGACTTTCAAGCAATAATCAAGTAACACTACAGATAGAAACAACATTGGAAGATATTGATCCTTCAAGTACACAGATTACTGACCGTCCAACAACGACAAAAAGACAAGTGAAAACCAATGCAATTGTGAAGAATGGTGAAACGATTATTTTGGGAGGACTTATTAAAAAGGTAGGAGGAAGAGGAAAGTCAAAAGTCCCTTTCTTTGGGGAAATACCTTTCCTTGGTGATTTACTTTTTTCTCACGATTCAGATGTCTCAAGACAGCAAAACGTGGTCATTTATCTTACACCGTATATTGTAAGGAAAAGTGCTGATTTACAAAAATTAAAAGCAATGCTTGCAGAACTTGATGAAGTACAAGGAAGGTATAATCATCTTATAGAAAAAAATCTTCAAAAAGAAAATCTATATCCTTTTTATTCCCGAGGTTCTGCTCGTGGTAGAATTCGGCAAGTAGTCAATAAACATACTCTTCCATCTGCATCTAAGCATATCGTTGCTATGCGCTTTAGAAGATTAGGTGAGAAACGATTAAATAAAACAGCAAAAAAAAAGAGGGGTATGACTAAAAATTCTCATACACTAATAGCCGAAAATAAAAAGCAAACAATGCCTATAGAGACGTTACCAACGCTACAAAAACATAAACTTAAAGAAGAGAATTTTTTTGCATCATTATTAAACCATAAAGATAAACATACTTCGAAAATCTTGTCTAGGCGTTCTCTACCACGGGGATATCAATCACATTTTGGAGAACGATAATGCAATTTCCTCGTCTTCAAGATGTAAACCTTGAACCATTATGGGAAGAGGAGATAAACCATAAGCTGGCAATCAAATACGCATTGCTTTTTTCAGAGATTAATGGTGTACGTACAGCCATTGTTACAGAAAGCAGTTTAAGTGATGCGTTGAACTATTTTTCAAAACTATCATTGCCTTACCCTATCAATTTGGTAGATGAGGAGAGTTTTGAACGCCTTAAAAATAAATTTTTGGAGATTCAAACAGGATCAGATTTTGAGGCGATGGCAACTACATCAGATGAACTGATTGAAGTTGAAGGTGATTTGCTGGAATTTATCCGAAATTCTCAGGATTTGCTTTCAAGCGAAGACTCTGCCCCAATTATCAAATTGGTTAATTCTCTTTTCTTTCAGGCTCTTCAAAAAGGGTCTAGTGATATTCATATTGAAAGTGGTGAACGCAAGGGTGAAGTTCGCTTACGTATTGATGGTGCGCTTAAAAAGCATTTAGATTTAGATAAAACGATTATCACCTTAGTTATTAACCGTATCAAAGTCATTTCCAATCTTGATATTTCAGAGAAACGAGTACCGCAAGATGGGCGTACGCAGTTGATTATTTCTGGCAAGAGTATTGATGTAAGGGTTTCTATTTTGCCTACCTACCATGGAGAAAGGGTGGTTATGCGTATTCTTTCCCAGAGTGAGCATATCCCCACGTTGGAATCATTGGGGTTCACAGAGGATATTACAAGAGAACTTTACAGACTTCTTAACCATGCACATGGAATGATATTGGTTACAGGTCCTACAGGATCGGGTAAATCGACCACACTACATGCTTGTTTGCAGCATATTGCAACACCAGATAAAAATATTATTACGGTTGAAGACCCTGTGGAGTACAACGCAGATAATATCTCTCAAATTCAGGTGAATACCAAAGTCGGGCTTACCTTTGCAGCGGGGTTACGTTCCATTTTAAGACAAGATCCAGATATTATTATGGTTGGGGAGATACGTGATTCTGAAACAGCAGATATCGCGCTACGTTCAGCACTTACTGGACATTTACTATTATCAACACTCCATACCAATGATGCTACTTCTTCTTTGAGTCGTTTGATGGATATGGGGATTGAAAACTTTCTTATATCTTCTACATTGCTGGGAGTACTGGCACAGAGATTGGCAAGAAAACTATGTACACATTGTAAAACAAAGACAGCACTTTCTCCTGTAGTAATGGATGAAGTGCTCCTTCCTAACGATCAAACCTATTTTAAGGCAGTTGGTTGCAAGGAGTGTGATTTTACAGGATACAAAGGAAGGCAGGCTATTGGTGAATTGTTTATTATAGATGATAAAGTCAAAGAGATGATGAAGGATGGTTTTAACGATCATCAAGTAAGAGAAGCTATGAAACAACACGGTATGAAGACGATTGCTGATAAACTCAGGGCGATGCTCATTGCAGGAGAGACATCGTATGAAGAGGCGGTACGTGTGGGTATAATGGACGGCTGATGAACGGCATAAAAACAAAGCACCTAAAAGCATTTACGCTCCTTGAAGTGCTTATCTCTATCGGGCTTCTTGGTATTATTATTGTGGCACTCTTCTCTACTGTTTCCACTATGAAAGACTCAAACAGACAGCTATTGGGCTATCTTCAAAAAGCAAAAAAAATTACAAAAGCTACCAAAGTCTTGTATTTGGATATTATTAGTTCAGATGGTAATATTACTATTAAAAAAGATGAATTTAGCAGACTTTGTATGGAGGAGACTAAAAACTCACTCTATGCACTCTCTTTGGCAAAAGTATGTTGGCTTGTGCTCAAAAAAGACAATACATTGGTGCGGGTAGAAGGAAACAATTACCATTTGCCAACAAAATTGGAAGAGAGGGTAGAGGTCAATCCTGTGATGAAGCATGTCGAGCTATTTGATGTATATCACAAAAAAGACAAGGTGTTGGTTTTTTTAAAGCAGACAGGCAAAGCACCTATTAGTTTTATGATACAGGGTATTACTACGCCTGTACCTAAAAAGAAAGTTACAAAGAGAAATCCAAATAAGAAACCACGCACGGGTAAAGTACAGATTCCTCCTAAACCTACAGGTGTAAGAGGACAGGCTTCAGCCCCACATCCACGTACCCCTCCACCGAAACAGTAAAGGAAGATGATGCAAGAGATATATGAAAAATTAGGACTTTTTTATCTTGGAAAAGATGTAGATAAACAGCGTATGGAAGCTACTGACGCACTGACACTCCTTAAAAATAAAAATTTCACAACCCATGCTACGATTATAGGTATGACTGGCTCTGGTAAAACGGGGTTGGGCGTGGGGATTATAGAAGAGGCAGCACTTGATAATATCCCTTCTATTATAATAGATCCCAAAGGAGATATGGGCAATCTTTGTCTTGTAGAGAGTACTTTTTCACCTAAAGCATTTGAACCATGGGTAGAAGATGAAGCAAAGGCTAAAGAGGAAGATGTAGCAAGCTATGCAAGTAAAATTGCCACAATGTGGAAAGAAGGTATTGAAAGTTGGGGGCAGAGCACCCAACGTGCAGCTAAATTGCAAGCTGTGCCTAAAACTATTTATACGCCAGGATCTTCTGCGGGAGTTTCAATCAATATTATGTCTTCTCTTGATACCCCTTCTTTGGATGTGATGGAAGAGAGTGATATTTTTGCGTCTTACCTGAAGAGTACAACAGCCTCTTTGCTCTCACTTATAGGTATCAACGCAGACCCATTGGATTCCAAAGAGTATATTTTATTGGCACAAATTATTACGAAATCATGGATAGCAGGGGAAGATTTAAGTATAGAAGTGCTTATTGGTAAGATTATCAATCCAGATTTCAAAAAGGTAGGGGTACTTCCTTTGGATGATTTTTATCCTCCAGATGCCCGCTTTAAGTTAGCCACGAAGTTTAATTCACTTTTGGCAAGTCCTTCTTTTTCTCTATGGTTGCAAGGTGATACTTTAGATATACAAAAACTGCTTTATGATGAAAACGGTAAAGCCAAAGTAGCGATTTTTTCTATCTCTCATCTCAATGATGATGAGCGTATGTTTTTTGTAACTTTGTTACTCAATAAGTACATTTCTTGGATGCGAAGACAATCTGGTACCTATGCGCTTAAGACACTGCTTTATATGGATGAAATCTATGGTTTTTTTCCTCCCACCAAAAACCCACCAAGCAAAGAGCCTATGCTTCTTCTTCTCAAACAAGCAAGAGCATTTGGTGTAGGGGTGGTACTGAGTACACAAAACCCTGTTGATTTGGACTATAAAGGGCTCTCTAACATCGGAACTTGGTTTATAGGTAGGCTACAGACTACCCAAGACATAGAACGTGTTATAGATGGACTGGGAGGTAAAGTAGGGTCTTCTTTTGATAAAAATGAAATCAAAACAATTTTGGCAAACCTACAAAAAAGAACCTTCTTTTTAAAATCAGCCCATTTAGAAGATATTCGGCTATTTTCTACACGTTGGGTACTCTCGTATCTCAAAGGACCGCTTAAACGAGCTGAAATTAGTAGATTAATGCAGTTTCAAAAAGAGGCACAAAACATTACTGTGCCAAGTGTAGAAAAACAGAACCAAGATGAGAGTGATTTTGAGAGTTATCAACATATTGATAGCTCCATTCCTCAGTATTTTGAGCCTGACACTGCACAGACAAAGACATTTTGGGCAACACTAGGGGCGAAAGTCAGTATCCATTTTTATAATCAGCACAAAGGGATTGATGAAGAGCGTGAACAGACTTTATCTTTACCTCTAGAAGCAAAGCAGCAGAGCATTGACTGGGAAGAAGCCAATGCAGACGAAGAAGATTTTGAAAATTATCCACACCGCGCACCTGCAGAAGCAAAATTTCAGATACTTCCAGATGTGATACTCAAAGACAAAGGACTTAAAAGTGCCATACGTCAATTAAAAGAGACGCTCTATAGAAATCAACATTTGGAGCTTATGCGTTGTAAGCATCCCAAATTGGAATCGAAAGCGAATGAATCATTAGCAGATTTTAAAGTGCGTCTAAAAGATATACTCGATGATAAGAAAGAGATAGAGATAGACAAACTTCAAACCCGTTATGCTAAAAAAGAAAAAACACTTTTGGCTAGACTATCCCGTGCAAAAGAGCGTGTAGAAAAAGAGTCTGCAGATTCAACCTCTTCCATGATAGAAGCAGGGATAGCAGTGCTTGGCGCACTCTTTGGACGTAGCAGTCCTACCAAAATAGGACGCGTTGTAAGTAAAGGAAGTAAAATCCTTAAAGAACGTGGCGATATGAGTCGTGCTGAAGAACGTATGACAGCTATACAGGATGAACTGGAAGCTTTGGAGTATGAATTGGAAGACAAGATAGATACACTGAGCGAAAAGTATAATGTAGATAACTGTGAGATTGAAACTTATACAATGAAACCGCGTAAGAGTGACATAGATGTGAAAAGTTGTGCTATTGTATGGAGAGTGTAAAAGCTTAGCTTTTACTTCCAGGTTTAACCGCTTCTGATTTTCCTTCTTTACAAAGTGGACAATCTTGGGGTGCATACATCTCAAATGTAAAGTCATCGAGTGCAAAAAGAGGTGTCCCCTCTGGTAAGGCACATTCTGCTTTTGCAGCGTCATTACCCCCCACACGTTTACAAAATCCTCTGTTAGCAAGAGAAGCAAATGCAACGACTTCTGCTCCCAATGCCTCTATGGCTTTGGCTGCTTTGAGTGCAGAACCACCTGTAGTAATGATGTCTTCACAGATAATTACTTTTTCGCCCTGTGCTATCTCAAATCCACGGCGTAATACCATACCGCCTTTGCCATCTTTTTCTACAAAAATAGAACGTACATCTAGAGAACGTGCAAGTTCATATCCTGTCAATACCCCACCTAATGCTGGAGCACATACTGTATCCACTTCTATGCCTGCATCATGAATCATCTTAGCTAAAGTATCCGTAAGCTGGGCAGCCTTTTTGGGATATTCCATGACTTTAGCGCTCTGTAGGTAGCGACTGGAGTGATTTCCACTTGCTAAAAGAAAGTGCCCCTCAAGTAGCGCATTGGCATCTTTGTAAAGCTGTTCAACATTCATTGCTATACCTTAAGGATGTCAGCTTCTTTAGCTTTAAAAGCTTCCTCTACTTTTGCAATATGCTCATCTGTTATTTTCTGAATTTGCTCTTGTGCCTTTTTGGATTCATCTTCACTTATCTCTTTTTCTTTTTCAAGTTTTTTTATCTTGTCATTACCATCTTTTCGGACATTACGTATAGCAATTTTGGCATTTTCTAGCATAGATTTTGCCTGTTTGACAATCTCTTGTCTTTGTTCTGAAGTCATTGGAGGGAAAAAGAGTTTAATGAAGTCTCCATCATTGTTAGGGTTTACCCCAATATTCGCTTCTTGGATAGCTTTTTCTATAGCGGGAAGCAGTGTTTTCTCCCAAGGTGTGATACTAATCGTTGTAGCATCTGTAGCGATGACATTACCAACTTGTGTGAGTGGAGTCATTGTACCATAGTAGTCAATTTTGATATTGTCCACAATACTTGTGGTTACTTTACCTGTTCTTAGTGTTGCAAAATCTCTTTTGAGAGCATCAATACTTTTTCCCATATGTGTGCTTGTTTGTTCAAAAATTTCACTAGTCATGCGTATTCCTTTAGGATAATATTAGGCAAATTTTACCCTTTTTTACCTTGTTATGTATTGAGAAAGATAATCACCAGTTTGGAGATAGAATGCTTTTATTCGCATATTTTATATCGAGGTACGACTTCTATGTTGTACTAGAGATAAAAACGGAAAATATATAAGCTAAAGTAAGAAGACATAAAAGTCTTCCTGTAATAGTAGTTTATTTATGACTCGGTGCAGATGGTGCTGAAGGTGCATTGCTGGTTGGAGTGGTTGGGATAACAGCATTGTTTTTGGGTACAATTTTGTCTGTCACAGAAGCTGAATTTGATGCAGTGTAGAGATACCCAAGTGCCAGTGTATTTACAATAAAAAGAAATGCAAGCGTAAATGTAGCTTTGGCAAGAAAGCCTGTTGGTCCCTTCGCACCAAATACAGATTCGTTACTCCCACTATACGCACCTAACCCAATGCTTGAACTCTTTTGAAGAAGTACGGTGATAGTAATTAGAATAGCCAGTACAATTTGTACGATTAAAAGTGTTGATGTCATAGTTGCCTCTTTATATATGCGTAGTCCCAAACAAATATTTGGGTATAATTTCGGCGATTATACCCAAAAAAGTTTGAAACAGCGATGAGGAGAGAAGAAATGCCAAAAGTCATACATGAATTTTCTCGATTTGCACATGCTTATAAACAATATAATATGATACAAGCAGAGGTGGCACGGTGTTTGACCTCCCTTCTTCCCAAGAGGTATTATCCATATATTATTGACCTTGGATGTGGTAGTGGCGCCATCTATTCTAATCTTAAGGAGAAACATATCTCCTATGGTACTCTCATTGCGCTAGATAGTTCTAAGGAGATGTTGTCTCTTCATCCAAATGATTCTATGGTAAAAAAAGTATGTGCCGATTTTAATATGTTAGAAACATATCAAGCATTATATTTGCCAAAAGAAGAAGTCATTTTGATTTCGGCCTCTGCATTACAATGGAGTAAAGATTTGGATTTTGTATTTTCGCATCTTGCTTCACTTTCAGATAAAGCATATTTTGCTATTTTTACTTCAGGTACATTCTGTACATTACATCAAACAGCAGGTATTGCATCTCCTATTTATGCAAAAGAGCAATTGCAAGAGACTATTGAACGTTATTATGAGGCAACATTTACGCTTAAATCGTATAGGCTTGAGTTCAAAAACGTACGAGATATGTTCCGATACATTAAAAAATCTGGAGTAAGTGGGGGAGAGAAACAGTTGAGTTATAAGCAGGTAAAAAGATTAATGGAAACATATCCTTTGAACTACTTGGAGTTTGAAGTTCTCTTTGTAGAAGGCACTTCACTTGCCAGTTAGCAAGTGAAGAAAAGTATAGTGCCTAATCATCCCCACCAAAAATACCAAGAATTTGTAATAGTGTTGTAAACATATTTAAAAAGTCAATGTATAGTGATACCGCTGCATCTACAGGCGAATCATAAGCGCCATTTGCAATATTTTGTGTATCATAAATAGTAAAGAGTGAAAACAGAAGTAATATACCCGCTGTAATGAAAATATGTATCATGGGGCTTTGCAAGATAAAGTAATTTACCAAGGAAGCAATGATGACGATAATCAGCGTAATAAACAGTGGCTTGCCCCAGTTTGAAAAGTCAGATTTTGAGTTGATAGCAAAAAGACTAAGAGCCCCAAAAAGTACAGATGTCATTAGAAAAGCATTACCAATTACTGCTCCATTTCCCATACCTATGATTTGAGCGAAAAGTGGTACTAGCGATACACCAGTAGCAAAAGTGAACACAAAAAGCGCAACAAGGTTCAACCCTGGTTTGTTTCTTGTCATGCCCAATCCTACAAAAAGCATAAAGAGTTCAAATCCAAAAATAAACCATCTATATTGCATGACCGTTTCTGCATAAGGCATAGTCACATATGCGCCTGCAGCAGCGGCAATCATGCTTGCTGCAAGTAGTTGATATGTCTGTTTTATAAAACTAACCGATGCAGTAGTTTCTTGTATATAACCTGTCTGTGCCGATGTTGTATAGTCTCTATCATATAAAGCCATAAAAATCCTTTTTTTAATTTTACGAGACGGTAAAACGCCTCAAATATCATAATGCGAGTATAGTCTAGAGAGATTAATCTAAGGTTAATATTGCACTATTATTCTTCTCTTCTTTTTTCTTGTAGCTTTTTGTATTCATCTTGTGCCTGAGATGCAATGGATTTATTAGAACGTATTTTTTGTTCAGTGGAGGTTTCGTTGAGTGTAGATATTGTGGGAGTAGAAGAACATGCTGAAAGCAAAAAGAGGATTGCACAAAACATAATCCAGCGCATAGAAATCCTTTGAAAGTATATGCGGTATTATAAATAGAAATGCTTAAAAAATGTATAATTAATGTAAGTAATCAATAAATTTCCATAAATTTGAATAAATTAGGGTAAAACCCTTGACAATAAAGAATACGGGTGCTATAATACGCGTCCAACAACACAAGGACAGCTAGCGAGTTGCTAGATAGAGTGTTATTGAATGATCTTTGACAACCAAATATAAGTAAACAAATCAACGTCTATTTGAGTTTTGATTTTACTATTTTAAAAAAATAGATAGAAGAAACTTATTATAGAGATACAATAAGTGATTCTGACAAATGGATAAATAATTCATACGTCTTTAATCTCAAGAGGGTTATCGTCGCAAGGCGACAGCTTTAGTGAGATGAGAAGCGTTAAGCAAACAACAATAGTTTGTTGTTTGTAGCTTCGGAACCGAAACGGTCGGAGCGAAAGCGAAGCCGTGTAGGCAAGAAGATATTAATGGAGAGTTTGATCCTGGCTCAGAGTGAACGCTGGCGGCGTGCTTAACACATGCAAGTCGAACGAGAACGGTCCTAGCTTGCTAGGATGTCAGCTAAGTGGCGGACGGGTGAGTAATGTATAGTTAATCTGCCCTTTAGAGGGGGATAGCCACTGGAAACGGTGATTAATACCCCATACTCCTTCTTTATTAATTAAAGTTGGGAAAGTTTTTTCGCTAAAGGATGAGACTATATGGTATCAGGTAGTTGGTGGGGTAAGAGCCTACCAAGCCAATGACGCCTAGCTGGTCTGAGAGGATGATCAGCCACACTGGAACTGAGACACGGTCCAGACTCCTACGGGAG
>Ga0256829_1002976_pt1 | contig 12136 bp, 11 predicted proteins | sample 131447metaG_FD_185979 | JGI IMG/M metagenome (GOLD analysis project Ga0256829, IMG submission 185979) | Hydrothermal vent microbial communities from Lau Basin, Pacific Ocean - 131-447 | ecosystem: Environmental > Aquatic > Marine > Hydrothermal vents | place: Pacific Ocean: Lau Basin | collected... | reverse complement strand
ATCTGATATATTTTCATTTTTTGTAGCTTGTTTTGGATCTTTTTTATAAGATATGACTTCCTTTTTAAATCTATCAATCTTTGCAATATCAAGTTTTGTAACTTTTAAATTAATCATCTCCAATATACTTCTAGGGGTACTGTACCATTCTAAAACAAATGTCTTTTTCATACACTCTTTTAGTTTGTTTTCTTTAATATTATGAGAGATAGCGTACTTGTATTCACCTATTTCTTTAGTTATCTTGGCTTTTACGGGGTTGAATTCTATATATTTGAAAAGTGTAAAAAGGTAATTATCGTCAAATACATACCAAGATTTAAATCTATCTTGCCATAGGTGTCCTACTCTTTTGTATTTTTTATTGAAATATTGTGCATATTTAGCATTTATTTGTCTCATGCCACATGAGAGGTTTTCTTCTGTATTTTCTAAGAGTATATGATAATGATTATCCATAAGAGCATAGGCATGGACTGTAAATCCATAAAGTATCGAAGTTTCGTCAAGTATATCTAAAAATTTATCTTTATCTAAATCATCTTTGAAAATTAATCTTTTTTCGACACCACGATTGTATATATGGTGAAAACCTGCGGATTCAATTCTTACTTTTCTTGACATAACAAATTCCTCTGCCCCTTAAGTATAGCAAAATAAAATTCAAAATTCAAACCCTGACCCGCATAGAACTTACTTAAGAAAATCATGATTGTTGGGTGTACTATAGTTGGTTTTAACCCCATATTTTTGAAATATTTTTCTTAGGGTGCTTCTTGACATATTTAAATGTTCAGCAAGATGAGTTATGTTGCCATCTTTTTCTATCAGCACGGTATAAAATTCACGCTCAATTTCCTCTAGTATATCTTTTGCATTTTTAAGGCCTTGTTCGTTTATCTTTTGCGATATGATATCTTTTATGCTTATATCTTCTGTGTTTTGCATTTCAAACTTTATATTATCTTGCCCTACTATGTCTTCATGCGCATTTAAAACAGAGTTATAAACTGTGTTTTTTAGCTCTCTTATATTTCCATTGTAACTTCTATTTTTTAAAATTTCTAATGCTTCACTCGAAATTCCTTTTATATTGAGCTTTAAATCTTGATTTGCTTTTTTTATGAAAAAATCTACCAAAAGAGGTATGTCTTTTTTCCTTTGTTTGAGGGTCGGCACTTCCAAGCTGATTATAGAAAGTCTAAAATATAAATCTTGTCTGAATCTTTCTTTGGCAATATTGTTGTTTATATTGATATTTGTAGCTGAAACTATTCTACCCTTAAATTCCATGTCGTTGTTTCCACCAACTCTCTTAAAGGTTTTGTCTTCTAAAAATCTAAGAAGTTTGCTTTGGAGGGAGATGTCAAGTTCCCCAATCTCATCTAAAAAAAGAGTTCCATCGCCAACGGCTTCAACATAGCCCATGTGTTGTTTGTTTGCATCTGTAAAAGAGCCTTTTTCGTGTCCAAAAAATTGAGATTCAAATAGTTCTTTAGGTATGGATGCACAGTTGATAGCCAAAAATTGAGATTTTGAATTTGTAGAATTTTTATGTATAAGATGAGCTATAAGTTCTTTTCCTGTGCCAGTATCTCCTAAAATCATAACAGGTAAATCATTGTTTGCTGCGATTCCAATCTTACTATATATATCTTTCATAGTTTCAAAAGAACCTACAAACTCTTCATTTATCTTGTCCATCACCTTGATATAATCGTCTTTTTTCTCATCATATTTTTTTACTGTATCTTTTAACTGGGCAGGAGTAAAAGGTTTTTGAAGTATATCTTTTATACCAATTTTTGAAGCTTCTATCATGTTTGTAGGAGTCGTATATGCAGTCATCAGTATGACGGGTAAATTTATGTTGTGGTGGTACAGATTTTTAATCAAATCAATACCGGAAAAATCATCACTAAGCATAACATCTACTATCAAAAGGTTTATATCACTTTCTTTGATTTGCCTTCCAATATCCTCTTCTAAACCATTAAATAAAACCGTATTATATTTTGCTCTTTTTAAAATCTTTGAGACAGAATACCTAATCTCATCTTGGTCATCAATTATTGCTATTTTCATATTATTACTCCGCTTAATTACTTCCCTATTGGTAGATTTATGATAAATGTGGTTTTTTCATCATCCGACAGGTTCATTTGCCCACCTGAAAGATATACTATTTTGTAAATTGTAAAAAGTCCAAGCCCAGAACCATTGGCCTTGGTCGTAAAGAAGGGTTTGAAAATCTTTTTTCTTACACTTTTTGGTATGCCATTACCGCTATCGCTGATTTTTAATATGCTCATGTCGTCTGAATTTCTATGCCAATTTATATCTATCTCTCCGCCATTTTTTATCGCTTCAATTGAGTTATGAATTAAGTTCATAAAAATCATTTCAAATGAATTTTGACTTATTGCAACTTTTAAATCATCATCAACATTATGGGTTAGTATTATATCTTTTGTTTCCAGTTTTGGTCTTATTATTTTAATCAAATCTTCTAAAGTTGATTTTACATTTAGTGCTACTACGCCCCTTTTGTCTATTGGTTTTCCTAAAGAAAGAAAGTCGATAACCTGTGCATCCATCCTATCAAGGGTATTATTTATTATTCCTAAATCTTCATCGTCTAAATCTTCACCATCTTGAAGTAGGAGTTTTAATGGTTGCAAAAGGTTTTTAATTTCGTGAGCAAACAAAGAACTAATCTCTCCTAGGATTTTTAAAGAGTGCAAAATCTTTTCATTTTCTTCTAGTTTTGAAAGTTGTGTAATATCAGAAAAAGATATAACGAGATATTCATTTACTAAACTTATTTGATAATAAAGTGATAAGTCCTCGCCTAAATCATTTGTGATTTTTTGTTTGCAAAATGTACAAGAATTGTCTTGATAACACTTTATAAGATTTTTCACATAGGCATTTTTAAACTTCCCGTCTTCTAGTAATATTTTACTTATAGGGTGTTCATTTTGATACATTATGTTTAAATTTTCATCACAAATTATGATGAATATATCAACTGAAGCTAAAATTTGTTGATAAAATTTCTTTAGCTGCTCCTCTTTTTCAACTGATTCTTTGATTTCTTTCATCAAAAATGTTGTAGTCTTAACCAAATCAGTGATTTCATCATTTTCTACACTTTGTATCTCTTGTATATCGTCCCATTTTTTTAAAGATATAGCTTTTGCATTACTCGTCAATACATTTAATCTTTTTAGTAAGTTGTTTATAAAGTAAATAGCTAACAAGAAAGAAAAAAGAGCCGCTAAAACCATAATGAGAAAATTTATTGAAAAACTTTTTTCTAGCATATTTTTTATAGAATTCTTTTGTATATCCATAACTATGTATCCAAGTAAAACATCATCTTTTTTAAATGGCAATATAGTATGTTTGTCTTTATCATCCAAGATTGTTCCAACTCTATGCTTTTTTGTATCTGTGTGAGCTAAGACTATGAAATTCGTATCTACTATGCCAGCATTACGAATAGTCTTGTTTTTGGAAAAAGATTTTACAAATTTAAAAAGTGCCCAATTGTCATTTGCTAGTATAGAACTGGCCAAAAAATCTCTATTTGATTGAATATTGCTCTGTATCATCTCATTTATGATTTCATTTGTTTGCTTTTTGGATGTATCTATCGCTAGAAATATGATTACACTTGAGAAGATTGCAATAATCATAAAAATTAAAAATGCAAGTTTTGTATATATAGATAGAGCGTGCAGTTTTTGTAGAAATTTTCTCATTTATTGTCTTTAAGAAAATTTGTCATTTTATAGATTTTATCATAAGTTTGGCTTGATGGTTTTTCAAATTTATCTATATTCAAATGTTTTAAAATTTCTTTGCCGATTTTTGTGTTATGCATATTTAAAAAAAGGTTTTGTAGTTTTTTAAATTCGCTTTGACTTAGATTTGACCTTGCTACTATCGGCGAGATTGTAAAAGGTCCTAATTTTTGAACGATTTTTAATTTTTTTATAGCTTGTGGATGTTTTTTAACATATTGTGTTAATACTAAACTATCTACACTAGCACCATCAACAAAACCATCGATAACAGCCTTTATAGATTCTCCATGATCATATGTATATATTAGTTTCCTAAAAAAATTAGGAAAGCTATTTCCACTTTTGATGATATTATAAGTAGGCGATATGGAGCCTGAAGTAGAGTCAGGATCAGTAAATGCAAAGATTTTACCTTTAAAATCCAATAAACTTTTATAATTAGAGTCTCTTAAGGCGATTATATCAGCGTAATATTTATCATCACCATTAATGATTGGAATAGCGAGCAAATTTGCATTTTTTGTATCTTTTAACAGTGTATAGGTGGAGCTACAAACATATGCTATATCAGATTTTGATTCTTTTATATTTGAGATAACTTCCGAATAAGTTCTTGCAAATTTTATCTTGACTTTAAAGAGTGAATTGTCTTCTAAATATTTTTGCCATTGTAGATATGTTTTTAAATCTTCTTTTAGAGTTGTTCCCGTAAAAGAAAAAGTTATAGTTTTTGCATATAATCCAGAAAAAATTACTAAAATTAATAATATACTGGTAAAAATTTTACCACTGATGGAAGATTTTTTATCGTTTTTCATATTGTTCTCCTTTGCAAATATACCTAAATCTCTATATATAGGGGGTTTTAAAAAGTTGGAACGGTAATTGCGCCTATATGTATATGAATTTATGTATGGCATTATATACATATATTTTGAAAAATAGCTTTAAAGGAGTTACCATGAGTAAAGAAGAGCTTTCAAAAGTTAGCGGAAATCTAACTTTGGAAACCGATGAGTCTAGAAGAGATTTTCTGGACAAGTTTACCAAAGGGGTTTTTGGTGGATTGATGGCAACAGGTGTTGTAAGTGCACTTGCCCCAGTCCAAGCAAAAGCAAATAAGGACGGTAGTAATCTAAATTTTTCTACACCTTTTGAACCTTTTGAATTACCACCTGTTTTACCAGATGAAGATTCAATACTAAGAATGATGAGAGACATTCAAAGAGCACTTAAAAAACCAATTGAGCAAAGACATTGGAATATGGTTATAGATTTGCGAAAATGTGTCGGTTGTGATGCATGTTCAGTTTCTTGTGCTGCTGAAAATAAACTGCCACCAGGAGTGGTGTATAGACCTGTAATACAACAAGAGATAGGAACATATCCAAATGTTGGACATGTTACTCTTCCTCGCCCTTGTATGCAGTGTGATGAGCCTCCTTGTGTACCTGTTTGTCCTGCCGAAGCTACTTGGAAAAGACCAGATGGTATCGTAATCGTTGATTATGACCAATGTATAGGTTGTAGATATTGTTTAAATGCTTGTCCTTATGATGCAAGAACTTTTGACTTTGGAATGGAATACATAGATGGTACAGCTGATGCACCACAAGTTTTCTTAGGTAAAGAAAAAGCTGGTAAATACGAAACTGAAGCTTCATATGAGTATTCAAAAGAATGGAAAAGAGAAGATGACGCATCTCCTATAGGAAATGCAAGAAAATGTCATTTCTGTGTTCCAAGAATTGAAAAAGGATTATTACCTGAGTGCGTTGTAACTTGTATAGGAAGAGCAACATATTTTGGTGATGGAAATGATCCTGATAGTTTAGTTTCAGAACTCATAGCTTTGCCAAATGCATTTAGGCTCAAAGAAGAAGTTGGTACACATCCTAGTGTGTATTACATCAAGTAGGAGGATGAGATGACAAGAGAAAAAATGGGTAACATCCTTGTTTGGATTTTAATAATTGGTTTTGGAGTATGGGGATTTTCCGGTATTATGGACAGATTTGCAAATGGTCATATTAATACTGCTTATGGTTCATATATTCCATGGGGACTTTGGATTTCAGCTTATATTTGGTTGATTGGTTTATCTGCTGGTGCATTGATGATTTCTGTTATGACTTATGTATTTAATGTAGAAGCAGTAAAAAAAGTAGGAAAGATGGCTTTCTTGGTTGCGATTGCAACTTTGGTAGGTGCCATGATGGCAGTTGGAGTTGACCTTGGTCATCCACTAAGAGCTTTCAGTCTTATATTTGACCCAAATCTTCACTCTATGATGGGTTGGATGGCAGTATTATATAGTGCATATTTTGTAACTCTTTGTGTTGAGTTATATTTTGCGATTAAAAAAGAGCAAGTAAGAGGCGAAAAACAAAAAGGTGTTAAGAAAATCCTAGTAGTCCTAGGTATTTGGAGTATTCCTTTAGCGTTTGCATTCCATGGTGGTGTTGGTGGAGTTTTCGCTAATGTTATAGCAAAACCATACTGGCATGGACCAATGCTACCAGTAGTATTTTTAGCTGGTGCATTTTTAAGTGGTGGTGCATTGTTTTGTACAGTTGCTTATATATGGAGACCTAGTCAATCTAAAGACGAATTTTTAAAGATGATGATTTTCTTAGGAAAAACAACTTTAGCACTTCTTATCCTAGATGAAATCTTGGAACTTTCAGAAGTTTATGTTGGTACTTTCTATTCTGCATATGGAGAAGGACATCTTTGGCAACAAATTCTATTTGGTCAATACTGGTACACATTCTGGATAGTTCACCTTTTAATAGGTGTATTAATTCCACTATTTTTACTAACAGCAAAATCAAAATCTCCAGGTGCAATCGCACTAGCAGGTTTATTGATAGCAGGTAGTTTTTTAGCAGTAAGACTAAACATAGTAATTCCAGGTATGTTAGACCCAGAGATTAAAGGTATCGCTGAAGCTTGGGTGCATAGTAAATTAACTTTCTCATACTTACCATCTGTGATGGAGTGGCAGGTATTATTATTTATAGTAGCTGTAGTAATGGCGGTATTTATGATAGGTAAAAAAATCTTACCAATATATCAAACAGCAGGAGATGAGTCATGAAAAATGAAATAATAGAAAATAAACCAATGGACAGAAGAGGTTTTCTTAAAACTTCAGCTCTACTTGGTGGATCAGCTGCATGTTTAGGAGCAGTTGAAAAGATCAATAGTGACGGCACTGGAAGAGGTAAGATTGATTATCCTTTAAATGATGCTGAAAATATGATATATTCTGTGTGCTTACAATGTCACACAGCTTGTCCTATAAAAGTTAAGATTGAAGATGGTGTTGCTGTTAAAATAGATGGTAATCCATACTCTATTCAAAATATGAATAGTCCAATTCCTACATCAACTGATCCGCAAATTGCTGCAAAGATAGATGCAGGCCTTTGTCCAAAAGGACAAGCAGGACTTCAAACTATATATGACCCTTATCGTGTTGTAAAAGTTTTAAAAAGAGCAGGAAAAAGAGGCGAAAACAAATGGAAAGTTATCCCATTTGATAAAGCTATAACAGAAGTAGTAGAAGGTGGTAAACTTTTTGCTGATGTTCCTGGTGAAGAAAACAGAGTAGTTGAGGGAATGCGTCAAGTTAGAGCTTTAGCGGATGCAAAAGTTGCAAAAGGTATGGCAGGCGATGCTATGAATGTCGGAAAAGGTAAAATGAGCCTTGCTGACTTTAAAGCAAAACATGCTGCACATTTAGATCTTTTGATAGACCCAGATCAACCAGATCTTGGACCAAAAAACAATCAATTTTTGATGCTTGCAGGTAGAATGGAGCATGGTAGAAAAGAGTTTGCAAAAAGATGGCATAAAGGAGCTTACGGAAGTAATAACTTTATGGAGCATACAACGGTATGTGAACAATCTCACCATATTGCTTATAAACAAATCACAAGCCAATACTTAGGTCAAGGCAAATGGAAACCAGCAGCTGAACATATGAAACCAGATTTTAGAAATTGTAGATTTGTGTTTTACTTTGGAACAGGATTTGTTGAAGCAAACTTTGGACCTCCAATAATGGCAAACCTGATGACTAATGCTATAACAAATGAAGGATGTAAAGTTGTTGTTGTAGATCCTAGATTCTCAAAAAGTGCAGCAAAAGCATGGAAATGGGTTCCAGTTCGTCCTGGTGGAGATGCAGCACTAATCTACGGTATGATTAGATGGATGTTTGAAAATGATAGAATCGTTACAAGCTTTCTTGTGAATGCAAATAAAGCGGCAGCTAAAAAAGATAATGAATTAAGTTGGACAAGTGCAACTCACTTAGTTAAATTTGACAAAGAGGGTTCAGAAAAGAAACTAAGAGCTAGCGAATTAGGTATTGGAACTGACGATCAATTTGTAGTAACCCAAGCTGGACAGCCAGTTGCAGTTGATGCAAATGATAAACTAAATCCTGTTGTTGGAGATTTATTCTTCTCAGGCGAGCTAAATGGCATAAAAGTAAAATCAGAATTAACAATGGTTAAAGAGTATGCTATGAGTAAGTCTATGGATAAATGGGCTAAAGAAGCGGGTATAGATAAAAAAGAGATAATTGCATTAGTCAAAGAATACACAAACTTTGAAAAATACGGCAGAAAAGTTGGTGCTGAGATGTATAGAGGCCCAGTTCAACATACAAATGGGTACTTCAATGGAATGGCCGTTGTTTACTTAAACATGTTGGTTGGTAATATAGATTACAATGGTGGTTTGATTGCAGGTGGTGGACACTGGCATGAAGACGGAAGTAAAGGTGGACCATTTAACCTTAAAAAAGACGCATTTGCTGGCAAAACTAAGTCATTTGGACACAAGATAAGTAGAGAAGGTTCATACTATGAGCACAGTACTTATTTCCAAAAAAATGGCTATCCAGCAAAAAGACCTTGGTTCCCACATACTGGTAATGTTTTCCAAGAAGCAATTCCATCTATGGATGATGCATATCCATATGGTATTAAGATTTTGATGACTATCATGGGTACACCACTGTTGTCAAATCCTGCAGCTCACATGTCCATGAATACCATTCTTAGTCTTAAAAAAACACCACTTTACATCGCAAATGATGTTGCCGTTGGCGAGACAAGTATGTTTGCGGATTATATATTCCCTGATCATGTTGTTTGGGAAAGATGGGGAGTTCCACATCCACCACCATCAGCTGTGACTAAAATGTCAAAATTTAGACAACCAACAATCGAGCCTTTGACTGAAAGTATAACTGTATTTGGTCAAAAACAACATGTTGGTTTTGAATCAATGTTATTAGCATTGGCTGAAAAACTTGCACTTCCAGGATATGGTGATAATGGTTTTGGAAAAGGTATGCCTTTTAAAACTATAGAAGACTGGTACCTAAAAATGGCATCAAACTTAGCCGCTGGCGATCATGGTGATGCTCTTCCTGATGCTGATGATAAAGAGATGGCAATATTTAAAAAAGCAAGAAGACATCTAAGTTCACAAACTTTTGATTTAGCAAGATGGGAAAAAGCTTGTATAGATGAAAAAGGTAAAAATCATTTCAAAAAAGCGGTTAGTTTACTAAATCGTGGTGGTAGAGGTGAAGATTTTGTAAATTATGTTAAAAATGTAGAAAATAGTGATAAAATCCTACATAAGTTTGGCAAAATGTTTAACTTCTATTCTGAACCAGTAGCAAATACTAGACATTGTTATACTGGTAAAAGATTTAGTGGTATCAGCCAATACAACCCAGCTATGGATTATGCAGGAAAAGAAATTGTTGGAAGTTCTGCTTATCCACTAAAATCTATAACTTATAAACCAATGACTGGTGGACAAGCTAGAACTCAAGCGGTTGATTACTGGTTGCAAGCAGTAATGCCAGAAAATACTATCGATATTAATGCTCAAACTGCATTAGAAATGGGCTTTAAAGATGGCGACATGGCAAAAGTTGTTTCAGCTGACAATCCTGAGGGAATGTGGGATTTGGGACCATCTGGTAAAAAACCAATGGTAGCAAAAATCAGAGCAGTTGAAGGCTTGAGGCCAGGTGTTTTAAATGCATCTTGGAGTTTTGGTCACTGGGCATATTGCTCTAGAGATATCACAGTTGATGGCAAAGTTATCAAGGGTGAAAAAACTAGAGAGAGTGGAATTTGTACAAATGCGGCTCAAGCAGTTGACAGTAGTATGAAAAATATTGGTCTTGAAGACTTTATAGGCGGCTCTGCAGTGTTCTATGATTCATTCGTAGGAATTGTAAAAGCTTAATAATTTTGTGCCTACCAAGGATTTCCCTCCTTCCTTGGTAGGCACTCATATTAAAAGGAGACTCTATGTTTTTAAAATCTTTCAAAAGTATCATATTCATCTTTTTATTTATTTTTACAACTTCTGCTTTTGCGTATGATTACGCAAAACTACCAGAGATTGTTAAAACAAATGTTGCTAAACAATACGCTGGTGAAGATATAAAAGTGCTATCGGTTAGGAAAATGGGAACAAAATTTAGGATTATCATAAAAACTGAATCTGGAAAAGATAAAGTTGTTGTGACTAAAAAAGGCAAGATTCTAAGTATTAGTGACTATTTAAAAGGTATGGAAGCAAGTGGCGGTTGTTAAATACCTAAATTATGCACTTGTTGCAAATTTATTATTTATGTGTCTTTCGGTAAACTTGTTTGCAGGTGATAAATCGATCGAAGATACCATCAAGCAAAGTGTTATAAAACATTTTAAAAAACAAAAGATAACTTTTGTGTATATCGGAAAGACACAAACACAAAAGTACTTTGTAATCATAAGATACAAGCATGCTCAAGATAGGATTATTGTAGATAAAAATGGCACAATTTTAAGTATCTCAGAAGATTTGGAAGCGATGGATGCTGCAGAAGAAGGATGTTGATGGATCTGGCTAGAAAGATTCTCTTTGTATCAGTGCTCTTACATGTAAGCACTTTTGCTTCATTTATAAAAGTTTGTCAAAACTGTCATGGAAAGAATTTTGAAAAAAGAGCATTGGGTAGGTCAAGAATCGTAAAAAACTTAAAAAAAGAAGAGATTGTTGAAAGATTAAACTATTTTAAAACTTCAAACTCTATCATGAAAAGCTACGCATCAAGTTTAAGCAAAAAACAAATAAGCTTGGTTGCAAATGTATTTGGAAAATAGGCTTTTTATTTCCTGTGTTTTGTTGTATCTTTACTGTCCAATTTGTTGTAATATTAGGTTGTCAATTTCTTTTTCTGTTAGATTCTCTAGCTTACTTTTATCATAAATATAGAGAAGATGTAGTTCATTGTTTATTACCGCAAGATAGCTAATAAGTCGATATCCTGCACTTTTACCTTTGTTCTTATCACTATTTTTCACTCTCACTTTAAAAATATTAGACTTAAGCTCTATGCCTAAATCTTCTTTTGAGTCTATGGAGTCTAAAAAATTGTCAATGTCATTTTGGAGATGTCTATATTGTTTGGAAAGTTTTTTATGAGCTTTTCTATAAAGTTCTTGTTCTACTACTTGAAGTTTCATTAAGCATCATTAATCTGAATGAATTTATCCGTTTTGTGACCATTGTTTTTTAAATCAATTTTGAACTCTTTTAAATCATCTAAAATCTGATTTTCATCGTCATTGTAATTCTTAATAATTTTATAGTCTTTTATTAAATTATCTTTTTTAAATACATCTAAAAGTTCTAAAAAAATATTTGCTTTCAAGTCATTAACATTTAATTGAAGTTGCATGAATTATCCTTTAGATTCAATAGGTACCATTATATCAAAACTCAAGCAATATACACTTGAGTTTGTTTTATATCATTCTTTTTAATTACAACTAAGATATAAATTCCACTAGATCTTGCTATATCTCAATTTTCGAACTTACTTTTCCATTCTTCTATTTTGTTTAAAAAAATACATAAAATGACAATCCAGCAAGTACTACAAGGTCAAGTATTTAGAGGTGTCAAGTAGCGGGTTGTGTCCTGACCCTAAAATTTAGATTTTTATCTTTTTTCATTCTGTGATTGTCCAATTCCAAGCATAACGAAAATAAAAATCAATACTATATAAATTGAACTAATATAAGTTTTCTCATAATATAACCAAACTGATGTCGCTGCAATTGGAATACAGAAAAGAAAGAAAATAATCATTGAAATTAAATTCCATACTCTTTGTGTAACATTAATAATTGCATCTATGTTTTTTTTGATAAAAATTGACCCACTTTTTTGAAAACTTTTGACCCACCCAAAGTAGAGTAAAATTATAACATAGATTTATCTAAAATCTATTC
>Ga0256829_1002975_pt1 | contig 12136 bp, 15 predicted proteins | sample 131447metaG_FD_185979 | JGI IMG/M metagenome (GOLD analysis project Ga0256829, IMG submission 185979) | Hydrothermal vent microbial communities from Lau Basin, Pacific Ocean - 131-447 | ecosystem: Environmental > Aquatic > Marine > Hydrothermal vents | place: Pacific Ocean: Lau Basin | collected... | reverse complement strand
GCATTTCCGGCATCGTTCGTGGCCTTCTTGGCATCCTCACCGGCGGTTTTGACCGCATCACTCAGTGCTTTGATGGATTTGAGCGGGGCCTTCGCCGCATTGGCTGCAGCCACCGCCGATACCGCCAACCCATCAGCCTTGTCCTTTGCCGCCGAAGCCGCCGCCGCCATTTCATAATAGGCCGAGCCTGCATCAATCGCCGCCCCGCCGATGGTGATCGACAGGGCACCCATTCCCGGCAGGCCCTTTATGCTGGCCGCGATTTTGTGCATAAAATCGGCCCATTTCCGCTCGATCCCCGCCAGCATCCTGAGCCATCCGGCCTCGATCGTCGTCCAGACCGTTGCTAGTGCCAGCCCCAAGGATTTTCCGCCGAGCTTGATCCGGTCCCAGACTTCCACCGCGAGGTTTTTCAGGAGGCCCAGCGCTGCACCAAACCCACCGGCACCTTTGACGAGGCGGCCGAACCAATAAAGCAACTCGCCCGCGCCAACGATCAGCGCGCCAATGCCGGTGCGAATGAGCGCGCCGCGCAGGACGGCGAGCGAAAGCGATACCCCGCGAATGCCAAGGACGGCCGAAGCCAGCGAGAGGACCAGCTTGCCGCCAAACATGGCGGCCGCCACAGCCGCAATGCTGACAATTTCGCCGAGATGGTTGAATAGGGTTTTTATGGCGCGGCCCAGCGGTCCGGTCACTTTGCCGAACGAGGCGAAGGCATCGGCCACCGCCTGCAATGCCGGAGCCGCTGCCACCGCCAGTTGGTTGGAAATTCCGCGCCATAACAGCCCCATTCGCGACAGGGCATCATTGGTGCGCTGGATTTGCGCGGCGTCTTTCTCGGAAACCGCCACACCAAAATCCTTCACGTCCTTGGTGGCTTGGCGCAGGGTTGCACTGTCAATCCGGGTGAAGATCAGCCCAGCCCGCGCCCCGAAGATCTGGGACGCGACAGCCGCCTGTTCTGCGGCCGGGATGAACTTCTGGATCGCGTCCTGAATCTTGATCATCTTCTGATCGATTGGCAGTTTGGCAAGATCGGTCGCAGAAAGATGCAACGCCTGTAGCGCTTTGACCGCTGGACCGGTTCCCTGCGCCGCCTGGCTGAGGCTCTTAGTCATCATGATCGTGGCTTGCGAGACCTCGCCCTGCGAGACACCGGCCAGATCGGCGGCCCGCGCCAACACCTGCATGCTCGCAGTCGTGGTGCGCAGGCTGGCCGCCAGTTTTGCCTGCTCATCGATGGTTTTAAGACTGGATTTGACCATCGCGATCCCCACCGCAGCCGCAGCCGCCGCCATCACGCCCACAGCTATCTTGGCCCGGCGCGCAAACTTCGCCAGTTTCGCATTGGCAATCTCCATCTCGCGCGAGGCTTTACCAAAGCCCTTTTTGCCCGCATCGCCAATGCCGGTCAGCTCTGCGCGCACCTGTTTGCCGCCCACTGCCGCAAGGCGGACGCTGACACGTTTTTCAACCATGATCCTGTTCCATCTGCTCAAAGAGTTTCACCACCATCACCGCCTCGATCGCGGGCAGGAGTTCCGCGACCGGAGCGGGATTGATCCCGAGCGCGTGGGCCAGCGCTAACGCGGCCCCCATGTCCCAGCCGATAATGCCGCCCGCCGCCGTGATCCGCATTTGCCCGCCAAGGCGGCCGACAAGATCCCACACCTGCACCCCTTCAAGGGTTTGTGGCGCATTCAGCGCTTGCGGGCAGTCTTCGCAGGTTTGCGCGCAGGCTTGGCAATAGTCACCGCCCCCGCCGAAAACCCACTCGGCAAGGGCGGTGAGACGTTTTTTTCCTGATCCAGCACCAGCCCCTTGGCGACGTAGTCGGTCTGGAAGGCCTCAAACAACGGCCAGACATCCAGCAGGGCATCAATCGCTTCAGGACTCACAGGGATGTTGTGGCCGTCAACATCCCCAACGCCATCCCAATCAAGCATCGCATTTCGGGCCAGGGCCTTGGCGAAGGTTAGCGCGCTGACCTCGTCCGGCACTTCCTCTGGCAATGCCTGCACCAACGGATCATTGCGGGCCGCGACCATCATGGCCGTGGTCAGCGGGCCAAGAAGGACACGGACACCATGGCCAAGATCGAGCCACGTCGGCTTGTTTGAAAGATCAAGTTTCAGCATGGTTAGTAACCTCCAACAGTGTTTTTGAGAACAACGCTGCACATCTGCCCCGCCACGGAATCGTAAGCGGCTTGCCAGTCGAAGCTGACTTGAATGCCTTGCGGTCCGTCTATTGCGGCGCGCGGACGCGGCAGGTAAACGGCATGCGCCGTGAGGATCAGGCTGACATTGGCGGAGATGGTGTAGGAGAACTCGAGCGACGAGGCCGTTCCGTTCAGCGCCTGGTCCATCAGCGTGGTATCGGCAAAGCGCACGTCGATCTTGCCAGTGAGCGCCGCGATGGACGGGTCTGCACCGTCAATGCGCCCATCGCTGCGGATGGTTTCAATGCGATCGAGGTTGTTGGCATAGGTGATGTCGGCTGAAACGATATTGCCCAGCGCCACACCGCCCCGCTTGATTGCGCCGTTGAAATGCCCAAACCGTTGCAAGGCGTAGGCCGTAAGAGTTCCGGCCGCCGTCGCCGTGGCAACATTCTCGCCCTGTGCAATCAGCTTCACGTCCGCCGTCAGCAAGCCCGAGCGCGCCATTTGCCACGAGATCTGATCGAGCATGCAGCCCGTATACATGGCAAAGCGGGGGATCTCCGGCATGGCGACTTCAAGGGCCATGCTCGGCAAGACCCATCCGCCGGATTTGAACGTATGCGTCTTGGCGGTGGTGCCGGCGGTAGTTGGTGCGCCAAACGCGGCCTTCAGCCAGAAGCCAAACGCCTCGGCGTCGATCGGCACCTTGATGTCGCCATCCGCCGTCACTGCATCCTTGATCGGGGCCAGTGGATCGCGGCCGTATCCCAGAAGTTCCGAAGTCAGCAGCGGCTGCTCCGCCCCCAATGAGGCACTGGCAAAGGGCATCTGGTGAAACCCGCTTGCCGGCGCTGTGCCATAGGTAGTCTCGAACGCAGCCGCCAATTGCGACCGCGCGCCTTGTGCGCGTGCCATGGATGTTCCTTTCGATGGAGTGGGGGTCTGGTTAACCCAGCGGGTCAGAGGTCGTGTAAACCAGCGTGATCTCGATAACGGCGGCTTTCAGGGCCTCGCCGCCTTCAACCGGCAGATCGATGGGTTTCGGAGCCGATGCCTCAATCCAGTCGCAAAGACCGCCGAGGGTGCGGTTGGCAGAAATTACCGTGCCAATGGATTGCACGAGGGTATCGAACGCCGCCGCCCGCGCCGAGGGCGTCTTGCCCTGAACGATCACCTCAAGTTCGGCCTTGTGCTCGTAAAAATACGCAAGCGGCGAGAGCATGACCTCGGGCGTGCCGGGGTCACCGTCGCGCAGGATAACAAGGCCGCTGGCGCGGATGCGTTCAGGCAGCACGTCTTCGCGCAGCGCGGTTGCGCCGGGCGCGGTTGTGAGCGCTGCATGCAGCGCCTGCAGGATGGTTTCGCGGGGTGTGGGCATGGATCTTATTTCGTTTTGTTGTCTGGGATTGACATCTGAATGTTTACACCATAAACAGTATTTGTTTACAGCATTCACACATGAAGGTGAATCACTTGGACGACGAACTCGTTGGAATTAACGAAATAGCACAGTTGGCGAATGTTTCCCGGCAAGTCGTGGCAAACTGGCGGGCAAGGTCTCAAGATTTCCCCGATCCTCTTGCCTCATTGGCATCCGGACCGGTGTTCAAACGTTCGCAAATTCGAGCATGGTTAAGAAGGAAAAAGACACCAATGGCACGCATTTTTTCGACGATCAACCTAAAAGGCGGTGTGGGAAAAACAACTACAACTGTTGCGTTAGCGGAGACATTTTCTGCCGAATTTGGCAAGAAGGTGTTAGTGATAGATTTGGACCCCCAAACCAATGCCACCACCATGTTAATTGGTGAAAAAAAGTGGCGGAACCTGAACGAGGACGAGCACACGCTTGCCCGCTTGTTCAAGGATGCACTCAACCCGGACGATAAGAGGTTTGATTTTGGCGCAACTCTCCAGAAGAAAGTTTCAGATGTAGCCGGCGCGCTAAATGTTGATCTCCTTCCTTCAAGCCTTGATCTGATTGACATTCAAGACCAGCTCGCGACTACCCCGAGCGGAAAATTTTACTCGATAAACCCAATTGAATTACTGTGGCGCACTGTAAAAGCACGACTTGACGATTATGACATCGTTATCGTGGATTGCCCTCCAAACTTGGGGATTATCACACTGAATGGCCTTCGTATTTCAGAGGGCTACATAATCCCCACTATTCCAGACATTCTCTCCACATATGGCATCCCGCAAATTGTGACACGGGTCGGCGAGTTCGCCGATGAAATCGGGGAACCGATCGATCCGCTTGGTGTGGTAGTCTCAAAATACAAAGCAAATTCAACCGTCCACGCAAATGTGCTGCGTGATCTGAAATCCCGGTCTGATGCACCAGTGTTCGAAACCAATATCCCTGAGGCTAACGACATCGCAGCGGCAGCCGAGCATCAATCATACACTCGTACACTGAAACAAAAATACGGCTATCGTGGGCTTGCGGAATCTTATCGAAGCTTGGCGCACGAAATCCTCAAAAAGTTGGAGGACTAACAATGACAATCCAGTCCAAATTGGTGCGCCTAGCCAAAGCCATTGATGCCCAAGCAAAAAGGGACCCGGAGTTCGCCCGGGTCCTTGATGACATTCTTAGCTCACCACCCTCCCAAAAAGCTAACACTGCCGCATCCCGGCCAAAAAACCGTCGGGCACCTTCGGTTTTCAATCCGATAGAATTGGCCCGGGACGGTGATACAGTGCTAAGGCAGAAGTTGAGTGATCTATCAATAGAGCAATTGAAAGACATGGTGGCTGAACACGGTATGGACCCCGGAAAACTTGTTATGAAGTGGAAAAGTACCGACAAGATAATTGACCGAATTATCGACATTTCGCTATCGAGAGCCCAAAAGGGCGATGCATTTCGCCGAGGTTGAGACCTGAAAATGGGGCGAGTTTTGACGTCCTTCTTCTGTCATTCAGTTTTCTACCCACTTTTCCACAATCAACCCCGGCACCATTCCTGCCACCCTCTCCGCATCCCGCGCCAGATCGAGCCGCTTGCGCAGCTTCACCTGCGGCACCAGCAGAAAGATCGGCGCAGAAACCTGCCCGCGTCCGGTTTTCGATCGCGACGCCACAGCTGTCCCCCGCGCATTGATCCGCGCCTTTTCAGCCACGAGCAAACTCGGCCCATTGCGACGATAGATGAACCGCAACCGCATCCCGCGCCGCCGTTCCCATTCGCCCGGCGTCAACCGCGCACCGCCGCGACCTTTACCAGCGGCCGCAGTCGGGATCGCCAGATAAAACCCGCTTTTCGAGCGAATCAGCACGCCGCGATCATGGGCCGAGAGGATTTCCGGGGCGTTGGACCACACGAACGCCGCCGCATCGATGCTGTCCTTGCCCTTGGGATAGGTCCGGTTGCGAATGGTGCGCGGCAGGCGATGGCCGAGACCCGCGTGGGTGATCTGTTCCCGCCACGCCTGTTTTAACTCAGATCCGGCTGATTTCATCGCCGCCGTGACCGCGTGCTCGCCAGCCTTGATTTCATCCTTGAGCATGCCGACAAGATCAGGGTCAAACTCCATTTTCAGATTCATGCTAGAACCAATTCCAGCGTCCAGATCAGCCGCTCGCGATCCCGTTTTGGTTCACCCTGAATGGTAAAGGTGTCCGCGCCGATGATGATGGTATCGCCGGATTTAACGCTCGGCATTTCAGACACCCGCACATCAATAATGGTGGTGTCCGACAAAATCCGTGCAGCACCAAAGCTGGTCAACTCATCCGGAGCCTTGCGAATAACCCGTACCGGCAGAGGAACCCCACCCTGCGGCGTCCACGTTGCCTCCGCCGCCATGTTTTGATCTTGGAAGATCGCATCTATAGCGGCGGCAAAGGCGTTCAAGTTACCGGCCTCAGTTCGAGGAGAACAGCCGCACGCCCAGCGCCGGGCGCTTGTTGACGGGCAGAATCGAGGCCTCGGTCAGAAGATCAATGCCGTCACCGCGTTCGCGGGTCAGTTGACGCGCATAAAGCGGCAGACCGATGGTGTTGGCGGTTTCGATCATATTGGCCGGTGCGCCGTAGGTCGTGAAGGTGTCAATCGTCCCCATGGGAAACGCGATACCTTCGCCGGCGGGAATGCCGCGCTCAACCGTGCCGCCTGAAAGCGTAAACACGGCCGGGAATTCCTCAAACAGAATGCCGGCGAAGGGAAAGGCGCGACGCATGTCCTCGCGCAGCGGCTGCCCCCCGGAAGCATAATACTGATAGGCGGTTTCGACAGTCGCATGCCCGATCAGCTTGTCAAAGAACTCAGGGGACACCAGGGCGCGCACGCCGGTCATGGTTTCGCCCTTGAGCTCGGTCTCGATCTGGCGAAGAACGGCGCGCACCTTTTGCTGAACCTTGGTCCCGGCGGTGCCGAGAACAAAGTCGGTCTGCTGTTGGGTAATGCCAAACTCGGTGAAGTAATTGTAAAGCGTGGTACCGGCCCCGTCCTTGGCAATACCGCGAAGGGCATTGATCTCCATATATTCGCGGGTTTGCGCATGCTTGTTGCGCATCATGGTCAGCTTGCGCGTCATCACAGAAACCAGCGGATCTGCGGTATCGCCGGATCCAAGCGCCGGCACGCCCTGAATATCGCCAGGCAAAATGACATCGTCATGGGGAATCCACGGCACAGCAAACGAGCGCATGGAGCGATCTTCGCGCGTGCCAACGGTGGCCGGGCTGCCAAGGGGTTTGGTGGGCAGAAGGCTCAACACCCCTTCGCGCTGTTCGAGAATGACGCTGCGCTGGGTAATGCCCTCAAACCGGAACAGGCCCATTTGGCTGAGACGACTGTAAAGGTTCGGCAGGATGTTGATGGCGCGGGTCATATCCGCAAGCGTGTAACCGCCCGCGGCAAACGGATTGATGATGGTGGGCATGGGGGTATCTCCGGGTTGGGGGATCAGATGGGGAAAGGATCAGGCAGCGTCACGCGGCACGATGCCAACGGCGGCCAATTGGCCTTCCTTGGTGGCAATCTTGGCGGCCGTTCCGACGGTTGCGTCATAGTTCAGCTGGGCTTTTGAGACGATCACCGGGCCGCGGGCAACGATCAGACCGGTTGCATCAGCGGCAGTTGCATCCACGGCTTCGATCAACACAGCGACCGCCACTTGTGATCCGTCCGTGCCCGTATCCGGTGACAGCTTGTATTTGCCACTGGCAGTGACAATACCGAGCACGCTGCCAAGCGCGTAATTGGTACCCGCCAGCAGGGTCACGCTTTCGCGGGTGTAATTTGCGTTATCCTCGTATTTGAGGAGGTCGCCCAGCGAGGGCGGTTGGGTGAGGACGGCCATGGTTTGGCTCCTTTATGGGGTGATTTTGGGGGACAGCAGTGGTTCAGGCGGTTTTCGCCGCCGCTTCGGCCGCCGCAATCAGCGGGCTTTCTTTGGGCGGCGCATCAACCACGCGCGGAGCGATGGAGGCGATGATCGTCGCATCGGTCGTGGCAGCAAGTTGCTCGAGCACCGCGCGGCGCAAAGCGTCGGGTTTGGTACCGGCCGTGAGAGCTGCGGGAACATCAATCGTCAGCCCCAGCTTGGCGGCCTCGGCACCGATTTTGGCGATCTCTGCAGCCTCGGCGCGGATGCTGTCCACCGTCAGGTCGTTCGGCAGGGCAGATGCGGTCGGTGCAGGAGCCCGGGGTTGAACGATGGTTGTGGTCTCTGTTTCGGGCGCGGCCGCCTGAGGGGTGGCCGCATCCGGGGCCGCCGAGTTTTGCAAATCGCCCTGCGCATTATTCACAGGAGTATCGCGACCGGCGCAGCGGGGGCTGCGGTGCACAGTGTTTTCTTGGGTGTCGTCATGGTGGTGGTCCTTTCCTGGGAGTGATTGGTCATAGCGGTGGTTTTTGGCGGGGAGGCGCGTGCCAAGGGGGCGTCGAGCGATGCAACAAGATCGTCATGGGCCGTTTCCAGCGTGCCGACGACATCAGCCAGCCCCGCATCGAGCGCGTGTTGCCCGCGATAAATGGCGGCCTCGGTGGTGGTGACCGCCTGTGGGCGAAGCGCGCGATTATTGGCGACACGCGTAACAAACCGCGCATAAAGATCATCAACGTCGGCCTGAATGTCTCCTGCAGCCGAGGGCGACAGCGGCACATGCGGATTCCCGTCAGCCTTCTTGGCTCCGGCAAAGATCAGCGAATATTTGCGCCCGTCCATTTTGTCATGGGCGCTGCGGTCCACATGCACAGCCAGCACCCCGACCGAGCCGACCTCGCCGGTTTGTGTCGTGTAAATCCGGTCGGCAACTGAAGCGATGGCATAGGCTGCGGACAAAGCCTGCTCGCGCGCAATGGCCCAGAGCGGCTTGCCATGGGTAGACTTGAGCACGCCGAGATAATCAACGAGGTCGAACAGCCCCGCAACCTCGCCGCCCGGGCTGTCGATCTCCAGCAGCACGCCGCGCACAGCCGGATCAGCAAAGGTGCTCTCGGCGGCATCGGCGATGTCGTCATAGGTCGTGATCCCGAGCCAGCGCGAGAACCCATCGCCGCGCTGCAAGAGCGGGCCGAAGATCGGCAAACCGCAATGCCGCCATCCGTTAAATCCCAATCCTGATCGCGTTGCACCGGTGCCATTTCTCCGTCAAACAAGGCGCGCGGCGCGGACATCACGGCATCAACCGCGCGCGGGGCAAGGGCCAGCGGGCGCGCAGCCAACCGGCGGATCAAATAAGATTTGTCTGTTGTCATGGGGTGGCGGCCTTGGGAGCATTGCCCTGACTGGCGCCCTGTGCGGGTGATCCCGGACGGCGGAAGTCGAGGCCAAAGGCCGCCTCGCGCGCCCGATCCTCGGCGATCTCCGCATCCACCCGATCGGCGTCATAACCCCGCTGCGCCATTGCCATCGAGCGGCTTTTGAGCCCGGCCTCGATCTCGGTCACCTCGGCGTTGATGTCTTTCAGGGGATCAACCCAGTCCCATTTCGGGGGCAACCAGTCGGCCTTGGTCATAGCGCGGCGTCTGTTTTGATAATCCGGCAACGTGAGCGCCCCCGCCATTACGGCGGTATCCATCCAGCGCCCCCAGACCCGTTTGCACAGCTGGTGGATCAAAACCCGGTGCTGCCAGGCACTGACCCGGCGGCGAAACTCGATAATGGAAAGCCGCGAGTTGGCGAAGTTGGCTTTCGCCAGATCATTGCTGACGTAGGAATAGGGCACGCCCAGCGCCGCCGAGACCTGCAACAGCGTGCGATACTGAAACGGCTCGTATGTCGCGCCGGAATCTGCAGGATCGGCGGTTGTGATATCCTCGCCCTGATCAAGCCGCACCACCTGACCGGGCTCGACCGCAAGGGGTTCGTCGGTCGGCTCAAGGGGCCCATCCATCTGTGGTGACGTCACGAACATCGCAAACATCGCCGCCACCTTTTTGCGATCAAGCTCGGCGTCGTCGTATTGATCGAGGAAAAACAGTTTCACAATCGCAGGTGCAAAGCGCGACACACCGCGGATTTGTCCCGCCTCGACCGGATCGATCACATGGATGACCTCGTTCGCCGGTACGCGTACAAGCTCGCCAGCAAGGCGCGGGTCGGTTGCATCCCCGGGATGGCGGCGCAGGAAGTAATAGGCGGTACGGCGACCAATCAGGTCAAACTCGATGCCTTGCCGGATCATCCCGCCGCCCGGGAGTTCCTTGTTATGGGTGATCGGCAGCATTTCCGAGGGCAGCATCTGGAGTTGCAGCGGAACCGTGAGGCCATCTTGCGGCAGACGCGGGCGAAAGCGAAAGAACACTTCGCCGGTCAGAAACAGCTCGCGCGCCGCCCGGCGCTGCAGCCCGTAGAAATCCGTCAGCTCTTCGGCGTCCGCCTCGGCGGCCCAGTCCTGCCACAGCGCCTGAATGGCGGCCTTTTGCGCCCCATCCGCTACCTTGGAGGTCGGCTTGACCCCGTCACCAACCGCATTGCCGGTCCAGCTTTCGAGCGCATTGAGGGCATAGCCATTATTCCTCACTAGCCAACGCGCCCGCGCATTGATGGTTGGGCCCGCCGCGCCAATCAGGCTGTTCACATGCGCGCGGCTGGCCTGAAACTTCCTCAGGCGACGACCGGAAAGCCCGGCCTCGAAACCACCAATCAGCGCGCCAATACGCCGCCGCGCGCCGGTCATGGCGCCGCGCAGCACCCCTCGGTTTGTCATGATTATAGGCCTTTGCTGGTGTAAATGCTGGTCAGGCGGGACTTCGTTCCGGTGCTTTGGGCCGCAATACGCGCCTCGAGATCAGCGATTGCCTTGGCCATCTCCGCATCAGAGCCATAAGTCACGGATTTGCCATCATAGCTCGTTGAGCGCACACCGCGAAACCGGGCGGCCAGCAGCGCATCGAGCTGCGCCTGCATGTCTGTCAGGGTCATCTGCTACCTCATATTGCTGGGCGTTTGGCCGGTTATTTATTCGGTCGGAAGCTCATTGCACTGCCAACACGATTGAAGGGGAATTGGCAAAAGATGGATCGGTATCGGGAAAAAGGTTGTGTTTTTCCGAAATGAGGCGAAATATCAGAACCATGTCAATTTCTTATCTTGAATCATCTTTTTCACGTTTTTTGCAGGAAATACCCTGGATGATGGTTGTTACCTTTTTTGGGGTTGCTGGCTTTACACTGTTCCCTGGCAATCGGCTTTCTGCGGAAGTTCTGATTGGCCGAGTGACACATGTACGGGACGGGGACACCATCGAGGTAAGTGGGCGACCAATCCGTCTGAATGGCCTTACTTGCGATGAGAAGGGAAAACCTCTTGGCGATCAGGCAACACGCACTATGCAGCGTTTGGTTATTAGTAAAATCCTGACATGTGGGCTAAATGGCGAACGTACCTATGACCGTGAAGTCGGTCGCTGCTATCTCCCCGACGGTCGGGATATCGGCGCGGTCATGATTGAGTTAAAAATTTGTGGGCGCTGTGCTCGCTATGATCCATTTCTCACCTACGCCAAGGCCCAACGGGAAGTTGGACCGTTTAAGGGGACGGTTCCCGACTATTGCCGTTCCCGCTGAAAGAATCAGAAAGAGCTGTATCCCTACCTCATGTTGCTCGGCGTGTAGGCCCGCCGGGTACGGCGCTTGACGATCGGCCGTCCCGCCGTGGGTTCTGGCAGTGGCAGCTGCGCCTCATCGCTGATTGGACCATCTTCATCGGGATCCTCGACCACGATCCCCACCTGCGCCTCAAGCGAGCGCCACGTGCTTTCAGGCCAGCGATCGGCCCCGAACATCCAGGCGCTGGCGCGGGCGTAAACCCGACAATCGAGCGCCTCGTTGCGTTCGCGCATCTTTTGCCATTCGGGTTTTGAGAATCCGCGCCGGTCACGTTTTGTCACCAGCTGCTCGGCCGTCAGCTGCTTGATCCATTCGCTGTCGATCCATGTCGGCAGGTGGATGGTGCCGGCAGGGAATGCCTGACCCTCGGACAATTCATCATCCGTCGGGCGCGGCAATCGCAGAAACCGGTAGGTCTCGGATTTGAACGTCGAGGTCGCGATGGTCCAGAGTTTCGCGCCGCGCCGGATCCGTTTGCCGCGCTCGGTTGCATCAACATAGGTCGGGCCGGTCACGGGGCTGGCGCGATTAAACCCCTCCATTCCCTTGATCGGGGCCACCTGCGCGCCGGGTTGCCGGCGCGCCCAACTGTAAACGGCCGCCGTTTCATAGCCCGTATCAACCGCAATCCGGCCAATTTGCAGGATGGCACCGTTTTCGTGTTCCCATGTGCGCCCCAGAAGGGTGGACATTGCGACCCAGCTTTCAGGGCTGTCCGGCCCGTCCTCGATCACGATATGATCAATCAGCCAGCTTTCAAGGCCGCGCCCCCATCCCCAGACGTCGATCTCGAGGCGGTCTTTTTGCACGTCCGCCCCTGCGGTCAGGAACAAGGCGCGCTTTGGCACCTTGCCCGCGGGCCAGTGTTCGCGTCGCTCGTAAATCCGGCTCCATTCCGG
>Ga0256829_1002974_pt1 | contig 12139 bp, 10 predicted proteins | sample 131447metaG_FD_185979 | JGI IMG/M metagenome (GOLD analysis project Ga0256829, IMG submission 185979) | Hydrothermal vent microbial communities from Lau Basin, Pacific Ocean - 131-447 | ecosystem: Environmental > Aquatic > Marine > Hydrothermal vents | place: Pacific Ocean: Lau Basin | collected... | reverse complement strand
GTGATTGACGAACAAGATGCTGTGAAAGCATATATGGGTAAACTCCCTCCAGATTTATCTATGATGATTCGTGCAAGAAGTGAGCACTTTATGGAAACCTTTGTGGAAAACCCACAATCACAACTTCAAGGGACTTCTATGCCTAGAACAGGACTTAGCCATGAAGGTTATGAAAAAGTGAAAACATACATGGAAGAGATAGGAGATCCTAGTAAACCTAAAAGAGAAGCAGTAGGGCCATGGGTTCTTGGATTCTTCTTTATCTTTACGATACTAGCATACCTATGGAAACAATCCCAATGGAAAGATTTGCACTAATCTTTCGCAGTATTGCACTGCACTTTTGAAGGAGTTTGCTCAGTCACTTACTGAGCGTAAGCTCCTTCGCAACAACCTCCAAAATTACAGCACACTACTGCGAAATGTATTAGCACAAATACAAATAAAATTTATGATATTTATCACTCTCTTATCTACATTTAGATACCCTAAGAAAATTATAGAAATAATACAAAAAATTATACAATGGATTTTATATGCTTATAGATGGACATGGTCGCGAGGTAAATTATCTTCGTATTTCAGTAACAGAGCGTTGTAACTTTAGATGTCAGTACTGTATGCCTGAAAAACCTTTCTCTTGGGTTCCAAAAGAAAATTTACTTTCATTTGAAGAACTCTTTTTGTTTGTCAAAGTTGCCATAGATGGTGGGGTAAATAAAATACGCCTTACAGGTGGAGAACCACTTTTACGTGAAGACTTAGATAAGTTCATACAGATGATAAATGAGTACAAACCTGGACTGGACTTGGCTTTGACTACCAATGCCTTTTTACTCCCTGAAGCAGCACAACGTCTTAAAGATGCAGGACTTAAACGTCTCAACATTTCATTAGATTCACTCAAAGCAGATGTCGCGGCCAAGATAGCAGGTAAAGATGTGCTTGGAAAAGTGTTTGAAGGTATAGACAAAGCGTTAGAAGTAGGACTAAAAGTTAAAATCAACATGGTACCCCTTAAAGGTATCAATGATGATGAGATCTTAGATGTAATGGCATACTGTGAAGCACGTGGTATGAAAGTACGTTTCATAGAGTATATGGAAAATGCACATGCAGACCAAGCTCTTCGAGGTATGCATGGTAAAGAGATACTTGAAAAAGTAAAAGAAAAATATACCATCAAAGCTTTGGGGCGCGAGGGTGCAAGTCCATCGTTTAATTACCTTATAGAAGAGACAGGATATGAGTTTGGTCTTATTGACCCACATAAACATGATTTCTGTGAGAACTGTAACCGTATCAGGCTGACTGCAGAGGGCAACCTTATCCCTTGTCTCTATTTTGATGAAGCACTCAGTATTGCAGAGTCTGTAAAAAAAGGCGATATTCAAGGGGCAGCTGATGTGTTGGCACTTGTACTCAAAGACAAGCCAAAAGAGAATAGATGGTCAGAGGAAGAGCTAGAAGACAGAGAAATCTCTAAACGTGCATTTTATGAGACTGGTGGCTAATGTTTTATCTAACAGAACAATTTTTCTCCATACAAGGTGAAGGAAAGTATGCTGGGGTACCCTCATATTTTTTACGTACAGGTGGATGTAACTTAAATTGCCCAGGATTTGGTGCAGAGTATGAAGTAGATGGTGAGGTACGTTTAGGCTGTGACACCTATTTTGCTGTAGATGGACATTTCGCTTCTTCTTGGCAAAAAGTAGACAATGCAGACGGCTTGACACTATACCTCAAACAAGAGTTTGATGCTTTGGGTTATAGCCCTGATGTGGTGATTACCGGTGGTGAACCTCTTATGTATGCTAAAGATGATACTTTTTATGCGGTAGTGCAATGGCTTGTGGCGTATGGGGTACAAATAACCTTTGAGACCAACGGTACTATAGAGATAGATTTTGATACATTCCCTGCCTATAAATCGTGTATATTTGCACTTTCTTTAAAGTTGAAAAACTCTGGTGAGGCTGTAGCAAAGCGACTACTTCCCCAAGCCCTTACGAACATACAAAAGCATGCAAAAGAAGCATTTCTAAAATTTACGATTGATGCAGATTTAGTAAACAGTACAGCGCTAGATGAGATAAATGAAATTAGAGATATCTTACCTGACTTAGAGGTGTACTGTATGCCTGTAGGAGAAAGTAGAGACACAATTTGGAAAAATGATAGAGCAGTCTTTGAGTTTTGTATGAAGCATAACTTTCGTTACAGTGACAGACTGCATATCCGAGTATTTGACACTACGCAGGGTGTCTAACCTTATCTTCAACTAGCTTCGTTAAAATCAGACTCATAGACTCCTACTAAAGGAAAGAGATGCTTATACGAAAACTTTTTAAATTTGAAAATGCACATATCGTGCGTGATTGTACGACACAACGTTGTTCTGAAAATATTCATGGACATTCTTATAAAATCGAGGTACTTTTAGAGTCTAATTACTTAGACAATGGACAAATGGTCTATGATTTTGGTTTAACTAAACGATACATCAAAGAGTTGATTGACTCTTTTGATCATGCCATCACACTTTGGTCTGGAGACGATAAATCTTACATAGAGAGTATGAAAAAGCACTCCAACAGATGGGTGGAACTTCCTGTCTCTCCTTCTGCTGAGCAATTTTCACGTGTGATATATTTGATGGTTGAGCGTATTTTGGCATGTACCGATATGAGAAATGGTGAAAGAGAAGTTACTCTTCATAGCATCATAGTACATGAAACAGAAACAGGGTATGCACAAGGGTTTAAAGAAGATGCCCATTCAACACTCATGGGGGAAATATCACTGGAAGAAATAACATTTTCTCCTCAAGTTAAAAGTGAGTGGAGCGACAATGCATTATGGGAAAAATTGTTATCTCATGCATTGATTAAGAATCCGATAAAAGTTTAGATATAATACGCATCATTTAAAATTATACGAAGGAAAAAAATGAAAAACTTAACACTACTTTCACTTGTAGCAGCATCATTGTTGTTTACAGCATGTGGAGAAAAGACAAAAGAAGCAGCAGGTGATGCAGCGAATAAAGTAACAGAAGCAGTAAAAGCAGATAGTGCATCAGCAGTAGAAGCGACTAAAAAAGCAGCAGCAGATGCAGCTGAAGCAACAAAAGCAAAAGCGGCAAAAGTTGCAGCGGCAGCAAAAGTTGAAGCAGATAAAATGGCAGCAGCTGCGGCAGAAAAAGCAGCAGAAGTAAAAGCGGCAGCAGAAGCTAAAGCATCGGAAGCGGCACAAGCACTTAAAGACAGAGCGGCGGCAGTTACAGAAGCAGTTTCTTCGGCACCAGTTGAGCCAGCGGCATATGCAAAATGTAAAGGATGTCATGGAGCAGATGGTAAAACAAAAGCACTTGGCAAGGCAGCTATACTTGCAGGTCAAGACAAAGCAGCACTTGTCTCAGCAATCAATGGATATAAAGCAGGTACAAGAAACGTAGCTGGTATGGGTGCTCTTATGAAGGGGCAAGTAGCTTCTATGAGTGATGCAGATATCGAGGCAGTGGCTGATTATTTATCTAAAATATAGTCATTAATACTAAAGAGGACTCTCCTCTTTAGTGTGTAAACAGTTCCTCTTTCAAACTAGAACAAAATTCCCATTTTATTGGTATCATTGTTACTTTAGCTCCAGCTCCAAGATGCTTTATTTTAGGGGTGATGAGTATAAGTCCATCTGCTTCTTGCATAGGAGAGACCATACCTGGCATTTGAGGTTTGATAGGCTCAAACGAAGCACCGTCAAACTTGCCAAGCACTACGGCATGTTTCCCTCCACGTACAGAGAAATCACTTTTCATAACTGTATGTATTGTGCCGTGTCGATGGTCAGTTCTTCCAGACATTTTACGTAGTATTGCACGGATAAAGAGTTCATAATTTACCATAGAAGCCAATGGATTTCCCGGAAGATTGACAATGACTGTATTGTCTATGCGTCCGACAATGGTAGGTCGTCCTGGTTTGATGTCTATCTTATCTATGAGAACTTGCATCCCCAGGTTCGTAAAGGCTTCTTTGGTGAAGTCTTTATCTCCGACACTCACACCGCCAGAAGTAATGATAATATCTGCATCGAGTGTAGACTTGATAGAAGACTCCAAGGCTTCAAGCGTATCTGCTGAGGTGCGGATGAAGCGTACATCACAGCCTAATACTTTAGAACGTGTGAGGAACATAGGTGAGTTGGAGTTGTAGAGTTGGTGTGGTTCTATTTTTTCAAAGTGAGGGCGTAGTTCATCGCCTGTACCAAAAATAGCCACTTTAATGATGCGAGAGACTGTCACATGTGTCATACCTTGACTTGCCAAAGAGGCAACAGTATAGGCATTAATCACTTCACCTTTAGGTAAAAAAACAGTATCTTTTTTAATGTCCTCCCCTGCCATACGAATGAAATTATTCATTTTGATATCTGAAGGCAGATGTACAGTGTCATTTTCTACCGTTACATTTTCGATAGGGACTATCGCTTCACAGCCCTCTGGTATGGGTGCACCAGTCATAATCTTAATCGCACGACCCTCTTTGAGTATCATGCTAGGGTTGTCTCCTGCATAGATAACTTCTGAACACTGTACGTTCTTGTTGGTATCTGCTACTTTTACGGCATATCCATCCATAGCAGAGTTGTTAAAACGCGGCAAGTCAAAAACTGCGATGTAATCTTCTGTGACCACACGCCCTACAGCCATCTCTATGGGGATAATTTCTTTATCTACAAGTGGTATGTTATTTGCGATGTTTTCGAGTGCTTCGAGGATGGAACTAGCCATAGTTGACCTTTGTTTTTAAGTTAAGATGATTATAACAAATTAGGGTATAATCCGCTTTTAAACAAACAAAATATTAAGGATAATTTTTATGGAAGTAGCACAAATGTTAGCAGTACACAGTATATTGGTCAAAGCCTTTTTAGGCTTTTTGGTAGCGGGACTTTTTATCCCGTTAATAATAAAGAGACCAGCAGGATTTAAAAAAGCGAGTTTTATCTATACAATGATATTTCAAGCCATTGCAACAATGATTGCATTTGTAGGTCTGATAGCCGTATTTACCGGAGATTTAGGTTGGCAAGTGACAACGATTATCATGGTAGTGATATGGGCAGTCATGATGTATATTGAGATTAAAAAACACAAGCTTGTAAAAATAGCCAATTTAGAGAATGAACAAACGTTTAAAGTTATTAAAGGTGCATTCTTAAAAATCTCTATTGTTCAGATTTTATTGGTTGCTGTCATGGTTGTACTCATGATTTTAAAGGCTAAGGGTGTTATATCTCTATAATACACAAGCAGGAACGCCTCAACTCTCACTAGAGGGTGATGACCATCGTTACATTTTTAAGGTACGTAGACATAAAGAGGGTGATACGCTTTATTTACGTAATTTAGAAGATGGATTGCTTCATCGGTATCTTATTACTTTTATGGATAAGCGTTCGTCAAACCTGACACTACAAGAGAGTTCTGTTTTAGAGATAAAAGCGAAACAACCTTTGCATATAGGTTGGTGTGTTATAGACCCTAAAAGTGTAGAGAAGGTACTTCCCTCACTTAATGAAATGGGCGTAGAGAAGATTACGTTCATTTACTGTAAACGCTCACAAAAAAGTTTCAAACTTGATTTTAAACGTTTGGAAAAAATCTTACTCAACTCTTCGCAACAGTCTGGACGAAGTCAGATGATGCAACTTGAAATGTCAGAAGATTTACCACAATTTTTAGCAAAGTATCCTCAAAGTAAGATGCTTAATTTCTCAGAAAATAATTTTATTGGCTCTACTACGGTTGATACCATTGTCATAGGTTGTGAAGGTGGTTTTCATGAAGGTGAAGTGGCACTTTTTAAGCCTGAAAACATTGTAGGGTTTGATACACCATTGGTTTTGAAGTCAGAGTCTGCTGTGTGTGCTGTGGCAGCTAAATTTTTGCTCTAATGTGCATAGGATAAGGTGGGAAAATGACTTATGAAAAGCTAAAAAACTTAAAATCTCATCACCACACGCTACGATTACTTAGCAGTGACAATTTCGCCTTTACTCTCTCGTTTTTCTATTTGGCATTTATAAAAAATGGTAAAATCACACTTCTACACTCTGAGATACTTTCTCATTTGGATGACTACCTATTTAATCTCAATCAAACATATACAGATACCTTTCCTCGAGAGGCTAAAGAGTATCTTGACGAGTTTGTGAGTGAGAAAAATGGCTACTTGCGCAAGTATCATGAGAGTGCTGATGAAGCTCTTTATGAGCTAACACCTTATACTCAAAAGGCTCTGGAATTTATAGAGTCACTAGAGAAAAAAGAGTTTGTGGGAAGTCGTAGCAAATTTAACATCATTTTTGAACTACTTGAAGAATTGGAGTTTGAAACAACGCTGAGTGATGAGCAGAGGGTAGTAGAATTAGAGGCAAAGAGGAGTGCTTTGAGTGAAGAGATAGAGGCCATTAAAGCCAAACGAGATATTCGTTTTGATAGCTCTCGTATCAAAGAGCACTACATGCAGATAGAGGAGATGGTGCGAAAACTCAAGTATGATTTTAGTGAGATAGAGTATAATTTTCGTTCTTTAAATGCTACAGCTATGGAAAAGATAGCGTTAGGAAGTGAGGCAAAAGGGGATGTCTTAGACTCCATCTTTGAGATAGAAGATAGTATACGAGAGAGTGATCAAGGGAAGAGCTTTTTTGCTTTTTGGCAACTTCTTAGTGATGTTGAGCGTAGTGATAAACTCTCAGAACTTATAGAAAATATCTATACGATTGAGAGTGTTAATCATCTTGATGGAGAGAGAAAACTGGGTAACTTGAAGTTTACTCTGCTTAAAAATGGAGAAAAAGTTTTTAATGTCTCTTCAAAACTTATAGAGCAACTTAGACGCTTCCTAGATGATAGAGTCTGGATGGAAAATCGCCGTATTTTAGATCTTGCAAAGAGTATAGAACAGTGTGCCTTAGAGATAAAAGAAGATGCTCCAAAGGCTAAAAACTTTATGAGCATTGCTGGGTACAAGGCAGATATAAACTCCATCTTTTCTAAGTCTCTCTACGAGCCAAAAAAAGCTCAGGAGTTTCAACGCGAACTTGTGGAAGAAGAAGGCGCTTTGGATATGAAGAGCTTTTATAATCTCTTTTTTATAGATGAAGAGCAACTCGCTCAAAATATTCAAAAAAAATTACTCAACTCCTCTCAAGTAAAACTCTCAGAAGTTTTAGAAGCATTTCCTATCTCTAAGGGAATAGCAGAGCTAGTAGGCTACATTTCATTTGCAAAAAGAAGTGAAAATGTGATGCTCGATGAATCGAGTGTGGAGTATGTTGATATTGGTGATGAGAGTGGGATAACTAAACGAGTGAAATTACCAAAAATAATTTTTGTGAGGGAAGGTACTTAATGAATTATGAAACAAAAGTAGCGATTACACTTTTGCTTAAAGGGCTTTTTTATAAGAGTGATAATGAAAATGCTTGGCTAGAGATGCTTGAAAGAAGTCGAGGGGTGATGAGTGATTACTTTGAGGTGATAGGTCTCTCTCTTGAGGTCGATGAGGTGGAGGGGTATGCTTATCTTAAAACCATAGAATCAGATGAAGATGCACCACAGCTCCCTAAACTTATAAATGCAAGAGAACTCAGCTTTAAAGTTTCACTTTTGTGTGTTTTACTTCGTAAAAAGATAGTAGATTTTGAGATGCAAAATGAATCAAGCCGCGCGGTTGTCTCTAAAGAAGAGATAGTAGAATCTCTGCTTCTTTTTTTACCACAAAAGTTTAACGAGGTCAAACTTCGTAAAGAGATAGACACTACCATCAAAAAAGTGGAAGATTTAGGATTTTTAAAAAAGCTCAAATCGAGTGAAAATAGTTATGAGATAAAGAGTGCTATAAAAGCTTTTGTAGATGCTCAGTGGCTAAGTGACTTTGATGCAAAACTGCAAAATTATAAGGAAGAGAGATGGAGTTAAGATTTGATTTTGCACAGGATGACACTACGACAGGATTTCGTTTAGAGGAGTTTGAACTTTATAACTGGGGAACATATGATAAGCAGGTTATCTCTCTAAATCTCAACAAACAAAATGGACTCCTGACTGGTGACATCGGCTCTGGAAAATCAACTATAGTTGATGCCCTTACAACGCTACTTGTCCCGCATCAGAAGATTACTTTTAACAAAGCTGCTGGTGCTGAGTTAAAAGAACGAACACTGAAGTCTTACATCTTAGGGGAGTACAAATCAGCACAAGATGAAAACCTTGGCAACGCAAAAGCTGTAGCACTTCGTGATGGGAGTAGCTTTACAGTACTTTTAGCAAGATTTTTCAATGATGGATATGATGAGAGCTATACTGTGGCGCAGTTTTTCTATATAGCAAACAAGCAGGTGCATAAGTTCTTTATCACCTCAAAGGGTGAGCTGGGGATAAAAAAAGATTTTATAGAATCGCGTTTTAAAGATATTCGCTCTTTAAAAAAGACTCTTCGCTCTCTACCTCACACGGAAGTACATGAGAGTTTTAAGGAGTACTCCAAAGATTTTAAACGGGCAATGGGCATCAAAAATGACCAAGCACTCAATCTCTTTTATCAGACAGTTTCACTCAAATCCATAGGTAACTTAACCGCCTTTGTAAGAGAGCATATGCTAGAGAGTAGTGAGATAGATACGAAGATAGATGAGCTTTGTAAAAACTTCTCAGAGCTGAGCCATGCACACACCCTCGTACTTAAAGCACAAGAGCAGATAGATATGCTCACCCCACTTGAAAAAGAGGCAAAGGTCTATGAGAAGCTCCAAGAACAGAAGTTACAGAGTCAAGAGATGCGAGATGCACTAAGTCTCTATTTTTCAGGATTTGAAAAAGAGCTGGTAGAGAAAAAGATAGAAGAGTTAGAGATAGAACTTCAAAAAACACAGAGTGTAAAAAAGAAAACTGATGTACTTTTGGCTGAGAAAAGAGAGAGTGAACTCTCACTCAACACCGAGTTAAAACTCAATGGTGGCGATAGAATCAAACAACTCCAAGCGCTGAAAAAACAGAATGAAAAAGACCTTGGTGAGAAAAAAGAGGCACATAGTAGTTACAATGCACTCACAAAAAAGTTAGCACTTCCTACGGTTTCTAATGAGCATAGGTTTCTCAAAAATGCTCATGAAGCACAAGCAACCTTAGAGGAGCAAGAGATAAAGAGTGCTAAATTTCAAAACTCTATAGTAATGGACTCAAGTACTCTACAGAGATATTTAGAACAGAGTTTAGAACTTACGAATGAGATAGAGTTTCTTGAAAAAAATCGTTCAAATATCCCTAAAAAAGTCTCAGCTATACGCGATGCTATGGCTGAAAAACTTGGTGTAGATATAGAAGAGTTGCCTTTTGTTGGAGAGCTAGTAAAAGTAAAAGATGTAGAGTGGCAGGGTGCTATAGAAAGAGTATTACATAACTTCTCGCTCTCACTCTTAGTAGACGAGAAAAATTATCAGCGAGTGAGTGAGTATGTCAATGCTACCCATCTTGGAGGGAAGTTAGTTTACCTCAAAATCCTTCCTAAAAAGGCTCAAGGGGAGTTTTTTGAGCGAGCAAAAAATTCACTGCTTCAAAAGATAGAGGTTAAGGCAGATAGTCACTTCTATGATGCTCTTTGGAGTATGTTCCAAGAGCGGTTTGATACGCCTTGTGTAGAAAATATGGAGGAATTTAGAAAGTTTAAAAAGGCTCTTACCAAGAGTGGACAGTTTAAAAGTAGCCTTTCAAGACATGAAAAAGATGATCGTTTTGATATTAATGACAAAAGAAGATGGACACTAGGTTGGGACAATGCTCAAAAACTTGCATCATACAGGAGTGAAGCAAAAAAACTGAGTGAGAAGATAGAGTATGTCAATGCAGAGATTCAAAAAGCTCAATCACAGTTAGATGGTTTGCAGTTACGAAGAGATAAACTTCGTGACCTTCTCAACTACAAAGAGTTCGTAAAGATAGACTGGTACAGTGTTGCTAAAAGAGAAGAGCAGATAGATGAAGAGTTAATGGCGTTAGAGAAGAGTTCAGATATTTTGCAGACTCTAGGAGCAAAACTTTTGAGTGTGCAGGCTGAGATAGCTACACTTATGCCAAAAAGTGATGAGTTAAGTCAAAAGCTTGGAGCCTTTGAGAGTAAGCTAGAGTCGCACAAGGAAGATCTTGAATCACTTATAAGTGATGAAGAGTTAGCTTTTGAGTTAAGAGAAGATCTTGATATCCTCTATAAAGAGCTAGTAAAAGAATCACTTAATCTTAACAATATCGCTGCAAAAGAGCGAATTTTACGAACACAACTGCAAAAAGAGATAGATAAAAGTGCTAATCGCATACAGAGTAGTGTACAGAAGATTTTAACAGCTATGACACTTTATAAAAATAAATTTGTTGTTGAGTCGCAGGAGTTTGATGCATCAATAGCCTCGCTAAAAGAGTACCGAGCAAAACTCGCAGAGCTCAAACGCGATGACCTACCGAAGTTTGAGAAGCGATTTCGTGAGCTCTTTAAAGAAAAAACTATCCAAAAAACAGCAATGATACAAGCTGAACTAGAGCACCATGCTAAAGAGATAGAGTCTAAAATAGTTAAAATAAATAACTCTCTGCAAGATATAGAGTACAACAGTGGTACATACATCACTCTCATAGCTGAGCCCTCAAACATCAAAGAGATACGAGAGTTTAAGCAAGATCTTAAATCTGCTATCTCCTATGCCATCGGTGATGATAATAGCTATGATGAGGGAAAATTCTTACAAATTAAGAAAATAATCGATAGATTTAATGGTCGTGAGGGGCATAGCGATGTCGATAAAAAGTGGCGAAGTCTCGTTAGTGATGTGCGAAACTGGTTTAATTTTAGTGCGAGTGAACGCTACACAAGTGATAGGAGTGAGAAGGAGTACTATGCACATAGTGGTGGCAAATCTGGTGGACAAAAAGAGAAACTAGCTTATACTGTTTTAGCCTCTTCTTTAGCATTTCAGTTTGGGCTTGAGTACAACGAGGTGAGAAGTCGTTCTTTTCGTTTTGTGATGATTGATGAGGCATTTGGTAAAGGGAGTGATGAGAGTACTAAGTATGCTCTACGACTCTTTGAAAAGCTTAACCTTCAGCTACTAGTCATAACGCCGAAGACAAAGATAAATGTGATAGAGCCTTTTGTAAAAAGTGTCCATTTCGTACATAACCAAGATGGTATGCACTCCTCACTGCTCTCTATGAGTATAGAAGAGTACCAAAAAAATGCACGAGGCTAAATTATGCTTTATGATGTAGGGAGTGTTCACAAAAAAGCTTTGAGACTCTATGAGAGTGGAGCGTTGTTTCGTTCTTTTATAGAGGATAAGTCGCTCTTTCCTTTGAGTATAAATCTTAAAACTCCAACTCAAAAACGACTCAGAGATGCAATGCCAACACTCTCAAAAGAGCTCAAAGCTCTTGAGGCACTTCAGCTACAAGTAGAGTATCAAGAGTTTGATTTTAAGAGCATGGGAAAACAGAGACTGCCGGTGAGTGTAGAGATAGAGAGTCAAGAGAAGTTGTTGAAGTTTTTAGGCAAAGAGAGAGAGTTTGAAGAGTTTGTAAGAGCTTATGAAAAGGCAACAACAGCCTTTAGCTCGCTAAAAACTCTTTTTATAGCAAAGCCAAATCTTCTTTTACACAATAGAAAAAATATCGCTGAACTTATAAAAATATGTAAGTTTTTTGTAGCAAATCCAAAACCAGATATTTACATTCGTGAGCTCTCTATAGAGGGAGTGGATACGAAGTTTATCCAAAAAAATAGAGTTGTCGTTGATAGTTTTTTAGAGTCTGTCTTAGAAGAGAGTAGTTATAGTGCAGAGATAACAAAACTCTCGGAAAATGGCTTTGAGAAGAAGTATGGACTGAAGTATGAACTTCCACTTGTTCGATTTCGAATCTTAGATAAGTCGCTTTATATCCGAGGTATTAGTGATATTTCACTTACTACAGAGGAGTTTGCTTCGTTAAACCTAGCTTGTGAGGATGTCTTTATAGTAGAAAATAAAATCACAATGCTCTCCTTTATGGATGTGAAAAATGCCATCGTTATTTTCGGTAATG
>Ga0256829_1002973_pt1 | contig 12142 bp, 8 predicted proteins | sample 131447metaG_FD_185979 | JGI IMG/M metagenome (GOLD analysis project Ga0256829, IMG submission 185979) | Hydrothermal vent microbial communities from Lau Basin, Pacific Ocean - 131-447 | ecosystem: Environmental > Aquatic > Marine > Hydrothermal vents | place: Pacific Ocean: Lau Basin | collected... | reverse complement strand
GACAATAAGCCCGAGCGAGAGTAAAAAGGCGAAGAGTGTGATACGGTTAATGGTCTGGTCTGTCATAAATGCAATGAAAAGTGTCGCAGCCAAGATCATAGGCACGGCAATCGTGACGACCAAAGACTCTCTCCAGCCTAAAAATGGAATGAGGATCAAAGAGATAATGGCAATGGTCAGCACCAAGTGATGCACAAGTTCATTTACTGCTTCATCGGCTCGCACTCCATAGTTTCGAGTCACAATGTAACCCAGCCCATTCTTTTCAAGTTCCGGCTCATACTCTTTGAGCATATCAAGCACTTTGTCAGCTAAATGAACGGCATTTGTTCCTTTGAGCTTTGATATTGTCAGTGTCACCTGATCTTCAGGATCACTCAAAGGAGAACCTTCTGCTTTGTAAGAGATGAGTGCTTCCTTATAGTTTTGAATATCATAGTAGTACTCTACTTTTGCAATGTTTTTCAAATAGATAAGAGAACCCATATACTTAGCAATGATGAGATTTTGCAGATCATCGATGGAGTTGATGGCATTTGTCACTCCAAAAACAACTAATCTGTTATCTTTACTCGGTAGATCCACTTCAGGAGAATTTTTTGCAATGGCTTGAATGGATTGTACCACCTGCCCTATAGATATATGGTAGGCTGAGAGTTTATCCAGATCCAACAGTACATTGAACTGTGGTCTTTTTGCCCCTTTGAGCGTTGTTTTTGAGATATCTTGAATCGCATTGATATCTTGCTGTATCTCTTTGAGCTGTCTATAGAGCTTTATGTGATCAATCCCCAGCTCTTTTTTCTTGTAAAAGGCAACGGTAACGATCGGGACATCAATATCGATGTCAAAAGGCTTGACTATCGGATTCATCGCACCACCTGGCAGTGAGTCCATATTTTGCATCACTTTGTCATAGAGCTTCAAGTTGGAGCTCTCTCTATCTTCACCGATCTTGTACTGAATGTTGAGCATTCCTACATTGTGCATTGCTGTAGAGTAGACATCTTTGACGCCTTTTATCTCACTAATCTTACGCTCAAGTGGTTTGAGAATAGCATTGTCTATTTCTATGGGTGAAGCACCCGGCATCGGCACGATGATAGAACCACCGCTCACAGCAATCTGCGGATCTTCCTCACGCGGCATAACCTCCAAAGAGATATAGCCCAAAGACAAGATGGCGACGGCTAAAATCGGCGTGAGTGGATTTTTCAAAAAACCACGCGCTAAATAACCGGCAATATTTTTTATTTTACTATGTTTCATCGTCTCTTTGCATGCATAAAATCTTTTGCTTTCATATGCATCCCCTTTTTTGCTCCATATATAAACTTATTTTATATCATAAACTCTAAAATACAAGATTATTTTATTTGTTATTCAAATATTACTCCATATCTTTACCATATTACCCAAATGTGAGATAAATAATAAAAAATAATACAATTATTACCCCTTTATACCAAATAAATTGTTATGCTTACAATATAGAGGAATTTACATTCAAAGGAAAACATATGAAAAATGTGATAATCTTTACAATTCTGGCGGCTTTTTTCACGCTTAATCTCAGTGCAAAAAACATCGATGCAGCACTTCTTGTCAAAAAAGATGGTATCACTTACGAGAAGTCACATTCAGAGCCTTTTACCGGCAAAGCTTATTTCTTTTTCAAAAACGGCAAGACAAAGAAAATTGTTCCCTATTATCAAGGAAAAATTGATGGCAGACTTACAGAGTGGCGAGCAGATGGCAGTGTCAAAACGATTGCTTATTTTCGAAACGGAAAACAAGATGGCGAATACATAGCAAAATACTCTAATGGGAAAAAAGCAGTAGTGGCATACTTTAGGGATGGAAAACAAGATGGTGAGGTAACGACCTGGTACACGAATGGTAGAAAAAAATCCGATGCTTACTATAGAAATGACATCCAAGACGGTGAAGCAAAGACCTGGTATGAGAATGGTAGAAAAAAAACAGCAGGAAACTACAAGAATGGGCATAAGGATGGTGAGTTTAAAATGTGGCATAAGAATGGAAAACTTGCATTTAAAGGGCTCTATGCCAACGGTAGACTCGTTGGTGTTGCACAACAGTGGAAGGACGATGGCACTGAAATTGCTATTAAATAGCACTATCTCCCTTAAATAGGATCTTTATGCACTCTAAATACAACGGTTCTTTGTGTTTTGCAAACTATTTTGTAATTGCTCTGATTCCCATACTTTTCTTTGTTGTGATGCTGCTTGGCTATCTCCATCTCATTCCACTCAACATTCCCATCTATGGATTGGGTGTCATCGCTTTCATCCTTTTTATATTTTTACTTTTTATTAAACATAATGCCAACTATTCTATATGTAAAATCAAAGCTTCCCAACTCAAGATGCAAAAATATTTGGAAAAAAAGCTCGATGAGAATGCTCTGAGTATCGAAGGTGAAACAAAATCTATTCTCGATATTGAGAATTTTCTCAACACTTACTATGATGATGTGAGAAATAATAACTTTGCAGCGGTTGCCTCTTCCATCTTCCCTATGCTTGGAATTCTTGGAACCTTTGTTGCCATTGCCCTCTCTATGCCTGACTTCTCCGTTGAAGACACAGCAGCACTTGATCGGGAGATCTCTGTACTTTTAAACGGTGTCGGCTCTGCATTTTTTGCATCTATCTATGGTATTTTACTCTCTTTGATCTGGACCTACTTTGAGAAAAGGGGTCTCTCCAAGATAGAACACTATTTCAAAGAGATACAAGAGAATTATAGAAAGTACATCTTCTCAAAAGAAGAACTTTTAATCTACAAATACACACAGTATGACATCAAAGAGAATCGCTTTATTGCTGCGCTGCAAGAGACCTTTAACCTTGACTTCATCAAACAGATGACGCAGCAGCAACTCGCTGCATATGAGCAAACGACAACACAAACAGCACAAAATTTTAATGCAATGACAAGCACCCTGCAAAATGTCTCACGTGAGCTCACGCAGACACTCCAGGAGATGCAAAGAGGGCAAAGTGCTCTGAGTGCACAAAACCATATAGATAAAGCGCTTGTCGATTTTACCCTTGCTACGCGTAGTTTTGAAAAAACAACCAAGATCTTCTCAGCGCAGCTTGAGAACTCCCTTAATAGAACCTTTGAAAAGATTGACAGTGAGATAGGTGAGATAGTCATCAAACTCGCAGACTTTGCAACCCATGTAAGTATGGAGAGTGCAGAGGTACAAAGCTCCATCGCACGGTACCATAAACTTGTAGCAGACCAAGTAAAAGAGAAGTAGGTTTATGCTGCTCAAGAAAGACAACGACAGTGAGACGAACTTTTGGCTTTCCTATGCTGATTTGATGGCCGGACTGCTCTTTGTCTTTATCTTGCTCATTGGTGCTATTGTCGTAAAGTCGATCGTGCTTAAATCGAACCTCGCTTCAAAGGAGAACTCTTTGGAGAACTCCCTGCAGACACTCTTGTTGCGTGACAAAGAGGTACAAAAGCTCAAAAAACTTTTAGCGCTTCGCTCGGCAGAACTCAATGCCACAAAAGAGGAACTCCATATAAGTAAAGATGCGCTCAAGCTTAAAACAGAGGAGATTGTGAATCTTAACAACATTCTGCTTTCAAAAAATATGAAAATAGATGACTTCAATAATAAGATCATCATAATGCAAAATCTTCTCAACGAATCCAATGCAACCATAGCCCAACAAAACGATACACTTCAGAAGTATGAGAACAAAGTGTTGATACTCTCTAACACTCTCAGCAAAAAAGAGCAAACCCTTAAACTCAAAGATGAAAAACTTCTCAAACTCCTCCAAGCTTTAGATGAGAAAGAGACACGCTACGATGCCCTTGTAGCAAAGCTTCAAGCACAAAAAGCGAAGATAAAAAGTCTTACAGGAATCAAAATAAGAGTTATTTCCGAGCTTAAACGCTCCCTTAAAGGCAAGGTCACGATTGATCCTAACAGTGGCTCTTTACGGCTCTCGTCCAGCATTCTCTTTGACAAAGGGAGTGCCAAACTGAAAAACTCTGCAAAAAAAGAGCTCAAGACACTCTTCATTAACTATATTGGTGCACTCACTACCAACAAGAAGATAAAGAATCAACTTGACAGAATCATCATCGAAGGCCATACTGACAGTGACGGTTCTTATCTTTACAATCTCAATCTCTCGCAAAAAAGAGCCTATGCCGTTATGAACTACCTCTTAACATTAAAGTTTACAAAGAAAAATCATCTCAAACCACTTCTCGTTGCAAGCGGACGTTCTTATCTTGACCCGATTAAGGACAAGCATGGGAAAGAGATAAAAAGTGCCTCACGCAGGATAGAGATAAAATTTAGACTCAAAAATGACGATGCAATGCAAGAGATAGAGAAGATACTTGATTATGAATAATTTCAATGCAAAATTTTTAAAACTTTCTCAAAAATATTTAGACGAAAAACTTCTTCTTGTGAAAGAGACAAAAGCATTTCAAGCACAGAAGAAGAGGAAGAACGAAAAAAGCTCCAAAATATCTACACTTTTGTCAAAACTCTTTCAATAAACTTAGCGAAGCGTAAAGAGATAACCCTTAGATAGTGTTGTTACTTTGTATTGGTAATAACCATCAAGTTCAATGACAACACGATAGTAACCTTTATGCGTTCCCACACGTATTTGTTTGAATAAAAAGGGCTTCTTGATATTTTTGACATAACTTCGAATGTCTGTGTCACGCTTAAAATCACACACGATTCTGTGCGGTTTGACTAAAAGAAAATGTCGCAGCAGTTTATCGTTTGTAATAACTTTGAGCTTTTTCCCTGCTGCATAGAATGTGATAAAAGGCAGCGATGCTATTTTTTTATAGACTTCTGCTTTCTTATTTACCTTTTTGACTGCTTGAGGCAGTTCAGGGGAAGCACCGTAATTTTGGGAAATAAAAAGAGGAAGGTGCCAATCTATACTGTTATGTAACTCTATCTTCTTCGTTGCAATCGAGCCATCAAGATTTTTATAGCTCACAACAATACTCTCTACTGTCCTTGCCGTTGAAGGAAGCTGCATGCTTACCCGTTTAAGAGGTGGTATCTGTTGTATTTGATTTGATGTAAAAGGAATATCTTGAGAAGCATCAACTGGGAAAAATGGATTTTCACGGCTGAAAAGGGCTAACGGGATAAAAAGCAAAAGGAAAAAGAGTTTCATTATATAAATCACCTGTTTTTTGAAAATATTATAGCAGATTTATGATTATTGTGCAGAAATCTCTTTGAGCTCGAAATACTCACGCTGGAGTTCAGCATTTTCTTTTTTGAGTCGGACAACTTCATCTTGAAGGTAATTTTCATAATCTTGAAGCCCAAAAAGCACCTCAAGTGAATTCGTTCCATAGAGAATGATACCAAGATAGATACCAAGGAGTACGATAAGCGTAACAAGCAAGAAGAACTTTCCTAAAGAGAGCCCGAGATATTTTTGAGTTATACTCTCCTCGGTATCAATCCCTTCATACAGTTCTTCTTTTTGCATAGCTTTGCTTTAGTTAAAAAGGACAGAGCCTAAATACTCACCATAAACGATTTCGTTCTCTATCTCTAAAAGGCGGTTGTATTTTGCAATTCTTTCACTTCTTGCAGTAGAACCTGTCTTAATCTCGCCACAGTTGAGTGCAACAGCAAAGTCAGCGATGAAAGCATCTTCACTCTCACCAGAACGGTGACTCATCACACACTTATAACCATTTCTTTGTGCAAGACGTACAGTAAGCATAGTCTCAGATACAGAACCAATCTGGTTTGGCTTGATAAGGATCGCATTTGCGATGCCTTTTTGAATACCTTCATTTAAGATATTTGCATTCGTAACGAAAAGGTCGTCTCCAACGATTTGGATCTTATCACCTAACTTCTCAGTCATCAACTTGAATCCATCCCAATCATCTTCACCGAGACCATCTTCGATAGAAACAATAGGATACTTCGCACATAAATCTTCATAATAAGCGACAAGCTCTTGGCTTGTAACTGTACGGCTCTCACTATCAAGTCTATATTTTCCATCTTCAGTAACAAGTTCAGAAGCAGCAACATCAAGTGCGATTGCAACCTCTTCACCTGGTTTGTAACCTGCTTTTTCGATCGCTTCCATGATCACTTCGATTGGCTCTTCATTCGAAGATAAGTTCGGTGCAAAACCACCTTCATCACCTAAAGAAGTAGAGTGCCCTTTTGCCGCTAGAATAGATTTAAGATTATGATAGACTTCTGCAGAAGCACGTAATGCTTCCGTAAAATCTTCAAAACCGACAGGCATAATCATATACTCTTGAAAATCCACAGAGTTGTCAGCGTGGCTTCCACCGTTGATGATGTTTAACATTGGTGTTGGCATAACCATTGCATTGGCACCGCCAAGGTAACGATATAAAGGCACGCCTAAACTCTGTGCTGCTGCACGTGCAACTGCCATAGAAACACCAAGGACTGCATTCGCTCCCAGTTTCCCATAGTTCTCAGTTCCATCGATCTCTTTCATGATTCCATCAACAACAGCTTGGTTGAACGGGCTCATACCGATAAGTGCATCAGAGATAACACTGTTTACATTTTCAACAGCTTGCAAGACACCTTTGCCCATGTAACGTGTACCGCCGTCACGAAGCTCTAATGCTTCACGCTTTCCTGTACTTGCTCCTGAAGGAACGATTGCACTTGCACTTGTCCCATCACTTAAAGTCACTGTAGCTTTTACTGTAGGATTCCCACGTGAATCCATTACTTCTATCGCACTTACGTTATCTATAAACATATATCTGCCTTAATTAAAATAAATTGCGATATTTTAGCTAAATTTGATTAAAACTTTGTTTAGACATCTGCCTCGGCAATCTCAGAAGTATCCATCGTCATCAAAGCACTCATTCCCATCGCTTCTCTAATCTTGTCTTCTATCTCACGTGCAAGCTCCGGCTCTTCTTTGAACTTCACTTTAACATTTTCACGTCCCTGTCCAAGCTTTGTCTCACCATAAGAAAACCATGCGCCGCTTTTATCGATAATATCGAGTTTCACACCATAATCAACGAGTTCACCCTCTTTTGAGATTCCCTCACCAAACATAATGTCAAATTCTGCCTGACGGAATGGAGGGGCGACTTTATTTTTGATGACCTTCGCTTTTACACGGTTCCCGATCTGGCTTTCTCCTTGCTTTAATGAGGCGATACGGCGTACATCAATACGAACAGAAGCATAGAATTTTAAAGCATTTCCACCTGTTGTCGTCTCTGGGGAGCCATAGCCCATCATACCGATCTTCATACGGATCTGGTTAATGAAAATAACCGTACAGTTCATTTTGCTTAAAACACCTGTCAGTTTACGCAATGCCTTTGACATCAAACGTGCCTGTACACCTACTTGCTGATCGTTCATTTCCCCTTCAAGTTCCACTTTTGGTGTCAGTGCCGCAACAGAATCGATGACAATAAGATCAACAGCACCACTACGTGCTATCGTCTCGACAATATCAAGTGCTTGTTCACCATAATCCGGTTGTGAAACTAAAAGATTATCTATGTCTACACCAAGATTCTTTGCATAAATGACATCAAGTGCATGTTCTGCATCTATAAAAGCACACACTCCACCATTTTTTTGACATTCTGCGGTAATTTGCAGTGCCAACGTCGTCTTTCCTGAACTCTCAGGTCCATAGATTTCAACAACACGCCCCTGTGGTACACCGTTGATGCCCAGTGCCAAATCCAATCCCAAAGAGCCGGTTGATATTGATTGAATAGGTTCAATATCTTTGTCACCAAGGCGCATCAAAGCACCTTTTCCAAAGGCTTTATCGATCTGCTTGATCGCGAGATCTAATGATTTTTGTTTATTTGCATCCATTTTGGACTCACTTATTATGAAATTTGATGGTATTGTAGAAAAAAAAAGATACCTTTTTTAAAAAAATGTCATTTTGTCATATTTTAAGATATTTTTTCTTCTCAAGTGATGCAATTTTAACGTAAATCAGAGTTCTTTTTCAAAATTTGCATACATTTGTAAAAGATTTTGTATTGCAATAACATCAAAGGCTTCTATTGCCTCTTTTAAAGCTTGCAAGTAGGCATAAAGCTCTTTATCCTTGTAGGCTCTTGCTTGAAATTCCAATGCCTCAAAAAAGTTCTTTATATCTTGCATATTATGGCTTTTTTGTGCTTTTACAAACACATCCGAGACATACTCTTTTAAAGTCTTACACAAAGCTTCTTTTTGCAAAAGCGTCGATAGATCTATCTCTCTTTCATCTGTTTTTTTCAAAGCTTTGTAAGGTAAAAATTGTTTTAAAACAGTGTACAGATCTTTTTTACGCACAGGTTTTTTGAGATAAGCATCAAAAAATTGCAGATCTGCTTCTTGTTGCTCGCCTTTAATCACAGAAGCCGTCAATGCAACAATAGGAACAGCGCTTATTTTCTTTATTGCTTTACTTGCTTCATAGCCATCCATAACAGGCATACGTATGTCCATAATTATCACATCATAGTGCCTGTTCTTTGCCATAGCAACAGCTTCTTTTCCATTTTTTGCAGTTTGGACATGCACGTTTGTTCCCTCAAAGTTCTTCACAAGCAGCTCTCTGTTGTCTGCTATATTATCGACAACGAGGATTTCTGCTTTTTCAAATATGAGTTCTTCCTCTACTTCTTGAGTATGTGCTGGTGCTTCCAATGAAGAGATATCAATACCATGCAGTTTTACAAGGAATTTAGACCCTTTGTTCTCTTGACTCTCTACACTAATCTCACCACCCATCATTTCTGTCAAGCGTTTGGAAATGGCAAGGCCTAAGCCTGTTCCACCGAACTCTCTGTTATCTTGTCCGTCAGTTTGCTCAAAAGCTTCAAATATCTTCTGCAGTTGATCTTTTGGAATACCCCTGCCCGTATCTTCCACCGAAATAAGTATATCTATTTTAGAGTTATGATCATAAATTGCCAAAGTCTCCAAACGCAGACTTATACGCCCCTCAGAGGTGAATTTTACGGCATTGCCTATGAGATTAAAGATAACCTGACGTAATCTTGCTGCATCAAGGAGGACACTTTTTGGCATCTTTGTATCGATGTCTATATGAAGCTCGAGGTTTTTCTTTTGAATCGTTGGTGTAAAGACAGCCCCTATCTCATCAAAAAGTTCATAGACATTTGTTGGTACTTTTTGCAGTTGCATCTTGCCGGCTTCTATTTTTGAGAGGTCTAAAATATCGTTTATCAACATCAAAAGCGTGTTACCTGCAGATTGAATAGTCTTGACATAGGACTTCAGCCTTGCTTCTTGCAGCTGTTCATTTAAAAGTTCTGTAAAGCCGAGTATTGCATTCATCGGCGTGCGAATTTCATGGGACATATTGGCTAAGAACTCTGACTTTGAACGGCTTGCGCTCTCTGCTTCTTCTTTGGCTTTTTTGAGTTCCTGCTCTATTTTTTTACGCTCTTTGATCTCCCCGGAAAGCTTTGCATTCCAATAAAGCGAAGCGATGATAAGCAGTAAAAGCACGGCTGCAATCTGAAAAAAAAGCGTATAATCTTTGGCTTCATTGACTGTAACAGCAAGCCATCTTTTTGTAATATCTTGGCGTTCTTGGTCTGTAATACTTGCAATGAATTTATTGATAATGCTCAGCAGTACAGGGTCATTTTTATGGACCAAAAACTTATGTTGAAAACGAAAATCGATCTTACCTGCAATATGCAGTTCATTTGGGTAATACCTGCCGACATAATACATAGCAACTGCCATATGTCCTAAAAATGCATAGGCTTTGCCCTCTTTTACCAGTTCTAATGACTCTAAAATAGAATCTGTCGGCAAGATCTTGATCTCTTTTTTATACTCTTTTAAATAATTATAACTCGTAAAATAGCGGGGAACCGTAATCACTTTATCTTTAATATCATCAATATTATTAATAAAAGATTTTTCATTTCTCGTCACAAGAACAAAAGGAAATGACACAATGGTATTTGAGGTCAAGCCTAAAGATTTTTCATAGGAGTTGGCACCTACACCAGGGACCAGATCAATCTTGTTTTCCTGAAAGTTCTTCAAAACATCCGGCCAGGATTTTGAAGGTTTATAGACAAATTCCAAGCCTGTCTTTTGAGACAAAAGCTGTAAATAATCTCCCAACATACCACCCATATGATTGTTCTCAATGATGGAAAGCGGTTTCCAGTTCACTTCACTGTAGGTGATTTTTTTATGCTCTTTTATCCATGCGATCTCTGTCGGTGTGAGTGTTGTGAGTTGGATGTTTATCTTATCTAAAATACTCATATCGAACCACTTGTTGAGAATTTTCCGTCTTTGCATTTCATCAATGGCATTGAGAGATTTTTGCATAATGGAAAAGAGGAGTGGTTTGTCTTTATCAATAGCCACAGAGACCTCCGTTTGGAGTTTTGGCACTTTGTTGACTATTTTTACATTGGAGAGAAAATTATGTTTGATGATGTAACTCGCAACGGCAATATTTCCAATGTAGGCATTGGCATTGCCCACAGAGACCTCTTCAAGTGCATCATTATTCGACGAAGTCAGCAACAGTTTTATCTCAGGATGGTTTTTACTCAGCCATTCATGCAGGTAAGAACCTTCATTCACCGCAACTATCTTGTCACGCAGATCCTGTATGCTTTTTATTGTTTTGTTCTGCCGTTGTGTAATTATGACTAAGGGCATGGAGACATACGGTTTTGTAAAGAGCAAAAACTTTTCACGTTTGGGCGTTTTCATCGCACAGGTCAGACCATCGAGCTTTTTGTTTCGCATTTTTTGCATGGTTTTGTACCATTTGTCCGCTTTTACTTCTATGTGCAGACCGCTTTTTTGCTCTATAAGCTGTAGAAAATCTGCAGATATCCCAATGTGTTTTCCCGACGCATCGACAAAATCATAAGGGGCCCAGCTATAATCTGCTCCCAGCGTGACTGTTGGATGTTTTTGAATGTAGGCTCTCTCCTCTTGCGTGAGCGCTAATGTAGAAGCAAAGAGAGAAAAAGAAAAAAGCGCTAAAAAAAGAAAAAATCTCATCTAAATAATTTCCATAAATTCATCAAGATGCTCTTCAAAAATAGCAACAAGGGCAGGATCGAAATGTTTTGCACTGTTTTGTATAATGTACTGCGCGGCTTCTTGCGGTGCTACTGCTCTTTTGTAAACTCTGTCATGCGTCATCGTATCAAAAACATCTGCAAGCGCGACAATACGACCCAAGATGTTAATATCTTCGCCTCGTAATCCTTGTGGATACCCTGATCCATCCCATCGCTCATGATGCTCATAAGCAATGATATCCGCTGCTTTCATGATCTTTCTTGAAGAGTGTTTGAGCAGATCATGTGCTTTGATCGTATGCTGTTTGACAATTTCAAACTCTTCGTCTGTAAGCGTTCCTTCTTTTTGCAAGATATTTTTAGGAATGGTAATTTTGCCGACATCATGCATCGGCGAAGCATGATACACAACACGTTCATCCTCTTCATTGAGGCTGGTGTGATAATGGGCAAGAAGTCGTGATATCTCTGCAACACGGCGCACATGCAAAGCACTCTCATCCGAAGCTGACTCCATAAGACCTGAGAGCACGAAGATCATCTCTATCTGTGTCTTTTCAAGCTCCGTTAAAAGGCGCTCTTCGCCGAGTTTTATCTTTGTCTCTAAGGAGATGTTTTGATGTTTGAGGATCTCTTTTGCAGTGTAGAGCTGCAGTTGATTTTTCACTCTTACTATAAGCTCTTCGGCCTGAAAAGGTTTTGTAATATAGTCAACACCCCCTACTTTAAAGCCTTTTGAAATGGAATCTATATCTACTTTCGCCGTTAAGAAGATCACAGGAATATCTTTGAGCTGCTCATTTTGCTTCATCATTTGACATAACTCAAAACCATCGATTCCCGGCATCATAACATCGAGTAAAACCAGATCGAAGTCATTGTTGAGCAGCAGCTCATAGGCTGCTTCACCCGAAATTGCAAAAGAAAAATCATAATTGTCCTCTTGCAGAATATTCATTGCTACTTGAATATTATCAGCGACATCATCGACAATTAAAATCTGATATTTTAAATCCAT
>Ga0256829_1002972_pt1 | contig 12143 bp, 10 predicted proteins | sample 131447metaG_FD_185979 | JGI IMG/M metagenome (GOLD analysis project Ga0256829, IMG submission 185979) | Hydrothermal vent microbial communities from Lau Basin, Pacific Ocean - 131-447 | ecosystem: Environmental > Aquatic > Marine > Hydrothermal vents | place: Pacific Ocean: Lau Basin | collected... | reverse complement strand
CGGGCCTGATGGCAGTGCACTCAATGTGCAGGATATGACGGCCAACGACACTGCTTTGTTTGCTGCTACTGACAAAGGGATTTATTACAGTAACCTGCATGCGTCTAATCCGGCCGATTATCAACAATGGCATTTAGACACACGGCTTCCGGTTCCCGTGCAGTCATATAACCTGATCACCTCTTTCGGGAATAAAATTTATGCCAATTACTCATCGGGAAACTGGGATGGAGATACGTTGTATGTATTTGATGGACATAGGTGGAGCTACTTTTTACCTGGTAACCACAGTCATCATTTTCAGCTGAATGCAGAAAACAATGTTATGTTTCTCGTCAACCGGTACTGGGTGGATGGCTATGATACTACCGGAAAGCGTATCTTTTATGTTAACAAGGTTAACACGGCCGGTATTGAACCCCTTGCTGCCCGTGGCGATGCAGAAAATACGGTATGGATTGGAACTAAAAACAAAGGGTTGCTCAAAACGCAAAATCAAAACAACAACCAGGAACTTATTCAACCTAATGGCCCGCAAAGTGTGCATGTTTTCGGTTTGGATGCCCGGGGGGAATCTGTTTGGGCAGTTCCTGGAGGTTATCAGTCCGACTGGAGCAAAACATACAATCATGATGGCGTTTTTTCTTTTCAGGACGGCATTTGGAAAACATACAACCAAAACAATACACCGGCTTTCGACAGCATTACCGACCCTGTTTGTGTAGAAGTAGATCCTGATGATCCGCAAACGGCTTACGTCGGTACTTTTCAGGATGGCATCATGAAATTCAAAGACCAAAAGCTGGTTAAAATTTATTCACGAAACAACAGTACTTTGCAACCCTGGGTAAAAAATCAACAACTTGTGCTGGTGAGCGGTCTCGGTTTTGACAGTCATCATAACCTGTGGGTTGCCAACTCCGGTGCTACCCGGATTTTGTCGGTGCTGGAAAATAATGGTACCTGGAAATCCTTTAATCTGGGTGCCGGACTCAGTGGTATTGATGTAGGAAGTTTGATGGTGGACAATAACAATGATGTCTGGATTAAAAAAAGGGACAATGGCATGGTGATCGTTTTTAACGATCATGGTACGATCAATAATAGCTCCGATGACCAGGTCAGGGTATTGAATTCGGCACCCGGTAACGGTAATATTCAGGGAAGTGCCGTTTATTCTTTTGCCACCGACAAGGATGGTGAAGTTTGGGTGGGAACAGATAAAGGCATTAATGTTTTTTATTCACCGGAGAATATTTTTCAACCGGGTGCTGATTTTGATGCCAGGCAAATCCTTGTCCCGCGGAACGATGGCACCGGCCTGGCAGATATTTTGCTTGGTATGGAGAAGGTAACTGCCATTGCCGTGGATGGGGGCAACCGCAAATGGGTTGGGACCCAACGCTCCGGGGTTTTTCTTTTTTCGCCCGATGGCCTGAAAGAAATTCATCATTTTACCACTGAAAACAGTCCTTTGTTGTCCAATGACATCACAGGTATTACCATTGATAAAAATGGCGAAGTTTTTATCGGGACCACCAAAGGACTGATTTCCTATCGTGGAACTGCCACGCCGGCCAACAATACTTATTCGAATGTATATGCTTACCCCAACCCAGTACGGCAAAATTATACCGGTCTTATTGCCATAAAAGGCCTTGTTGCCAATGCTTCTGTAAAAATAACAGATAGTTACGGAAACCTGATCTACGAAACCAAATCGGAAGGGGGACAGGCCGTATGGGATGGTTGTACTTTTGATCATTCGCATGTTTCCACCGGCGTTTACCTCGTTTTTGTCACCAACAGTGACGGGACGAACAGCCTGGTTACCAAAATACTGGTTATTCACTAAACACTTCTTTTTCCTCATGATACTTCAAACAAAAGGAATTGTTTTTCAATCGGTTAAATATGGCGATACTTCCCTTGTGGTGAAAATATTTACCGAAGAACTGGGTTTGCAATCATACATGGTGAAGGGTGTTCGCAGCAATAAAGCGAAACAGAAACCTTCGTTTTTTGAACCGCTGACTTTGCTCGACATGGAAGTATATCGTAAACCGAATCAAAATTTACAGCACATCAAAGAGATCAGGGTCGATTATCCCTGGCAGAACATTCCTTTTTCCTTTGAAAAACAGAGTATATTGTTGTTTCTGGATGAGTTTCTTTATAAATGTGTGCGGGAAGAGTCTCCGGACAAAGAACTTTTTAGCTGGGTATACCATAGTCTGATCTGGTTTGACCTCGAAGAAAAATTTTTTCTGAATTTTCATCTTTTTTTTCTTGTTCAACTTACGCGGTTCCTTGGATTTTACCCGAAGACAGATGAACTGAAAATTTCTGGTGCCCCTGTTTTTGATATGCAGGAAGGGACTTTTACCAATTATCGTCCTATTCATCATTATTTTATTGAAGGAAAAGCCGTACAAAAAATTTTGGGGCTTTTGCAGGCTTCTACCGGTACGTTGAAAACGATTCAGATTTCCACGAAAGAACGGCGATTGATCCTGGACACACTGCTGCAGTTTTATCAGTTGCATTTTCCCGAACTGGGAAAAATAAAATCATTGGATATTTTACGTACATTGATGTAAAAAAGCCTTTAGACTTTTTATATCTAAAGGCTTTTTTATATTAGTTTATCAACACATGTAATGAACTATTCCTTTTCGGCAGCTTTTTCAGAAGCACTGAATGCTTTACAGGCTTCGTAAGCAATAACCAAAAGGGCTAGTGCACCGAGGATTGCCGGAATGATATAAACATTTTCATATTTCCAGCCAGTGAACCAGTGGCCCAAAACGGGCGATCCTAACCAGGCGCCAATCCATCCGAAAACTATTTCGGAAAAAATGGAATTCCAGTCCTGCCTTAGTTTGTAGTTAAATACAAAGTGCAGGATAACTGCGACAAACACTGCGATTGCCAACAGGATAATAAAACTAACAAAGTTCATTCCAATCATGATTAACCCTCCATTTTAATTGATTTAAAATTAAATTAACAAATATAATTAAGGTACTTCATGTGAATAAAACTAATATTCTATTTTTGATCAAACGACAAATTTGTAAATAATCTTTGAAAAAAGCAAGTATTTAACAAAATAATATTTTGGGAAACTGTTACTTAAGAGAAAAATCTTTCAGCTCAGGCCTGTTTTGGCCGGATTTTGTATGGAAGAAAAATTTTTCTTCAGGAAAAAATATCTGCTTTTTTGTGATATTTTTTCGTCGCTAAAAACGGGGAATAAAATTTCTGGTGAAGAAAAAAACAGTTTAAACGTTTTTCTCTGTTATTTCCACTTCAAAAATCGTCTCAAATTCTTTTTTCAATAGTTTTTTAACCTCTTCCTTGTCTACTTCCTTGTTCAGTTCTTGTTTCAGGGAAGTAACCCCTTTGTCCTGAAATCCACAGGGATTAATGTGGGTGAAATATTCCAGATCGGTATTTATGTTGAGGGCAAACCCGTGCATGCTTACTTTGTTGTGGATACGCATGCCAATAGCTGCTATCTTTCTTTCTTTGCCGTTTATTCCGGCATCCAGCCAAACGCCTGGAGCCTGTTCGATCCGTTCTCCATGTAAACCATAATGCTTGATAACACGAATAAGAACGGTTTCTATATCGAAAATGAGTTCTTTTGCCGAAATATTGAGGTTATCCAGATTAAAAATCGCATATCCAACCAGTTGCCCCGGTCCATGAAAAGTGATGTCCCCTCCGCGGTCGGCTTGGTAAAAGGATACCTTGTTGGTTTTTAACCATTCATCATCAACCAGCAGGTTTTGCCTCTTTCCGTTTTTGCCCAAAGTATATACCGGCATATGTTCGCAAAAAAGCAGAAAATTTTTTGCTTGCATTTCCTTTTGCTTGGCATTCAGTGTTTTGTCAAAAAGTTGTTTTTGGTATTCCCAGGCTTCTGCATAATCAATAAGCCCCAGATCCAAAAGCGTTACATGATTGTTGTTTTCCATTTTGTAATTATTTTGACTTGACCACATGTTTTTCGGCATGATAGGAAGATCTGACAAGAGGGCTGCTTTCCACAAAACGGAACCCTTTTTGTAGTCCTACCCGTTCATATTCTTTAAACTGTGCGGGTGAAACATATTCTTTTACTTGTAAATGCTTTTTTGTGGGTTGCAGGTATTGGCCAATGGTCAGAATGGAAACGCCTGCTGCCAACAGATTGTCCATAAGCTCATAAACCTCTTCGGGGGTTTCGCCCAGGCCGGCCATGATACCTGATTTGGCCGTAATCCCATTATCCGCAATGTATTTTAATACTTTCAGGCTCCGGTCGTACCGTGCCCTGCTGCGGGTTTGCGGTGTAATGCGGCGGACAGTTTCCAAATTGTGTGAAATTACTTCCGGGCCGGCATCGATTACCTGCCGGATAAGCTCTTCACGTCCATCAAAATCAGGAATGAGTGCTTCTATGGTCGTCCCGGGGCTCAACGTTTTGATTTTCCGTATCGTCATTGCCCAAATACCGGCCCCGCCATCCGGCAGGTCGTCACGGTCAACCGAAGTGAGCACCGCATGTTTTAGTCCCATGAGTTTTACCGATTCGGCCACGCGCTGCGGTTCATCCCAATCGGCTGGCAACGGATGGCCTGTTTTTACATTGCAAAACTTACAGGACCGGGTACAGATGTCGCCAAGGATCATAAGGGTAGCTGTCCCGCGGCCCCAGCATTCGTGCATGTTCGGGCAATGTCCGCTGGTACAAATGGTGTGCAGCTTATGTTCGGCAACAATTTTTTTTATGGAGATATATTTTTTTCCGGAGGGAACTTTCATTTTCAACCAGTCCGGTTTGTGCAGTGTCGTGTCCGATGGTTTCATGTTCAGTTTTTGAAGTTGCAAATTTATAACAAAAAAATCACCCGCTCATCTCCGATAATGTTTTCCTTTTTTGTTTGTGACAAGACAAACGTATTTCCTTTATTTGTCTTGAAGAACATGTTTTTTCAACGGGCAGAAAAAAGAGAAATTTTCTTCAGAAATAATCTTCTTCAGGGAGAATTTTTTGGTTTTATATTTCCTACTTTTGTCATGGGGATCTTAAAATTTTTTTTCACCTTGTTTTATGTATAGAAAGGATTATTCATCAAGGAAATATGTTGTTATGGCCGGCTTTGTTTTGGTGGCTGTCATATTCCTGGTACGTCTTTTATACATGCAGGTAATTACGAAACAATATCAACTTTCGGCTCGTGATATTGCGCTGCGCCGGGTGGTCGAATACCCTGCCCGCGGACGTATCTACGACAGGGACCACGAACTGCTGGTATACAATGATGCTGTATATGACCTGATGGTCATCCCACGACAGGTAAAAAATATTGATACAGCCAAGTTTTGCCGTCTTTTGCAGATCTCCAAATCTTTTTTTATCCGGCAAATGAAAAAAGCAAAACATTATTCTTATTACAAACCCTCCATTTTTCTGAAACAGCTTTCCAAGAAGGACAAAGGTCCCATAGAGGAAATCATGTATGAATTTCCGGGATTCTATTTTCAAACCAGGACCCTGCGACATTATCCTTATCCTGTCGCTGCCCAGTTGCTCGGTAATGTGGGCGAGGTAACGCCGGGCGATTTAAAACGTGACCATTATTACCGGCCTGGCGATTACATCGGCAAATCGGGTTTGGAATGGTTTTACGAAAAAGAATTGCGGGGCAAAAAAGGTTCGCGATTGGTAGAAGTGGATGTGCATAACAACGTGAAAGGGAGTTTTCAGAACGGAAAGTATGATACGCTGGCGGTTGCCGGAGCAGACCTGACCCTGAGCCTCGACGAAAAACTCCAGGCTTACGGTCAGCTTTTGATGAAAAATAAAAAAGGTGCCATTGTTGCCATTCAGCCCAAAACAGGCCAGATCCTTGCGTTTGTCAGCAGTCCTACCTACGACCCTAATTTGCTGGTGGGCCGGAAACGGTCTGAGAATTATAACAAGTTGCTTCATGATTCGTTAAAACCACTCATGGACCGGGCATGTTCGGCTACCTATCCGCCAGGTTCAACTTTTAAACCGATTCAGGCTCTCATTGCTCTTCAAGACAGAGTTATTACGGCAAAAACATTGTTTACCAATCAGGGATTTCAATCGAAACCAATACCAACAGACGCTCCTTTTTCACCGGTGGATTTAAAGGAGGCTATCACCTTTTCCGATAATGTTTATTTCTGGAAAACATTCAGAAGGATACTGAACAACCCGCAATTTCCTAATGTACATGCTGCTTACGTAAACTGGTACAATAAAGTTAAGTCTTTCGGTTTTGGCCAGGTTTTCAATACGGACATTCCTTATGATCAGCCCGGTAATATCCCGTCTAAACATTATTTTAACAAACTTTATCACGGAAGCTGGAATGCGCTTACGGTACGTTCCTTAAGTATCGGCCAAGGTGAGATATTGGTAACCCCTGTGCAAATCGCCAACGAAGCTGCCATAATGGCCAACAGGGGTTACTACATTGCCCCACATTTTATTAAATCTATTGGAAAGGACGACACGCTTCCGGCAAGATTTACCAAAAAACATTATGTGGCTGTGCAAAATCCGTTATATTACAGGCAGGTCATCGAAGGAATGAAAGATGTTTTTGATTCAAGTTTGGGTACGGCCCATTTATATCATTTAGACAGTATTCCCCAGGCCGGGAAAACAGGAACGGCGCAAAACCCCCATGGCAAAGACCACTCCCTTTTTATAGAATTTGCCCCGGTGAAAAACCCAAGGATTGCTATTGCAGTAGTAGTCGAAAACGCCGGATATGGCGCTGCCTGGGCGGCCCCCATAGCCAGCCTGATGGTAGAAAAATACCTGCGCGGTTATACCAAACGTCCCAAGCTGGAAAAACGCATTATCAATGGCGACCTGATTCATAACCAAAAAAACAGAAAACCATGAGTAAACGCGATAATTTCTGGGGCCAAATTGATTGGATCACGGTTTTTCTGTTCCTTGCCCTGGTGGTTTATGGATGGATGAGCATTTATTCCGCTTCGGAAACAAGCCTTTCCGCCCCCATTTTCGATTTTTCAAAACGTTATGGAAAACAACTGCTTTGGATAGGAATGGGACTGTTCCTGGCTTTTATCATTTTGCTGATCGATGCCAAATTCTTTTCCTCTTTTGCTTATATCTTCTATTTTCTGGTCATGCTGAGCCTGATAGCAGTATTGGTCTTTGGAAAAACCGTTGCCGGCTCTCGGTCATGGTTTCAAATTAGTGGTTTTGCATTGCAGCCGGCCGAATTTGCCAAGTTTGCGACAGCCCTGGCCCTCGCAAAATACCTGAGCAAGCTCCAAACCGATATGCATCGGCTGAAAACAAAGATGATTGCGTTTGTTATTATTGCCTTGCCGGCCTTGTTGATCTTAATGCAAAACGATACCGGCTCGGCAATGGTCTATCTCGCATTTATTCTGGTGCTGTACCGCGAAGGTCTTTCAGGATGGATTCTTGTTGTTGGAATCATATTGAGTGTGTTGTTTATCATTACCATCAAATTCGGAGAGCTTTATGTAGGAATGGGCATAGTTGCAATTGCCCTGTTGTTGCTGGCATTGTTCCGGGTTTTCCGCAGGCAGTGGAAAGTCTGGCTTACCGGGTTACTGGTTTCCCTGGCCTTTGTTTCTGTTGTTGACTTTTCCTTTCAACACATTCTTGAACCCCATCAACGTGTTCGTATCCAGATTATGCTGGGAATGAAACAAGACCCCCACGGTGCCGGTTACAACGTAAACCAGGCAAAGATTGCCATTGGTTCGGGGGGTCTTACCGGAAAAGGATATCTGAAAGGCATGCTCACCCACAACCATTTTGTACCTGAACAAAGTACCGATTTTATTTTTTGTACAGTGGGTGAGGAACGCGGTTTCATAGGTTCAGCATTGCTGGTATTGCTTTTTCTGGCACTGCTTGTCCGTATTGTCATGTTGGCCGAACGACAACGATCTGCTTTTAGCAGGATCTATGGCTATGCCGTAGCATCCTTGTTATTTTTTCATTTTACTGTTAACATTGCCATGACCATGGGCCTTTTCCCCGTTGTGGGTATTCCCCTGCCGTTTTTTAGTTATGGCGGCTCATCGCTGTGGGGATTTACTATTCTTCTGTTCATTTTCATCAAACAGGATGCTAACAGAATGAATGTGTTATATTAAATGTGTTTTTCAGGGTTTTGCAAAGGTGTCATTTTATGGAAAAACCATTCCGTTTTTTACATTATAAAAAACAGATTTGCTCCATATAGCTGTTGTTTACGGAATAAATTTATGTAATTTTACACCACTTTTTTTAAATGTGTCGTTATGCAAAAAAGATGGATAGTTTTCATGTTTTTACTATTACTGACGGGCAGTATGGTTTATGCCCAGGATTCAACATCCATGTCTGACGCAACGGTAGCCACCATCCGGAACAAGCAAATTCATGACCTTCTGGATTACCGGTTCAGGGGCGGGTTTTATGCTTTTGAACGATTGTTTCTTCAAACGGTAAAATATACCCCGCAGGCACGTCAATATTGTATTATCGGCATTACCGTCCTCAGTTTTCAGGTAAGTTGTGACGGAACATTGCACGATATTAAAATCAAAAATCCTTTACATTATGGCCTGGATGAACAGCTAACCAAATTTATAAAGGCAACCAAAGGGCAATGGAATTTGTGTCATAATAATAAATATACGCGGTTTTCTGTGCCCATACAGTTTACCATGAAAGGGACAAAAACCGACTCCATCGATCCGGTCATTACTTATACGGGAAATAACCCCGGATATGTCTGTAGCAGTGATAATTATTATCTGCAAAAGGCCAAAGAGGCCCTGGCCAAAAAGAAAGGAAAAAGAGCCCAGGATTATATTGAAATCCTTATTAAACGAAACCCGTTTAACAATGAGTACTATACTATGATGAAACAGGCGATGGATTATGCACAAAAAGGAAAGAAAAAAAAGAAGAAAAAATAAGCGGGTTTTATGATAGAATTTTTGCATCATCTCGATATCGCCGTTTTACTTTTTGTTAATGGCCATCATTCTCCCTTTTTCGACTCCTTAATGCTTGATTTCAGTGCCAAGTTTTTTTGGGCCCCGTTTTATGCTTTGTTAATCTATTGGATCTTCAGGGAAAAGAAATGGTACGGCTTTCTCACACTTGTCTTTATTGCACTGACAATTACTTCCACTGATCAGCTTTCGGTGCATGCTTTTAAAAATGTTTTTATGCGATTGCGCCCCTGTCACCAACCGTCGTTGGAGGGCATGTTGCATATGATCAAATATTGCGGAGGTTTGTACGGTTTTGTCTCTTCCCACGCGGCCAACAGTTTCGGCGTTCTGGCGTTTATAAATGGTTTTTTCAGATATAAACGGCCTTATGTAAAGTGGCTGATGTGGATTTGGGCATTGTTGATAATTTACAGCCGGGTTTACCTCGGCGTTCATTATCCGAGCGATGTACTGGGAGGAGCCGTATTCGGCTATATTATGGGGGTCTTTTTCATCTGGCTTTACCGCAAAAGTGATGATTTCCTTCAAAAAAAGTTGCTGAAACAAACACCTGTTCAGCAGTGATTACCTCTCCGGCAAAACTTCAATAATGACCGGGTCGTTGATCCTGAGTCCCATGAGTGATGATGCCGTTGAATATTTCAAGGCAATTTCCAACAGGTTGTTGCTTCCGAAAAGACATACATGGCTGCCATCACCCCCTGCATCGGCATAACAGTCACCCACCCCTTCGCAGGAATAACCTTTGAAATAAATGGTAAACGGCTTATTTCCGACAATGCGTTTAAATAAATCACGTGGTATATTGGTAACAGCATTGCTGTATGGATCGATGTGAATGATCATTCCCCGGATTCCGGAAGCATTGAAAGATGGTTCATAGTCAAGCTTCCTGTTGATCCCGGGATAAGGTGATCCCAGCATGTCCAGCGTTTTTCCCTGTGCCAGCATCACCGCAGCTTTGGCAAAACGGTGCAGTCCTGAAAAAGTATATTTTTCGCTGTCCTGGATAATGTCCAGCGTATGGATGCTTTCGGGTTCCTTGTCTTTATCAAAAATTAGTGAGAAAATACCATTGTCTGCTCCAATAAAAAATTGTCCGTCGTACAACACTACCAAATGGGGTTCGTTCAGGCTCTCTTCGGTGTTGACCCCAATGATATGAATGGTGCCTTTGGGAAAGTTTTTGTAAGCGTTGCGCAGCACATAAGCAGCTTCCCTTGTGTTGAACCGCGGTATTTTATGGGTAATGTCCACTATGACCGCATTGGGCAAATCCTGCAAAATGCGTCCTTTCACCGCTGCCGGATAATAATCCGTATTTCCCCAATCGCTGGTTAACGTAATGATGGCCATGTTGCTTTTGTGAATAAAACCCCCAGTAATAAACTTTTCAAAATTAAATAATTTCGGGTAGTTCGTCGCACTATTTTTAATAATTTTGAAACCTTAACAGGATGTTTTTTTTGTTAGCTGCTCATGAGTGAAAGAATTATTCAAATTGACCTGGATAATCCGGTAGAATTTTTTGGTGCCGGAGACAAATACCTGAACCACATCAAAACTATTTTTCCCAAACTGAAAATCATTGTCCGTGGTAATATCATTAAAATGATTGGTGAACCTGCTCAAATTGAGACCTTTGAAAAAAGACTGGAGTTACTGTTGGTTTATTTCGACCGGTTCGGGAAAATGAACGATAAAGCTGTTGAGCAGATCATGGAACAGGAAGATGATTCGCTTACCCGCGGGCCTGTTAAAAAGGAAGACATACTGGTTTACGGACGCTATGGCAAGCTGGTCAAAGCCCAGACTCCCAACCAGAAAAAAATGGTGGAAAGCATGGCCGTGAACGACATGGTCTTTGCCATTGGCCCTGCCGGCACCGGAAAAACATATACCGCTGTAGCCCTGGCTGTCCGTGCGTTGAAAAATAAAGAGGTCAGACGGATTATACTCACCCGGCCGGCGGTGGAAGCAGGCGAAAGCCTCGGTTTTTTGCCCGGCGATATGAAAGAAAAGCTGGACCCGTATTTGCAACCACTTTATGATGCTTTGCGTGATATGCTGCCCACACAAAGGCTCTTGTCGTATCTTGAAGATGAAACCATTGAAATTGCCCCGTTGGCCTACATGCGCGGACGTACGCTGGACAATGTTTTTGCCATTCTCGATGAAGCACAAAACGCTTCCGAAAGCCAGTTAAAAATGTTTCTAACCCGTATGGGAAAAAGTGCCAAATTCATTATTACCGGCGATATTACCCAGATTGATTTGCCACGTCATAAAAACCCGGGGCTTTTACAGGCACAACGTATCCTCAAAAACATAAAAGGAATTGATTTTATTTACCTCAATGAAAAAGATATTATCCGCCATAAGCTGGTAACAAAAATAGTTGATGCTTATCAAAAAAACGAAACCCGAAACCCATGATCCCGGAAGCAATTACCCGTACCGATTTTCGGTTCCCCAAACAAAAAAGCGTATATCATGGCAAAGTACGCGATGTGTACAATATTGATGACCAATATCTTGTAATGGTGGCCACCGACCGTATTTCGGCTTTTGATGTGGTGCTGCCCCGTGGTATTCCTTACAAAGGGCAGGTGCTGAATCAGATAGCTGCTAAATTTCTGGATGCAACCTCCGACATTGTCCCCAACTGGAAAGCAGCTACTCCTGATCCGGTTGTAACAGTGGGCCGCTATTGCGAGGCTTTTCCCGTGGAAATGATCATCCGCGGCTACCTTACAGGCAGTTCCTGGCGCAGTTACAAAAACGGTGCCCGTGAGATTTGCGGGGTTCCCGTTCCCGAAGGCATGAAAGAACACCAGCGTTTTCCCGAACCCATCATAACACCTACCACCAAAGCCGATGAAGGCCATGATGAAGACATCTCCAAAGAAGAAATTATCCGGCAGGGCCTTGTTTCGGAAGAAGATTACGGACAAATGGAAAAATATACCCGCCTTCTTTTTGAACGCGGAAGTCAAATGGCCGCCGAAAAAGGACTGATCCTCGTGGATACCAAATATGAATTCGGTAAAGCCGATGGAAAAATCTACCTGATCGATGAAATCCACACCCCCGACTCT
>Ga0256829_1002971_pt1 | contig 12153 bp, 9 predicted proteins | sample 131447metaG_FD_185979 | JGI IMG/M metagenome (GOLD analysis project Ga0256829, IMG submission 185979) | Hydrothermal vent microbial communities from Lau Basin, Pacific Ocean - 131-447 | ecosystem: Environmental > Aquatic > Marine > Hydrothermal vents | place: Pacific Ocean: Lau Basin | collected... | reverse complement strand
GGACAGGCCGCCAGTGCCAGATATCTGGCGCCCATTGATGAACTCGGCATTCGCTTGTCCAAACAAGTCCACTTCGATGCAGGAATTAATCGCTTTGAAATTAGGCAGCTGCGCGAGTGTCGGGATGTCATGCGTGTGGGTCGCCGGCGCGTATCTTATGCGCCCGTCCATCGCCGCACGTTCGTAGAAATCTGGCGTGCCGATCGCGACGCCAGTGGTGATGGCGCCCGGCCCGCCTGCAATCGCGCCTTGATCAATCAGGGCTGCGAGCGGTGTTGAGATCATTCCACCGTGGAGTTTGAGATTTCTGTGATTGCGGAGCGCTTTCAAAACGGCTTGCTGGACATTGCCGAGGCCGAATTGAAGCGTGTCGCCATCACTGCACAGGCCAGCGATATGGGCGCCAATCTGCGAATAGGTTTTCGGTAAATCATTTTCAGCGACGCTCGCCAATGGGTGGTCGGCTTCAACGATTGTATCGAACCGTTCAACCGAAAATTTTGGGCCGTTGGTCGGCGTTTTGAGCTGCTGATTGATGATGCCCATGACCCGCACATCTGGGCGGTCGAGGATTAGCGGTGAAAAATCTACCGAGAGGCCCAGAGACACCATGCCGTTCGCATCAGGCGGGCTGATCATGACCACAGCCGCGTCGAGCGGTGTTTGCGAGAGCCAAGCCGCACTTTGAGTATAGCTCAAAGGAAGAAACCGCGTACGCCCGGCATCAAAGGAGGGACGAAGCGCGGGCGATACAAAAGTGCTTTCCGCTTTGGCTGTCGGGTGCAGGCTTGCCCAATCTGTTTGGTTGATGCCGGGAACCCAAATGCCCAGAAACGTTACCCCGCTTGCCAGATCGGGCGCGCTTCGAAGCGTATCGACGAGTGGCAAGGGCTCTCCAGAGCCCCCCGCCACATACAATCGCGCGCGCTCTGGAAGCGATTCCCGGAAGTTTGAAAAAGCCGTTTCGAGGGTTTTGGAGCTCATTGTTTGAACAGTGGCGTGGGGTTCTGGTTGTGTAAATCTCGTTCTGTACGGCAGTGTTGCTATCGGAACGTGAAATTCGGAGCACGTTTTTCCAGAAAGGCGCGGTAGCCGTCCTGAAAGTCTTCGTTTGAGAAGCCTTCCACGAACAAGTCGATCGCTTCTTCGCTTGTGTCAGTCCAGCCGGACTGAAGGCCTTTGATCATTTGTTTGATCGCGCGGGTCGACCATTGTGAGATCGCGGCAATCTCTCCCGCAAATGTACGGGCGGCTTCGAGCGCTGTTTGATCATCGACGAGACGGTCGATCAGCTTCATATCCTTGGCTTCAGTGGCCGGAAATATCCGTCCGGTGAAGAGAATATCCTTGGTTGCGCCTGGGCCAATGGCTTGCAGCAAACGCCGCGTGTCACCAGCTGGGTAGACCAATCCGAGTTTGCCGGGCGTGACGCCAAACTTCGAGCGCGCGCTAGCAACCCGCAGGTCACATGCCATGGCAAGGCTGACGCCGCCGCCGACGCAGGCGCCATCAATCGCGGCAATGGTGGGCTTCGGGCAAGTCTCAAGAGCGTTCAGTGCAGCTGCAATGGCATCGCCGGCAGCTTTGGCGTTTTGTTTGGTGGCGTAGGTCTCTTCGAATTCGGAGATATCAGCGCCGGCTGCGAACGCGCCCGCATCGCCGCCATGGATGAGCAGGACTTTGGTCGCTGGGTCTGCAACCGCTTGCGCGACAAGATCTGGGATTGCCGCCCACATATCGACGGACAGAGCATTGCGTTTGGCCGGTTTGTTCAGAACGATCTCTGCGAGTGGATCGGCGGTGTCTAGTCGAATAGAGGCAGTCAAAGGGCATCCTCGGCAAGGGCTCCAATCGGAGCAGGTGCGCCTGTACTCGCAATTAAGGCCTTGCGAGGCAAGACGCCGTGGAATTGTCTGGCCGAAAGCGGATCCGATCCGTCATTCACTGCCCCATATGCGCTTCGTCTGGGAGGAACGCGGCAATCTGGACCAGCTCAAATCATGAACAAACCTTTGTAAAACCGCGTGAACTGGCTTGCATAGCAGGGGTAGCTTAAATACATGGGCGCAGAGACTCGTGATGAATGGCGCGACGAATGACGCGCGGCCACATCCCCCATTGGTACAAAAAAAAGGACGCCGCACAGAAAATGAGCCTGTACACAGAATATCTAGAGCAAATTGAAGCCCGTAAAAAAGACGGCCTTCACCCGAAGCCGATTGAAGATGCGCCGCTGGTCGCTGAGCTGATCGCGCAAATTAAAGATACCGGGCACGCTCACCGCGAACAGTCTTTGAACTTTTTCATATATAACACGCTTCCCGGCACAACCAGCGCCGCTGGCACAAAGGCAGCGTTCCTGAAAGAGATCATCCTCGGCAAAGAACAGGTTGCGGAAATCACCCCCACTTTCGCGTTTGAGCTCCTGTCGCACATGAAGGGTGGACCTTCGATCGAGGTTTTGCTCGATCTCGCGCTCGGTGATGATGCAGCAATCGCGCAAGAAGCCGCTAAAGTGCTGAAGACACAGGTCTTCTTGTATGAGGCAGACACAGACCGTCTCGAAGCCGCGCACAAAGCGGGCAACGCCCTGGCAACTGACATCCTGAAGAGCTATGCAAACGCTGAGTTCTTTACCAACCTTCCTGAGGTCGAAGAAGAGATCAAAGTTGTTACCTTCGTGGTCGCGGTTGGTGACGTTTCCACCGACTTGCTCTCACCTGGTAAAGACGCGCACTCACGTTCAGACCGAGAGCTCCACGGCAAATGCTTGTTCGAGCATGACCAAGAAAAGCAAGAAGCTCTGAAAGCGCTGCAAGCTCAGCACCCAGACAAGCGTGTGATGCTGGTCGCTGAAAAAGGGACCATGGGCGTTGGCTCATCGCGGATGTCGGGTGTGAACAATGTCGCGCTCTGGACCGGTGTTCAGGCAAGCCCTTACGTCCCATTCATCAATATCGCGCCAGTTGTTGGCGGTACGAACGGCATTTCGCCAATCTTCTACACCACGGTTGGTGTGACCGGCGGGATCGGCGTTGATCTGCAAAACTGGGCGCGTAAGCTCAATCATAACGGCGCCCCTGTCATCGACGAAGATGGCGAGCCGGTTCTGGAGCAGCTTTACTCGGTCGACACAGGCACGGTCCTGACCATCAATACCAAGACCAAGAAGCTCTACAACGAAGATGGAAGCGAAGAACTGGTCGACATTGCTTCTGCGCTGACCCCTCAAAAAGTCGAGTTCATGAAGGCTGGCGGGTCTTACGCCGTTGTCTTCGGCAAGAAGCTTCAAACTACAGCCGCAGCCATTCTCGGCATCGAAGCGCCAAGCGTATACGCGACCTCAAAAGAGGTTTCGCATGAAGGCAAAGGCCTGACAGCGGTTGAGAAAATCTTTAATCGGAACGCTGTCGGCGTTGCGCCTGGCAAAACGCTGCACGCTGGCTCGGACGTTCGCGTCAAAGTGAATATTGTTGGCTCTCAGGACACAACAGGCCTGATGACCTCGCAAGAGCTTGAAATGATGGCGGCGACGGTGATCTCACCAACCGTCGATGGTTCATACCAGTCTGGCTGTCACACCGCGTCGGTTTGGGATCTGAAAGCCCAGCGTAACACGCCTAAGCTGATGAGCTTCATGAACAAGTTTGGCTTGATCACAGGTCGCGATCCTAAGGGTGTTTATCACCCGATGACGGACGTGATCCACAAAGTCCTCAACGATATTACGGTCGATGATTGGGACGTGATCATTGGCGGTGATTCGCACACGCGTATGTCGAAAGGCGTCGCCTTCGGCGCTGACTCCGGCACCGTGGCTCTGGCGCTCGCGACCGGTGAGGCGACTATGCCGATCCCACAATCTGTCAAAGTGACCTTCAAGGGCACGCTGAAAGACCACATGGACTTCCGTGATGTCGTCCACGCGACGCAAGCACAGATGCTCGACGAGTTTAACGGCGACAATGTCTTCCAGGGCCGGATCATTGAGGTGCACATCGGAACGCTCCTTGCTGACCAAGCCTTCACCTTCACCGACTGGACCGCAGAAATGAAGGCGAAAGCCTCGATCTGTATCTCCGAGCCGGAAACTCTGATCGAGTCACTTGAGATCGCGAAAAGCCGGATCGGCATCATGATCGAAAAAGGCATGGACAATGAGAAAGGCGTTCTGAAAGGTCTCGTGGCGAAAGCTGACAAGCGGATCGCTGAGATTCGTTCTGGTGAACGTCTGCCTCTGATGCCTGACGAGAACGCTGAATATGTCGCTGAGTTCGTTGTCGATCTCGATAAGATCAACGAGCCGATGATTGCTGACCCGGACGTCAACAATGATGATGTTTCGCGCCGCTATACCCACGATACGATCCGTCCGATCTCATATTATGAGGGGACGAAGGAAGTCGACCTGGGCTTTGTCGGATCTTGTATGATCCACAAAGGCGACATGAAGATCATCTCGCAAATGCTCAAGAATATCGAAGCGCAAAACGGGACGGTTGAGTTCAAAGCGCCGCTCGTTGTCGCGCCGCCAACCTACAATATCGTCGACGAGCTCAAAGAAGAAGGCGACTGGGACGTCCTCCAGAAATACTCTGGCTTCGAGTTTAACGACGACTCACCAAAGAACACGGCGCGGACCGAGTATGAGAACATTATGTATCTCGAGCGCCCTGGCTGTAACCTCTGTATGGGGAACCAGGAAAAAGCTGAGAATGGCGACACGGTGATGGCGACATCAACCCGCTTGTTCCAAGGCCGCGTTGTGGCTGACAGCGACGAGAAGAAGGGCGAGTCCTTGCTCGCTTCTACGCCGGTCGTGGTCCTGTCCACGATCCTCGGCCGTACGCCAACCATTGATGAGTATGTTGCCGCCGTCGATGGCATCAACCTGACAAAATACGCCCCGCCGCGCCCGTAAGCGCGTTTCTCGGCAAAACACAAAGAGCCCTCCTCCTTTGATAAGGGGGAGGGCTTTTTCTTGAGCGGTGTTCCAACGCCTCAAAAGCGCGGGGTGATCCGACGTGTTCCTGCGGCGTCAGCGCTAGATACGGATTTGGTTTTGTGCCTAATTGCGATCCAGTATTGCCCGTCTGCACACTGTAGACGGACGTTTTTGGAGGAATGCCCGTGCACACTGATACACCTGACCTGTTCGATCTCGCCATGTCTGAACAAGCCCGCCCGCTCATGGACGCCGTGCTTAAACACATAGAGGATAATGTCGTGCCGATCAGCGAGGAATTCTTCGCGTTGGACAAAGAGAAAGAAGATCGCTGGTCTTGGCATCCGCGCCAATTGGAATTGCTCGAAGGCGCGAAGAACAAAGCCAAGGAGTCGGGACTCTGGAACTTCTTTTTGCCGGAAACCGAATACGGCACCGGTCTGACCAATCTCGATTATGCCTATATCGCGGCTGAGCTCGGCAAACATCCGCTGGCATCCGAGACTCTGAATTGTAGCGCGCCGGATACTGGCAATATGGAAGTTCTTGAGCGCGTCGGTACGCCTGAACAACAGGAAAAGTGGTTGAAGCCGCTTTTGAATGGCGAGATCCGCTCTGCTTATGCGATGACGGAACCTGCTCTGCCATCCTCAGACGCCAAGAACATTTCGACCAGCGCCAAGCTGGAGAATGGCGAATGGGTTATCAATGGCGAGAAGTTCTACATTTCCGGCGCCGGCGATCCGCGCTGCAAGATCATGATCGTGATGGTCAAAACCAGCCCCGATGCAGCGCCGCATAAACAGCAGAGCCAGATCCTCGTTCCGGTTGATACGCCCGGCGTCAAAATTCTCGAAGGCATGCAAGTCTTCGGCGAAGATCACGCGCCGCGCGGACATATGCACATCGTCTTCGACAATGTTCGTGTGCCTGAGGAGAACATGCTGCTGGGCGAAGGACGCGGCTTTGAGATTTCACAGCTTCGCCTTGGGCCTGGCCGCATACACCATTGCATGCGCTCAATCGGTAAAGCCGAGCGCGCGCTGGAATTGATGGTCAAGCGCGGTGCGACGCGCGAAGCGTTTGGGCGACAGCTGATCAAACTCGGCGGCAATCTCGAAAAAGTGTCCCGTGCCCGGATCGAAATCAATGCTATGCGTCTGGCTGTTTTGCAGGCGGCTAAAGCGATGGATGTCCTCGGTAATAAAGAGGCGCGTGTCTATGTCAGTGCCGTGAAAGCGATGGTGCCTGAAAAAGTCTGTCAGATCATTGATGATGCGATCCAGATCCACGGCGCAACGGGGATCTCCCAATGGAGCCCACTTGCTGGTTTGTACACCGATATGCGCCATCTCCGATTTGCGGATGGTCCAGACGAGGTACATCACATGGTGGTCGGAAGAGCCGAGGTCCAGCGATACGGGCTCTGGTAAGGGTTCAGCGCCTTATTCAACACGTGTTCGAGGTCGCAGCTTCCAAGTCTTCACAAAGGAGCTGCGCCCGCGCCGTTTCACCGAGACGGCGCAGGACCTCCGCGAGACCGCGGACCGCTTCGGCATTCAGCGGGTCACGTGACAGCACGCGCTGAAACCAAAGCTTGCTCTCGTCCCAGGCTTGAGCGTCTGCGTGATGTTCGGCGACGGCGAGCCCAATTGAGCTGTGCCACGGCCGGATCGCGACGGGATTGGAGACGAATTTTCGCTCCATCGAGAGCCATGCTTGCTCAAGATACGACACGGAGTTTTCTGGCTCGCCAGTCAGGCGGCTGAGTTCGGAAAGGTTGATCATCGTTCCCCAATCCTCTGGATCGATTATCAAGGCTCTTTCGTAAGCGCGTTGAGCCGCTTGGTAGTCCTGATTGGCGGAATGTGCGAGCCCGAGCGCGCGCCATGCGCGTGTATGCTGCGGGTCGTGTTCGGTCGACTTTTCGGCAAGCGCGATTGAGCGTTGGAGCCGAGATTTGGCCTCAGGTAGGTCGAGCCACCCACTTTCGAGTGCTTCGGTCAGGGATCGGCGGCCCAGGTCGCCGTCACTGCCGGGGCCTTGATAGCGAATGACACGCTGCGCGATCGCGTTAGACAGGCCAGCAAGCGCCTTTGCATTTTCGGGGTCATCAGCGAGGACGGCCTCATAAATTCGTAAGGCCGCTTCATTGTCCGCGCGTGTAAACTGGCTGTAGAAGCCATCTGCTCTGATGATCAGGAGATCATCTTTATTTGGGTCGATCTCGGCTGTCTTTGGCGACGAAGATACTGGGCTCAACATGGTGATGGCTGCAATCACTATCGCTGTCGCAGCAACTGCAATGAGGCCTGTACGGACAGTTTTTAATGTTGTGGCTTGCGGTGCGGCAGCGCTCGAGACGTCTGCGATCAAACGATATCCGCGTTTGGAGACGGTTTCGATATAATGAGGCGCGCGGGCGTCGTCGTCCAGGGCTTTGCGGAGCTTGAAGATGGAGCGGGTGAGGGCGTCATCATTGACGTGCGCCTCTTTCCAAATCGCGCTCACAATTTCGGCTTTCGAAATGACGTCACCGGCGCGCGTTGCAAACAGCATCAAGAGATCCATGACGCGCGGTTCAAGTTCAACGGTCCTTCCATGCCCGGAAATACGGTTGCTCCGCGCGTCTATCGTCCATTCGCCAATGATGAGTGTGTTCGATTTCAACGCCGGTAACTCATTGAATTATTGGTGGAATAAAAAGGTCATTTGGAAAGGAGGAGGTGGTCATGGCGTTTTCCCAAGCGAACGGGCAAGGGCGATCATCATTCCATTGCTGCCTTCGCGGCGGTGCTAAATTGGCTACTAGAAGAGTTTATCATGTTTCAAACCCTGCACTCATTTGCCCGCACACGGTGTGCGTCTTTCTCTCTGCTCATCTGTGCCTCGCTTGTGCCGAGCGCGCAAGCAGACGAGTTCACGCCGGCACAAGCCAGAGCGGATCTTGAGCGTCTGTATACCGGGCTGCAGTCTGCGGAGGCAGACCTGTTCGCATCGACTCCAAAGGCTGTCTTCGATCGCCACTACGAAGAGCTGTACGCGCACTATCATGCGTCCGTCTCTGAGGGTGAGTTGTTCAGTGATCTGCAAAAGTTCGCTGCGCTCGCCAATCACGGGCATACGCGGTTAGAGGGGCTTAGTCCGGCTTGGTCAGATTATGTGACCCGCGACGGGAAATTGTTTCCACTGAGTTTGAGCGTGTCGCAAGGCGAGGTTTTGGTGGCAAGTGCGCCCGCGGACAGCGGGGTGGGGCCCGGCGATCGACTTCTATCGATCGATGGCAAAGCCAACCCGATATGGATGCAGGAAGTGACAAAATTCATCTCTGCCGAAACACCGGCTCTGGCGTACTCGTTGATGGGGCAGGGCGATTTCTACTATTTTTGGCTCGCATATGGCGAGCGGTCGCAATTTGAAGTGACTGTGGAACGAGATGGAGCCCCCGTTACAGTCACTCTGGCGGCGGTGACACTTGAAGCCTTGGGAGAAAATATTGAGCTTGAATCGGGGTTTGAGCTGTCTGGGCGCGAGGCGAGACAAATCGATGATGAGATCGGATATCTGCGACCAGGGCCATTCTTAGATTTTGAGGCTAAGGCGGCGGAAGACGTTTACAATGCTGATGCATTGGCCGCCTATCAGGGCTTTATCGACGACACCTTCGCTTCATTTCTTGAGAATGGCACCGAACATCTCATTCTAGATTTAAGAGACAATCCCGGCGGCGACGTATCCTTCTCAGATCCGGTGGTCTCATGGTTTGCCACCGAGCCATTCCGGTTTGCCTCCGACTTCAGGATTCGCGTCAGCGACGAGACTACCGCCTCTAACCAAGCGCGGTTGGATTTGAGAGATTCCGCGGCAGGCGGCGTGTCGCAAACCTTTGCTGATCTTTTCGCGAGTGCTGAGAATGGCGATATGGTTTCTTTTGAGATTCCTGAAACTGCGCCGCGCGAGGGGGAGCGGTTTCAAGGTCATGTTCATGTCCTCGTGAACCGGTCTAGCTATTCAAATGCCGTGACCGTTGCGGCCATGATCCAAGACTATGGTTTCGGTACAATTTACGGCGAAGAGACACGGGATATGGCCACGACCTATGGCGCCATGGAGCACTTTTCGTTGCCTCATTCCAATTTCAAAGTGGGATATCCGAAGGCGCACATCATCCGTCCAAATGGAGAAACTAGGTCTCATCCTGTCACCCCGGATGTGGTGATAACCGTTCCGGCCGTGCGCGGCGCGGAGGATGTCATGCTCCGCGAAACGGTTCGACGGATCCAGCAGGGAGAATAAGGTCGCAGGTTGACTTGATGCCGGGACCAGCAAGGCGCGACACATGGCGATCGTGTCTTGATCCCGCTCTCCCGGCAAGCTGCCATCGATGACGATGAAGCCGTGGATCATTATCGCGCGCGCTTTTGCTTCTGACGGAGCGATGCCGGCGTCAATGAGCGCTTTCTCAAAGTGCACGATATTCCGAAAGCTGTGTTTCTAGGGACATCCATGGGCGCGATCATTACGCTCACACTGGGGCTGATGAAGCGCAAAGTGATTGCAAGTGCGATCTTGAATGATGCCGGACCTGAGATTGATCCGGCCGGGGTCGAGCGGATTTCAAGTTACGCGCCGCTGCCGCCATATTTTCAAAACTGGGAAGATGCCATCCGGGCCATCAAAGACCGATACGGCGTGTCGTATCCAAATTGGAGCGACGCGCAATGGCGGACAATCACCGAACGCTGCTTGCGTCTGCAGAAGGGCAAGATCATTGCTGACTATGATCAAGGGATATTTGAGCCGATTGCAGCGGGCGAGGCCAAGCCAAGACCAATGCTTGCCTGGTTCGCATTCCGGCGCCTGGCGCGCAAACGTCCTTGCCTGCCGCTCCGGGGAGAAACGTCGGATATCATCTCCAAACACATCGTCCAAAAAATGCGCAAACAAGCCCCCGGAATGGACTATGTCGAAGTCAAAGACGTTGGACACGCGCCCAATCTGGACGAACCTGACGCGAAAGCCGGAATCCTAAACCTCCTCGCCAAACATCCTTAGTTAGGCAATGCTGGCGGCTGACTTTGGGCATACTGGCTATGGGATTGCCGAGAACATAAGTGCGCAGTGCGTCCGTGAATTCAGATACTTAGCGGACGTCGGTCAAAAGCGATGCCGGCATCGAAGCCTTTTTGCCAGATGACGTGTCCGGTGCGATGGATGCCGAGCCTGGCGACTTTGACGAGAACACGCTCGGAGAAGGCTGCGCGGCTGCGGGATCGGAACCGCGCGCCGCTGTCGCTGATATCTAGAAGAATGACTTCGCGTACCTCGCGGGGCGTTTCTCCGTCCGCTTCGAAACTATGAATATAGCTGATGCACCAATGTGCTTCGCGGGCGGCGATCCGGCGCTCTCGAAGTGCGAGGGCAGCTCCGTCCGGGCGGGGCGTAATCATTCGGCAGGGGCTATCTGGCGCAGGTGTGCGGCGGCCGAACGGAATGACTTTTTGCATGACTACCTCCAGGTTTTTTGGGGTTGATTGAGGGATGGGGCGGGGGTCTGCTCTGCGAACACGGCATCGATCTCGCGGTCCGGGATCCCGGCTAAGAACATTCCCATTTCTGCGACGACTAGCTCCACAGCGCGCTTCTTGGCGCCATTCAGATTGGTCGATACAGACTGGGTTTGATTGCCATACAGGCCAATCAAATCTGAGAAGAAGAACACAGACTGGCCATGCGTGACCGACGAGACTTCGACCACGGGCGACAAAGCGCGCAAGACATTACCGAAACAGTCTGACAGCTCGCTTTCAATGGTGAACACATCTGTGGTGGAGCCGTCCTGGCGGGACAAATCGAGGCCGAGATCATCGTCTTGGGCAAAAGGCGACAGGCCATGATTGCGGCGCCGGACAGCCGGATCATAATTGCTGACATAAGTTTTGAGGAGGAACACTCGCGCGCCGTTCGATGCGTTCTGGCAGTCCACGCCCATATTGGCGGAGAAATGGTCCGGATCGATCACACGTAGCGCGCTGCCACGATATTGCTGTGCGGCGGCGATGCGTGCGGTCGGTGCTTCCGGGCCGCCCATGTCGCGCGTGAACGAGGTTGGCGTGTCGACCAAATTGAGCGTGTTGGTCACATAGACCAGCGTGACAGGCCCGCCTTCCGGCAGCGTTTCAGAAATAATCGAGCGGGCTTGGTCGAGTTTCGTTTCAAAGCTTTGATGCACCCGCGCGGCTTCGTCATCGACGCTGAACCCAGCATGAGAGTAGCGCATGGCGGGGGCATTGGGATCGCGTTCGACTTGTCCAAGTGAGGCACATCCGGTGGCGAAAAGGGTCAGGGAGAGTAGGAGCAAGCGCATGGATCTAGTGTCCTCGTATCGTCGTTTTCTGGGAGATGCGTTGGGGCGATCGCCGCGCCAGGCGCAGATGATTGAGATCAATCGGCTTGATAACAGGGTGGCCGCCTTGCAGGATGAGATCGACATCGAGATCGACGTGGCGAACATGATCGGGAACATCCACGGCCTCGAAGTCGGCGCCATGTCTTGGATTTGCGAGAATTTTTATGCGGCTTTTGATGTGCGGGGTCTCCGCCATCGCGCCCATCGCCTCGGCATAAGCGGCTTGAACTTCTGGGGTGAGCCCGTTGCGCGCATCAATCAGAGTGAAACGCGCAGACTGAGCATAACTCGGTTGCGTGAGGACCAGGCTCGCGGATGCGAATGATACGATCCAAAGCACCCAGCCATATTTATGAGCGTCTGCGCATTTCATCATCATCTCCTAGCGAATAGAGATTGTGTTTGCGGCGATGGTTGAGTTGACCGCTCTGACGCGGCGCACCGTCGCCTCTTGATCGATCTCGGTCATGATTGAGCGCGCCCGGGTCATATCGACATGATTGAGCACGACATTTGAGTTTACAGCCGAGGTCTGGCGGACGGTGGCGTCCTGATCAGTATCCAGGTTGGAAATCAGCGAGTCATCGACTGACAGGCTGTTCGTGCGGATTGAGCTGTTCAGAGCCGATACCCCGCGCATCGTGGCATCTTGATCTGCTTCAAAGCGTAATAGGTTGCTGCCATTGCGATTAAGCCGCGCTTGCGAAGCGTTCTGCATTACATTCTTGAATTGCTGACCGCCTTGCTGCGGCATCGCGTTCGCGGCCATTGGCAAGAGCAGGCTCGCGGCAAAGGCCGA
>Ga0256829_1002970_pt1 | contig 12160 bp, 13 predicted proteins | sample 131447metaG_FD_185979 | JGI IMG/M metagenome (GOLD analysis project Ga0256829, IMG submission 185979) | Hydrothermal vent microbial communities from Lau Basin, Pacific Ocean - 131-447 | ecosystem: Environmental > Aquatic > Marine > Hydrothermal vents | place: Pacific Ocean: Lau Basin | collected... | reverse complement strand
GCGGGGGTGCGGCGTCCCTCGCCTGCCTTGATCTGCTGGTCAGTATGGGCCTGCGGCGCGAAAATGTCAGTCTGGTTGATATTGAGGGGGTGGTCTACCGGGGCCGCGCGAAAGACATGAACCCCTATAAGGACAGATATGCGATTGACACCGACAAGCGGACATTGGCAGATGTCATTGGCGGGGCGGATGTCTTTCTTGGCCTGTCGGCACCGGGGATATTAAAGCCCGACATGGTGGCGCGGATGGCGGAAAATCCGTTCATTCTGGCGCTGGCCAATCCGACTCCGGAAATCCTGCCTGAAGAAGTCAAAAAAGTCCGCAGTGATGTTATTATGGCGACAGGCCGGTCCGATTATCCCAATCAGGTCAATAATGTATTGTGCTTTCCCTTTCTGTTCCGGGGGGCGCTTGATGTCGGGGCGACGACGATCAATGACGAGATGAAGCATGCCTGTGTTACGGCGATTGCCGATCTGGCTTTCCGGGAATCTTCCGAGCAGGTCGCCAATGCCTATCAGGGCGAAGACCTGAAATTCGGCCCGGACTATATCATTCCAAAGCCGCTTGACCCACGCCTCATCCTCGAAATAGCCCCCGCCGTAGCCGAAGCCGCCATGAAAAGCGGGGTCGCGACAAGGCCGCTGAAAGATATTGAGGCTTACCGGGAAATGCTTGGCAATTTTGTTTTCAAGTCGAGCATTCTGCTGCAGCCGGTGATCGAACAGGCCCGGAAAAACCCGCAGAGAATAATCTTTGCCGAGGGCGAGAATAAAAGCGTGCTGCTTGCGGTACAGGCGATCATTGATGAGAAGATCGGCCTTCCGACCCTGATAGGCCGGCCTCAGGTGGTACAGAAAAGGATTGAAAGTCTCGGCCTGCGTCTGGTGATGGGCCGGGATTTCGAGCTGATCAATCCGCAGAAAGATGACAGATACCGCAGCTACTGGCAGGCCTATCATTCAATGGTGGCCCGTCACGGGGTGTCAAGGGATGCGGCAAAAACCATTGTCCGGACCAATACCACGGTGATCGCCGCCCTTGCGGTCTGCCTGGGGGATGCCGATGCGATGATCTGCGGCACTTACGGGCGATTTGATTTCCATGTGAAATATATTATCGACATTATTGGCCGCAAATGTGCCAACCAGAATCTGTCGACGGTCAGCACCCTGATTTTGCCGCGCCGGACAATATTCTTTGCCGACAGTTTTATGACCGTTGATCCCGATGTCGATCAGATTGTCGAAAATACTCTTGCTGCGGCGGATAAGGTCAGCCATTTCGGGGTCACGCCAAAGGTGGCTCTGCTGTCTCATTCCAATTTTGGCTCGTCCAATGCGCCGTCCGCCCGCAAAATGCGTAAAGCAACGAAAATTCTGAAACAGATGCGCCCTGACATGCAGGTTGACGGCGAGATGCACGCCGATGCGGCTTTCAAAGAATCACTGCGGGATAATATGGTCGCGGACGGCAAGCTTGCCGGGGCGGCCAATCTGTTTATTTTTCCCAACCTTGATGCGGCCAATATCTGTATAGAGATGCTGCGTTCCCTTGATAATGGTCTGCTGGTCGGGCCTATCCTGCTCGGTGCGGCGCGTCCGGCCCATATCGTTACCCCGACCGCGACTGCCAAGGGGATATTCAATATGGCCGCTATCGCCCTTGCCGATGCGGTCAATGAGAAAAATTAACGTGAGGGCAGGTCAATACCGCTGAGGGCGAGCAGATGACGGATCAGCAGCAGCAGGATAAGCAGATTGAGGAATAATACGCCGTTCCACGGGATATGCCATGACTTGCCAAGCTCCCGGGGCTGACGTACCTTGTAAAGAGCGACAGCAGACAGAAGGATAATAAAGGTCATTAACAGATAGGTGAGGCCTTGTTCCATGAGACCTGAAATAGGGCTTTTGGGATAAAAATCAACAAAAACAGACTGAAATAGTGTTTTTTCTTTTCCGTCGGGTTATTTTATGGTCTGCTACAGGCCGTTAAACGAGGAGATTTGAGATGCCTGCAAATGAAAATTTTTTCCCGCTGCAGAACCGGATCGAATGGTCACTGTTTCTGCTGCGGCTCGGGGTGTTTATCGTCATGTTTGCCTGGACCCTGGACAAGCTGCTTAATCCCGGCCACGGGGTCAGGGTTTTTGAACATTACCTGTTTATAGAGGGGGTGGGCCGTACGGTGATGATGACGCTGGGGGCGATTGAGCTGGTGATTATTGTCGCTTTTCTGCTCGGTCTGTGGAAACGCTATACTTACGGCTTTATCCTGGTTGTTCACGCGATTTCAACATTTTCGTCATGGAAACAATATACTGTTGACATCAGCCTGCTGTTTTTTGCCGCCTGGCCGATGCTCGCAGCCTGTATTACGCTATATCTGTTACGTGATCTGGATGTGAAATTTACCCTGTCTGCCCCCAGATCTTTGCATGAGGCGTAATGTCCTGGAGAACAAAAAATAACCGGCAGATCGCCACATGGCTGTTCATCGTCTGTGCGATGATATTCTGTATGGTGGTGGTCGGCGGGGTGACGCGGCTGACCGAATCCGGCCTGAGCATGGTTCACTGGCATCCGCTCAGCGGGATTATCCCGCCGCTGACCGACGCGGCATGGGCAAAGGAATTTGCCGCCTATCAGCAGTATCCCGAATATCAGAAAGTCAATCAGGGTATGAGCCTCGGGGAGTTCAAGTCGATATTCTTCTGGGAATACAGCCACCGGCTGCTCGGGCGGCTGATCGGGCTGGCATTTTTTGTCCCCTTTGTGTTTTTTCTGTTGAAACAGAAAGTATCTTCATCTCTCAAGCCTAAATTATGGGCGCTGTTTTTCCTTGGCGGCGCGCAGGGATTGCTTGGCTGGTGGATGGTCAAAAGCGGCATGGTTGACCGGCCCGACGTCAGCCATTACCGACTGACGGCCCATCTCGGGCTGGCGGTGTTTATCTATATCTGCATGTTCTGGGTGGCGAGCAGTCTTGTGACCGAGCGCCGGGTGCGCCACCGCAGACGACCGGCGATCGGGCTGAAATTTCTGATTGTGATGATATTTGTCCAGATATTGCTCGGCGGGCTGGTCGCCGGGCTGAATGCGGGCAGGATATATAATACATGGCCCCTGATGGACGGCGCCTTTATACCGTCCGGCCTCTATAGCATGACCCCGTGGTTTATAAATATGGGTGAAAATATCATGACGGTGCAGTTTGATCACCGGATGCTGGCCTATGCCATTGTGATGCTGGGGCTGTATCTGTGGTTCAGGATGCGCCGCGACAAGCGCATTGTCATCCGCCTGTCAGGCCATCTGCTGATGCTTGCCATTCTGGCCCAGGTCACGCTGGGCATTATGACCCTGATTCATGCGGTGCCTATTCCCCTTGCCGCCGCCCATCAGGCCGGGGCGCTGATCACCCTGACCACGGCACTCTATGCTCTGCGCCGGATACGAAACCTGTGACCGGCTATTGCACATTATATGTCACCGTGCCCGACAAGGCGGAGGCCGTCGCCCTGTCGCGCACATTGCTTGAGGAAAAGCTGGTGGCCTGCGCCAATATTTCCGACGCGATGTTGTCGCTCTATGAATGGGACGGCGAGATATGCGAGGATTATGAGCGGGCTATATTCATGAAAACCAGTACTGCGCTCGCCGGGCAGGTCATCACGCGAATCAAGCAACTGCACAGCTACGACACCCCCTGCATTGTCCAGTGGGACATCACCGGCGGCAGCGAGGCCTATCTGAAATGGATCGGCGAGCGGGTTGACCCGGTTGACTAACCCTCCAACGCCTGATCAAGATCGGCAATGATGTCCCGGATATCCTCAATACCAACGGAAAGACGCACCACATCAGGCCCGGCCCCGGCGGCAATCTGGCCTGCTTCGTCAAGCTGTCGGTGGGTGGTGGAGGAGGGGTGAATGATCAGGCTGCGGGTATCGCCGATATTGGCGAGGTGGGTGAACAGCCTGACATTTTCAACCATCCGGACTCCGGCGTCATAACCGCCCTTCAGGCCGAATGTCATGACGGCCCCGGCCCCTTTGGGCATATATTTCTGTTGCAGGGCATGATAATTGTCTCCCTCCAGACCGGCATAGGATACCCGGGCAACTCTGTCATGGGTTTGCAGGAAACCGGCGACCTCAAGGGCATTGTCCGAGTGGCGCTGCATACGCAGCGGCAGGGTCTCTATCCCGTTCAGGATATAAAAGGCGTTCTGCGGTGACAGGCATGGTCCGATATCGCGCAGGCTCAATACCCGGCAGGCAATGGCAAAGGCGATATTGCCCATGGCCGCCCCGAAAACATCACCGATGACCATGCCGTGATAGCTGGGGCATGGCTCTGTCAGGGTCGGGTATTTATCACTCTTCATCCAGTCAAATTTGCCGCTGTCAATAATGATTCCGCCGATGCTGTTGCCTTGCCCGCCAAGGAATTTGGTCAGGCTGTGAACCACGATATCCGCCCCGTGTTCGATGGGTCGGCAGAGATAGGGGCTGGCGAGGGTATTGTCTACTACCAGAATAATTCCTGCTTCATGGGCCACGTTGGCGATGGCGGCAATATCCGTAACCACCCCGCCAGGATTGGCCAGACTCTCAATAAAAATGGCTTTTACACGGTCATTCAGGGCCGCCCGGAAATTTTCTGCTGTCGGCTCGACAAAGGTCGTTTTCCAGCCAAATTTCCGGAAGCTCTCCCCCATCTGGTTGATGGAGCCGCCATAAAGCTTGTTGGCCGCCAGAATTTCATCACCGCTTTCAAGCAGGGTGTGAAAGACCGTGAACTGGGCGGCATGGCCGCTGGCCACCGCCACGGCCCCTACGCCGCCCTCAAGGGCCGTGACGCGGTTTTCCAGAACCGCCACGGTCGGGTTGGTGAGTCGACTGTAAATATTGCCGAATTCCTCAAGATTGAAAAGTCTGGCCGCCTGTTCTGTGCTGCCAAACTCAAAAGACGCCGTCTGGTAAATCGGTGTGGCACAGGCCCCTGTTGCCGGGTCCGATTGCTGGCCTGCATGGACCGCCAGCGTTGAAAAATTATAATTTTCAGGCATTTGTTGTCTTTCCTTCTGTTATGATCAGCAGGGAATGGTAAAATCCCGGCCTTTGCAATGAGTTATTTGATGGTATTATGATACCATATTGGTAACTATTTGAATAAATAAATAAAATTACCGTTGACTTTCGTTTTTTTGGTGCCATATTGCCCCGGTTTTGTAGCGTGGATGAATTCACTTGTCCATAATGATTTTGACGTAAGGAATAACAGATGAAAACCTTTTCTGCCAAGCCAGCAGACATTGAAAAGAAATGGTTCGTCATTGATGCCGAGGGAATTATCCTCGGTCGTCTGGCGGCCATTATTGCCAATCGTTTGCGCGGCAAGCACAAGCCTTCCTACACCCCTCATATGGATTGCGGGGATTATATTATCGTGATTAACGCTGAAAAAGTAAAATTGTCGGGCAAGAAAATGTCGGACAAGATTTATTATTGGCATACCGGTCATCCGGGTGGCATCAAGCAGCGTACCGCCGGAGAGATTCTCGAAGGCGATCATGCGGAACGGGTGGTGGTCAAGGCCGTGCAACGCATGGTGCCAAGCGGCCCGCTCGGCAATGCCCAGATGAAAAATCTCAGGGTTTTTGTTGGTCCCGAACACAGCCATGCTGCCCAGAACCCTGAAATACTGGATGTTGCGGCAATGAATATCAAGAATACAAGGAGTCGCAAATAATGACCAAAGAAAAGAAAACTCTGGAAGATCTGAAAGATATTACCTCGGAAATCCAGACTGCGGCCCCGGTTCAGGAAACAGCCGATACCGCATCCGCCGAAGAACAGGAAGTCCAGCCGAAAATTGATGCCCAGGGCCGGTCTTACGCGACCGGCAAACGTAAAGACGCCATCGCCCGGGTCTGGATCAAACCCGGCAAGGGCATGATCACCATCAATGGCCGTGACCAGCAGGTCTATTTTGCCCGTCCGACCCTGAGAATGCTGGTCAACCAGCCTTTTGACGTAACCTCCCGGGTTGGTCAGTTCGATGTGATCTGTACGGTCAAGGGCGGCGGCCTGTCCGGTCAGGCCGGCGCAGTACGCCACGGCATATCCAAGGCCCTGACATATTACGAACCGGCCCTGCGTCCGGCGCTCAAGGCCCAGGGTTTCATGACCCGTGATGCCCGTATTGTTGAACGTAAAAAATACGGCAAGGCCAAAGCCCGCAAGAGCTTCCAGTTCTCCAAACGTTAAGACAGAAACACGAAATTACTCAATTAAATCAAAGGCTTGCATTTTTATGCAGGCCTTTTTTATATTCTGAAAACATTAAAAAAAATGTTATATTCCTTACGCGATGATACTCCTGCCGAAGATAAATCTGGCCTAAATCCTGAATAAAAAAATCCCGTTAACTCATTGAATTAACGGAATTTTATTTGGTCGGAATGACAGGATTCGAACCTGCGACCCCTTCACCCCCAGCGAAGTGCGCTACCAGACTGCGCCACATTCCGGCAAGAAAGAACCAGGGTCATTAAAATAACCCTTTAAATAACCCATGGCGAAGCTATAAGGCCTGAATGCCGCTAAATCAATGTGAAAATTAACAATCCAGCTTAAAATTTTCGGGAAACCGCCTTGTTGCTTTTGCGGCGATATTGCCGGGTGCCGGGTTTGCCGGCACTTGACCGGCCTCGCACGGATTTCCCCTGATGGCTGCCAGTGATGCCGAGGTCATGATCTTCGAGCCGTTTGACCTCGTCGCGCAGGCGGGCGGCTTCCTCGAATTCAAGATTGCCGGCGGCATCCAGCATCTGTTTTTCAAGGTCGGCGATATAGGCCTTCAGGTTATGGCCGACCATATGATTGCCGTCAATATCCAGTGGCACCAGCACATGATCGCCCTCGGCAACACTCTCGATGATGTCACCGATGGATTTCCGGATGCTTTGCGGGGTGATGCCGTGGCGTTTGTTATAGGCGGTCTGTTTTTCGCGCCTGCGGTCGGTTTCTGCCAGTGCCGCCTTCATGCTGCGGGTGATTTTATCGCCGTAGAGAATGACCTTGCCATCGACATTGCGCGCCGCCCGGCCAATGGTCTGGATCAGCGAGGTTTCGGACCGCAGAAAGCCTTCCTTGTCGGCATCGAGTATCGCCACGAGGCCACATTCCGGAATGTCCAGCCCCTCGCGCAGCAGGTTGATGCCGACCAGAATATCAAATGTCCCGAGCCGCAGGTCGCGGATAATCTCTATCCTCTCCAGGGTTTCAATATCCGAATGCATATAGCGTACCTTCAGGCCGTTTTCATGGAGATATTCGGTCAGATCCTCGGCCATGCGCTTGGTCAGGGTGGTGACCAGTATCCGGTAGCCCTTGTTTATGGTCGCCCGGGCCTCATGCAGCAGGTCGTCAATCTGGCTTGCCACCGGCTTGACCTCGCAGGGCGGATCAATCAGCCCGGTGGGCCGGATGACCTGTTCAATAAAGTCGCCGCCCGTTTGCGCCATTTCCCATTTGCCCGGCGTTGCCGAAACATAAATGCTCTGCGGGCGCAGCCGGTCCCATTCCTCGAATTTCAGGGGCCGGTTGTCTATGCAGGACGGCAGGCGGAATCCAAAGTCGGAAAGGGTGCTTTTGCGGGCATAATCGCCCCGGCTCATGCCGCCGATCTGCGGGATGCTGACATGGCTTTCATCAACAAACAGCAGCATATTCTCCGGCAGATATTCAAATAAAGTCGGCGGATTGCTGCCCGGTTCCCGCCCGGTGAGGTGACGTGAGTAATTCTCGATCCCGGCACAGCCGCCGGTCGCTGCCATCATTTCAAGGTCGAGTTTTGTCCGCTGTTCGAGGCGGGCGGCTTCGAGTATCTTGCCCTGCTCCTTCAGGTCGCGCAAACGCCAGTCCAGCTCTGCCCGTATGGTTTTCTGCGCCTGTTGCAGGGTCGGCCCCGGGGTGACATAATGGCTGTTGGCATAGAGCTTGGTCAGGGTGAGGGAGTCAATTTTTTCCCCGGTCAGCGGGTCAAACATGATAATATTTTCCAGCTCGTCGCCAAAGAAATCCAGCCGGAGCGCCCGGTCCTCGTAACTTGACGGAAAGATTTCAATAACGTCGCCGCGCACCCGGAATGTGCCGCGCTGAAAGAAATTGTCATTGCGTTTATATTGCAGTTCCACCAGCCGCCGCAGCAGCTCACGCTGGTCTATCCGCATGCCGACCTCAAAGGGAATGGTCATCTCAAGATAGGTTTCGGGCGAGCCCATGCCGTAAATGCATGATACGCTGGCGACGATAATAACGTCATCGCGTTCAAATACCGCCCGGGTCGCGGCATGGCGCATCCGGTCAATCTGCTCATTGATGCTGGCATCTTTCTCGATATAGGTGTCCGAGCGCGGGACGTAGGCCTCCGGCTGGTAATAATCATAATAGGAGACGAAATATTCTACCGCATTGTCGGGGAAGAAAGCCTTCATCTCGCCGTAAAGCTGGGCGGCGAGGGTCTTGTTATGGGCCATGATGATCGCCGGTCTCTGGGTCTGTTCGATCACTTTGGCCATGGTATAGGTCTTGCCGGAGCCGGTCACGCCGAGCAATACCTGATCCGACAGCCCGTCCCCGATGCCGGTGACAAGCTTTTCAATCGCCTGCGGCTGGTCACCGGACGGGGTGAAGGGTGACTGTATTTTAAAGGCAATGCCGCCCTCGGTTTTCTCCGGGCGGATATTCGGCTGGCGCATAAGATAAATTCCGGTAAAAGTTTCCCTTTTGTTCTTATCAGATATTCGATGAGCCGTAAATTGATAAATAGGCTGCCAAAGCAGTATTTTTATGATATGTTTAATATGTAAAGGGAAGAATAATGGGCAAAGTCATAAATTTCAAACGGGCCGGTAAAAAAATAACCCGGCGTAAAAAAGAGCAGGAGGCCGGTCAGCGGCGGGTTCTGTTCGGTCAGAAAAAATCTGTCAAAATTCGTCTAAAAAAAGAGAAGAAAACTTTTGAGACCAATCTTGACAATCATAAAACTGATGAGCCGGGGGACTGATTTACTTCTCCATATCAAAATCCGGGCCGGTATAAAAATCCGGGGCAAATTCCTTGACATTGGGACCATCCGAGGCCCAGCTGTGGCAGCTGTCGAGCATGGGTGGTCTGGTTTTCTCTGGCGCCTTCCCCTCAGCCTCTGCCGCTTCCCGGCGGCGTTTCATAATGACCGGCATGAGTGTCTGGATGGCTACCGTGGCCAGCACCGGCAGTAATTCCGTCAGATGGGTGCAACCGAGTTTGCCGCCAAGCCGTTCCCGGATGGCGCGGCGCCAGCCGATACCGATTTTGACCCCGGCCAGCTTGCCATAATCCACCGTAATATCCGGGCAGCCGTCAAAGGGGAAATGGTCCATACGGGCCTCGACCTCCCGCACCACCAGATCATCATCAAGGGTCAGGCGGATATACATTTCATGGAGCGGCTCGCCGGGGGGGACTTTGCCACGGAATTTATTGTCAAAGGGATAATGTTTGATGTCTTCCATGCGCCCCTCAATATCCCACAGGCCGTCGTCGCGCTGATACCCGTCACAGATAATCGAGCGGCGATGAAGAGCTTTGCGGGGGACGGGCTTTGACAAAGGCATATCTTTCTCCTAAATACTGGCTCTATACATAATTTTAGGTTATGTGAATTACAAGGGTTAACAGAAGACAGTATGATGATAACGGAAACCGGAAAGGCCGTGCTGCTGCTGAGCGGCGGGCTTGATTCAACAACCTGTGCGGCGATTGCCCGGGCGCGGGGCTTTGAGATATATGGCCTGAGCTTTGATTATGGTCAGCGCCACACCATAGAGCTTGCCGCTGCCGCCCGGGTCGCGGACCGGATGGGCCTGATCCGGCATGTGACGGCAAATATTGACCTGCGCGTGTTTGGCGGTTCGGCCCTGACCGATGATATTGCGGTGCCCAAGGGCCGCAGCGGCGATGAAATGGCGGGCGAAATTCCGGTAACCTATGTTCCGGCGCGCAATACCATTTTCCTGTCATTCGCGCTGGCTTACGCTGAAACCGTCGGGGCGAATGATATTTTTATCGGCGTCAACGCGCTTGATTTCAGCGGTTATCCCGATTGCCGCCCGGACTATATCGCCGCCTATCAGGCGATGGCCAATCTTGCGACCAGAAGCGGGGTTGAGGGGACGCAGGGCATCAAAATCCACACGCCGCTGATTGATATGACCAAGGCGGATATTATAAAAACCGGCCTTGCCCTTGGCGTCGATTACAGCATCACCACCAGTTGTTATGATCCGGCAGCGAATGGTGCCGCCTGCGGCGAATGCGATGCCTGTCAGTTAAGGCTTAAAGGCTTCCGCGAGGCCGGACAGACCGACCCTGTAGCCTATGTCAATGACCTATAGCGTCAAGGAAATATTCTATACCCTTCAGGGTGAGGGCCGGCATTCGGGCCGCCCGGCGGTATTCTGCCGCTTTGCCGGCTGCAATTTCTGGTCCGGGCGCGAACAGGACCGTGCGGCTGCCGACTGCAATTTCTGTGATACGGATTTTATCGGTACCGACGGCCAGAATGGCGGTAAATTCAGCACAGCAGAATCCCTGGCCGATGCCGTGCAGAAAATATGGGGCGGGGCAGGCGGCAAACCCTTTATCGTCTGCACGGGTGGTGAGCCGCTGATGCAGCTTGACAGCGCCCTGATCACGGCCTTGCAAGGCCGGGGGTTTGTGGTCGCGGTTGAAACCAATGGCAGCCTGCCCTGTCCGCCGGAGCTTGACTGGGTCTGTGTCAGCCCGAAAAACCTCGACAAGCTGGTCCAGACCAGTGGTGATGAATTAAAGCTGGTCTATCCGCAGGATGCCGTTGGCCCGGACGATGTTGCCCATCTCGATTTTGCTCATTTCTATCTGCAACCCCTTGACGAGGCGGGGGCAGACCACAGGGCGGCCACGGTCCAATATTGCCTTGCCCACCCCCGTTGGCAGCTCAGCCTGCAAAGTCATAAAATTCTTGGCATAGATTGACCCGTCATATGGCCGTGCAGGTCTTTCAGCAGCTTTGTCAGGAAATGGCACACCGCATCAACCCGGGCGACATGGCGCAGGTCTTCATGGACCACCAGCCAGTATTCGCGGTCAATGGCGACTTTATGTGGCAGAACCGGAATCAGGCGCGCATCGTGATTTGCCATAAAATAATGGACAATTGACAGGCCGATCCCGTCAAGCACTGCATTATACTGGGCGATGACGCTGGTGCTGCGAAACACCATATGCGGGCTTTTGACCACCTGCTCAAGGAAACGCAGTTCCGGCAGCTGGATCAGATCATCAATATAGCCGATAAAATCATGGCCATTCAGGTCCTCAAGGCGTGATATGGCCGGGTGCCGGTCAAGATAATCCTGTGTCGCGTAAAGCCCGAGCCGGTAATCACATAATTTCCACGCAATCACCCGGCCACTGTCGGGCCGGGCGAGGGTGATGGCAATATCCGCCTCGCGCTTTGACAGGCTGGTCTGGCGCGATTCGGCAAGCAGCTCAAGCTCGATATCCGGGTGCATTTCGCGAAATTTGCCAAGGTTGCGGGCGATGATGTCGGCGCTCAGCCCCTCAGGTGCCGCGAGCCGCACCGTGCCGGACAGCCGTGCATCCTTGCCGGAAATTTCCTGATAGAGCTGGTTTGAGCGCGCCTCCATCTGCTCGGCATAAGGCAGCAGCCGCAGCCCGGCATCGGTCAGCTTGTAGCCGCGCGGCGATTTATCAAACAGTCGGGCATTCAGCTCATCCTCAAGCGCAGAAATCCGGCGGCTGACCGTGGTGTGATCAACATGCAGCTTGCGCGCCGCACTGATCAGCCGCCCGCGCCGGGACAGTTCAAGAAAATACCGCAGGTCATTCCAGTCATACATAAGGTGTGATCTCTGTGTATTTATGCAGATTGTTTGTGAATATTTTGAACTATAAATGCAATTTTATCTTTAGTAAACTGCAAATCAGATTTTTCCACCAGAGCATGAGGATCCTGATCATGAAGCTTTATACCCATTATATCGGCGGCGAACATCTGGCGGGCACCAGTGGCCGCACCTCCCCGGTCTTTAATCCGTCAAGCGG
>Ga0256829_1002969_pt1 | contig 12161 bp, 12 predicted proteins | sample 131447metaG_FD_185979 | JGI IMG/M metagenome (GOLD analysis project Ga0256829, IMG submission 185979) | Hydrothermal vent microbial communities from Lau Basin, Pacific Ocean - 131-447 | ecosystem: Environmental > Aquatic > Marine > Hydrothermal vents | place: Pacific Ocean: Lau Basin | collected... | reverse complement strand
GTGGTTGTCCCGGTTAGTGCCGAATTCGCCCTCCGGAGGCGAAGGTCAGAGGTTCGAATCCTCTAGGGCGGGCCATTTCCCTTATTTTTCAAAAAGCTACAGATCGATCAGCCGCAACTAAATATCCCTCTGCTGCAACCCTCAAAAAGCAACAGCCATATTCATAAGACTGTAGCCATTCTCCAAATGACCCTTGCCCTGTTTTTGTCATAGCAACAATAACCAGCTATCTTCACCCAACACCTCACACATGAACACATTTATTGACTTTGTTCACATATGAACATAATAATAGTGTGTAACTTAAGGAATATTCGCCATGAACACTCAAACATCCCCCAGGCCAATCGACCCCGGAGTGCAGGGGCGAGTAGCGGTTAAATTGTTTCTTGGCATTGCCGACGAGTGGAACCTGACGGACGAACAACGCTGCAATCTCGCAGGTCTCAATAGCCGAACTACACTGCACAACTGGCGCAAGAAAATAGGCAATAAAGAAAGCATCAAGCTATCCGGCGACACTCTGGAACGCCTGTCTTACCTGGCAGGCATATATAAAGGAATCCAACTGCTATTTAGTGATCCAGCCCAATGGAAAAATTGGATCCGTAAACCCAATAAGGACTTTGGCGGACAATCGGCTTTGGAGCGGATGCTGGCAGGTCGGGTGGTAGATCTTTCGGACGTGAGACGGTATGTGGATGGATGGCGCGGGGAGCACTATGGATAGGGTTGAACTAAATTGCGACACCTACCGCCTTATCCCCAGCCACTTCCCTCCAATTCAGATCTTTGAGAATCTGTTAGATCCCGACGAACTTGAAGCAGCCTATGTACTGGAAAGCCTCACCAATGATCGCCTTCGCGATCAGGCAGGTGATATCTCTCTTGTACCCCCAGAAGATCGAATAACGGGGCCGGGCTGCACTCCTATCATGGCGGCGTTTACCCATCGCGGTATTGAGAGCCGATTTACGAGGGGACACTACGGCGTGTATTACGCCGGTCTGGATCTAACCACAGCATTGGCTGAATCCAAGTTCAGTAGAGCCAGGCTATTGAAGGCAACGGATGAGCCCGCCCAGGTTCTGACCATGCGCTGCTATAAATGCAATGTAGATGGTGCCGTCGTTGATTTACGTAGTGATACAAAAGTCCATGCACCTGAAAACTTTGCCCATGCTCAAGATATGGCTGAAAAGCTCAGAGATCAAAACGAACTGGGTATTCTATACAACTCAGTGCGCCATCCTGACGGGGAATGTGTAGCCGCTCTCAGGCCCCGTTTGATGCAGCCGCCAGCCATTCAAGCCGGCCACTACCAGTTCCATTGGAACGGTTCTGAAATAACCGACGTTCTGGAACTTAAATCCGTTGAATAATGTGAACCCGTGATGACTCCTGAACTGATGAATCAGCTCCTTTGGCCATTTAAAGCCTTACCCGATGAATATATTGTTGTTGATACAGAGACCACAGGACTATTCGACGCGCAAGGGGCTCCAGGTATTGTTAGCCTTGGCCTTGCCCTGGTACAAGATAAAAAAATCTACGCCAGTGAAGAATTTCTTATTCAGCCCCACAGGCCAATGAACGCTGAGGCTTCACAGATCAACGGAATCACTCAAGAACAGGCGCAGAAACACCCTGCTTTTTCCGAACAATGGCCCAAAATTTTACCCTGGCTGGAAAAAAGACTGGTTGTAATTCACAACGCATCATTTGACTGGCCACTCATTGTGGACCACATAGAACGCTATAAAGTAGTTACGCCAGCCATAACGGGCGTATTTTGCTCTCAGAGAGCCGCGCAACCCTGGGCACAATCGGTGAAAATACCTTGTTCAGCGAGAGGTCCCTCGCTAGACAATCTGACGCAATATCTGAAACTTGATAATCAGCGAGACAACCAAGACGGTAAACATGGCGCCCAGATTGACGCAATTCAAACCGCGGAAGTAGTCATTCAGCTGCAAACACCCGCAAGAAAGCTCTGATCTTGCCCTGCAAGTCATATGTGTTGATTAAACCAAAACGATTATCGGTGTCACTCTTAATCTACCCCTTTGGCACATGCGTATGCACTTATGCAGGAAAGATGATTTTTGTCTTGACCAATCCAGAACAAGCCACCCAAGGACTGAATATTGAACATAGCAATTATTGGCGCAGGACTGTCGGGCCTGCTAACGGCTAGACAGTTGCAGAATCAAGGCCACCAAGTGGTGGTATTTGAAAAATCCCGGGGCCGGGGCGGCCGCCTTTGCAGCAAGCGCCTCAATTGGGATGACACACCCACATCTGTCGATATTGGTGCCCAGTATTTCACAGGCCGGGATCCGCGATTTGTCCGTGAAATTGAGCAGTGGCTTGAAGCTGGTGTGATCAAAGCATGGGATTTTTGTCCCCACACATTCAAGCAAGGGAACCTCTCAAAATCCACCGACGATACCGCTCGATATGTGGGTACACCGAGCATGAACAGTATTGCTCACTATCTTTCTGAAGATTTGAACATTCGCTTTCAAACACGAATTGCTCGAATCGAGAAAACCGATAATGGCTGGCATGTTTTCGACGATAAAGCCATTTGCTATCAGCCCTTCGATTGGCTGTTTGTCTCGGCTCCGGCGAGGCAAGCATTCGAGCTCATCAACGGTCACAGCCATTTGGCAAAATCAATCCCTTCAGACAGCCTGCAGCCCTGTTGGGCACTGGGTGTGCAACTGTTAGAAACTACCGACAGAGATGTTCAGGGGATATTCAGTGACGACGAAGTTCGCTGGGCCTCAAAGCTCTCATCCAGACCGGACAGAAACACCATTGCTGAACAATGGATGCTGCATTTTAATCCGCTATGGTCTGGCCAACAGGGAAAACAAATAGAAGACAAACTGCCAAACATCGGTCAACGCTGGCTGGAAAAAGTATTTTCTACAAAGCTGACTGTGATCGAATCGGTTTCCCACTATTGGGCTTACGCCAGTATGTCTAGCGACTATCAAAAACCAGACAGCTTCTGGATTGATCGCGATCAACACCTGTCATTGATGGGTGACTGGACGCAAAGTGGACGCATAGAAGGCGCCTACTTATCGGCAGTGAACGCTTGTGATCAATTTTCTGATAGGGCGAGTTCATAGAGTGTCGGCCGATGAGGCTTTAGAAGATGGAAGAACAATCAAGCCGATGAGAATGCGAATTTTTAGTAGCCGCTATACGACTGCCCCTCAAGACAAAAACCGGCTATCAAGATATTCATCCTGGTATCAACCGCACTATGAAAAAGAAATCTCAGCTACCCGAGAAAGTGTGCTGCGTTTGCCAACGACCTTTTCGCTGGAGAAAAAAGTGGAAAACCTGCTGGAACGAAGTGAAATACTGCTCTGAGCGATGCAGGCGCAGCAAAGTTGACAAAGTATGAATTGGCCTATGCCTCGGCAAAGGTTAATCGCATTACGGGCTTAACTATATGATTACTCTCGAAGCGGCACAAAAAGTTCGACTCATTCTTGGGGATCAACTGAATGCCACACACAGTTGGTTTCGCACAAAAGACCTGAACATTCTTTATCTGATTGCGGAACTTCACCAGGAAGCTCGCTACACCCGCCACCACGTTCAAAAGGCCTGTGCGTTTTTTCAAGCCATGCACAACTTTGCCGACGCACTGGTAAAAGCGGGTCACAGAGTCTGCTATCTAACGCTGGATGAAACTGCGGAATTCCAGGATCTTCCCCATTTGATCGCGCACATTATCGACCGTACTGGAGCGACTCTATTCGAATATCAACAACCGGATGAGTATCGACTGTCTCAACAGCTGTTGCAGTTTTCAACAACACAACCAGTGAAAACACTGTGCGTGGCAAGCGAACACTTTTTCCTGGAACACCGTGATTTTTCCACCTACTGCAAAGCAAAAAAAGCCGTACGCATGGAGAGTTTTTATCGCAAAATGCGTCTGCGTTTTGATGTTCTGATGGAAGGTGAAAACCCAATTGGTGGAAAGTGGAACTATGACACCAGCAATCGCGAACCGTTAACACCATCAGATCTTGACGACATTCCTCAGCCTTTGCTTTTTGCAAGCGATGTATCGGCTATATTGACGAGGCTCAAACGGCACAATATTGAAACTATTGGGCATCCCAATAATCGGATTGTCTGGCCGACCACTCGAACACAAGCCCGAGAATTGCTTTCGCATTTTTGTCAATTTTGCCTGCCGAATTTTGGTCGTTTCCAAGATGCCATGACCCAAGACTCAGAGTACGCATGGAGTCTGTATCATTCGAGAATCAGTTTTTCGCTGAACACCAAAATGCTATCGCCAAGACAGGTGATTGACGCAGCAATCGATGCCTTTAAGAGTTCTTCCGGCAATATCGACATCGCCCAGATCGAGGGCTTTGTACGACAAATTCTCGGATGGCGTGAGTACGTTCGCGCGATGTACTGGATCAATATGCCCGACTATCGTAGCCGGAATCAGCTTAAGGCCGTTCGTACTTTGCCTGATTGGTTCTGGACAGCAAACACTCGCATGAACTGCTTGCACAAGAGCATCGAACAATCCCTGCAATTTGCCTACGCACACCATATCCAACGCTTGATGATCACTGGCAATTTTTCTCTACTCGCAGGCATCGATCCCGATCAAGTAGACGACTGGTATCTCGGTATCTATATCGACGCCATAGAATGGGTTGAGCTACCCAACACTCGAGGCATGTCTCAATTTGCCGACGGTGGTTGGATTGCTTCAAAACCCTACGCAGCCAGCGGTAATTATATTCATAAGATGAGCGATTACTGCGGCAGTTGTTACTACAATGTCAAAATCAAGACTGGGAATAACGCCTGCCCATTCAACTTGCTTTATTGGGGCTTTATCGACAGGCATCTTGCGACCTTTGAAAAAAATCCAAGAATGTCCTTTCCCGTTAAGAACTGGTTAAAACGATCACCGCAAGATCGCTTGGTGATTCGACAACAAGCGGATTCTCTGTTGGAAAATCTCGATGAACTCTGACAACCTTAGGCGGCGACTTTGTTAGCAACCGAATTACAACTCTCCACTGATCAGGCCCCACGCTCTATGTCGTCCCACCCACAAGTCCGCATCCCCGCTACCTACATGCGCGGCGGCACCAGCAAAGGGGTCTTCTTTCAACTGAAAGATCTGCCCGAAAATGCACAACAACCCGGACCCGAGCGGGATCGCTTGCTGCAACGTGTAATCGGCAGCCCCGATCCCTATGGTAAACAAATAGATGGCATGGGGGGTGCCACATCCAGCACCAGCAAAGTGGCAATAGTATCTCGCAGCGAACGTGACGATCACGACGTGGACTATATGTTTGGGCAGGTAGCGGTTGATAGGCCACTGATCGATTGGAGCGGCAACTGTGGCAATTTAACCGCTGCGGTGGCGGTCTTCGCCATCAACAGCGGGTTTGTTGATGCGGAATCTATGACAAAGAACGGTTTGGCACAGGTGCGAATCTGGCAGCAGAACACCGGCAAAAGCATCATTGCTGAGGTTCCCGTGAGAGACGGTGAAGTATTGGAAACTGGCGATTTTTTCCTCGATGGCGTGGCCTTTTCCGGAGCGCCCATCACGCTGGATTTTCACAATCCCAGTGACGATGCGGATGTCCTTTTCCCCAGTGGCAAATTGCTCGATCATTTGAAGGTGGATAACAATATCAGCGGCTACGTCGAAGCCACTCTGATTAATGCCGGCATACCCGCAGTCCTGTTAGACGCCAACCAAATTGGGCTTACCGCCACCGAGCTCGAAGGTGATATCAACGACCGAACCGAACACCTGGAGCTTCTTGAAGAACTGCGCGTACAAGGCGCACTGAAGATGGGATTGATTGATTCCCCTGAGCAGGCAGCGCAACTGCAACACACCCCCAAGATTATCTGGCTTGCCACGGCCGCGAACTATCGCGCCTCAAATGGACAGCTGGTGCCAGCAGATTCTATTGATGTCTGCGCACGAGCCTTGTCTATGGGGAAGCTTCATCACGCCATGATGGCATCCGCTGCAGTTGCTATGGCCAGTGCCGCCGCCATTCCAGGAACGTTGGTCTCGCAATTGGCAGGAAGAGCGTCGTCACAGCTAAGGCTGGGGCACACCTGCGGTACACTCGCGGTTGGAGCAGAGGCCAAACAGAGTAACGACAATTACTGGCAGATCAATCGCGCCACCATGCAACGCAGTGCGAGAGTACTTATGGAAGGCTGGGTGCGGGTACCTGCGGATTTTCGTTGAGGCCATCGCAGCCCAATTCTTTGCCCAGATAGCGACTGAAGTAGGGAGCGGCACAGGCCTCCTCGGTGCCATTTTCCAGAGCGGCATCTATGACTGCCACAAAGCGGTCAAACAACTCGTAGCACATAACTATTTCCGGAGACTGAGTGGTGTTGGCGTAAGCATCCGGCGCACAGTGTTGGAACGTCAACGTTATGTCCCTTGGAAACTTGTACTGGGCCGCAATGTACTGCCCGGCCTCCTCGGCAATTCGGGACTCACGCAGCAAGGACTGATAAAAGCGCGCGGAATCAGTGGTCGCCACTTCGTAGTTCACTGTGACATGACCGTACAAGTGTTGCGCGGCTTCAGAAGATTGCTTGCCATAATTGGCATACAGCCATTGCAAGGCCTTGCGCGCTTGACTGAACTCCGCCGGGCAACTCCAGCTGCGTTCATCCGGCAATTCTTCGGTATGACCAATGGTGTTGAAGATATCCGGATTGCTGCCCGACACCAGGCACAGAATATTGTGATAGCGCTGGATTTCCAGAGAATGGGCATCCCAATAGGCCAGCACTTCATTATTGCGCTCCTTGTAGCGCCACTCGGAAATCCACTCGGCGGCTACCAACAGCATCCAGATAATATTCTCTTCGTCGTGATTGAGTTGGTGCTTTAGGATCATCGACACCGCGGCAAACCGGTCGGCGGCGTCCTCTTCGTAGCCCAGAACCGGAGGATCGAATTCAGCGATAACCAGATGGCCAAATTCGTGAAACAAGGTGAACTCAGTGTTGGCCAGCAGCATCAGTTTCATTAATTTCAACTGATGTTCAGAGCGCTGAACCACTTCTCGCTTCGGTGCAGCACTGGCCACACTTGCGCCGAACAGAGCCATTAGCATCAATAGAATCGCTGCTTTTTTCATAGAAATATTAAGGTTCAAATACCTTCGCCCATATAGTGCTCCACAGTGCGTTCGGACCCCGAGGGCTGCTGGGCACACACGCGGTTGCGACCCTGATGCTTGGCGAGATACAACAAGACATCGGCTCCGTGAAACCACTCCCGCGCATCATTGTTGGGCAGCAATTCCGCCACGCCGCTGGATACCGTGACCGGGCGCTGACGGATCAACTCAGCGGCCTCCACTTCAATTCGAATAGTCTCGGCCAGTGCGACAGCACATTCAAGATCACAGCGACACAGGACAGTGAATTCCTCACCACCAAAACGATACAGTTGAGCTCTGGGTGGCAACAACTCGCCAACCGTGGCCGCCATGCGCTTTAGACACAGATCACCCACATTGTGGCCGTAGTCGTCGTTAATGCGCTTAAAAAAGTCGATATCGATCATAATCAACGAGTGCTTCTCACCGTCTTGCGAGAAAGCCTCAATGGCCTCGATCATGGCATCGTCCAGGGCCCGACGATTGCCTACTCCCGTAAGTGGGTCGATACTGGCCTCCAATGTAAGCCGCTCGTTATCGGTCTTCATCAAGTAAGCAAACTGAAACGCGTACAGCGTCACCAACAGATAACAGGCCACAAAGCCAATCCAGTTGCTGTGGGTACCCTGAATCAGCAGCGAAAGCCCTACCAAGCCAACGAGATTGACCCACATTGCATCGCGAATACGCAACACATAGAAAATCGCCAGAATAACGGGAAATGCCCAATAGAGATTGTTCTCGCCGCCGTAGATTACCGTCGCCCACGAACCCACCACCACCACGCAGATAAAACACAAAGTGACGTAGCGGAAGTACAAATCACGGGCGGCAAAGTAGGCCAATGCCAGCAGCGCAAATACCATGGAAAGATCGACGACAGCCAGTGCAATGTCCGCCTGAATCAAGCGCCAGATGCCAAACAGCCCGATAAAAAAGGAACCCAGATACGCCTGGAAAACAATAAAGCTCTGCTCGGGGCGACTGCGATATTCACTGATCAGAGTTTTCAGATGTGCTACGAGTGAATTGAACATCGCAAATAGAAGAATCAGTTTCTGCTTTGAGTTAACACAGATGTTACTACAGAATTCATGGACAATTTATAAACATTTTAGTCAAAAGCCACAAACATCAGCCAAGCCACTCGTTTTTTGTACAAACATCACCACAACTCCGACAAGACAGCAGCCATACTTCGGGCCACAACAATTGGCACATCGCAATTTCCTGTTAAGCTTCAAGGACATACTGTAGTTAAGAATTCGCAAGAGCACCCCAGAATATGCCCAATTTTTCAGTTTTGATCGGCATGAATGGCGTTTCCAGTGAGGAGAACGCCCGCGCCCGACGCATGGGAACCGTATTTGAAGCGCCGATGTTACTGCTCGCTATTTGGGTGGTCGTGATCTGGTACATCGAGCGCAAGAATCTGGTCAGCTACGACTTCGTCTGGACCAGCGATATTATTGTGTGGGGCTTTTTTGTCCTGGAAACCATTGTTCTTACCCGATTGGTCGATAACAAGAAGCGCCATCTGCTAACCAACTGGATGAACCTGGTGATCATCATCGCCGGTCTACCGGTGATTCTTGAGGACAATGCCCTGGCACCGGTGTTGCGCTCCTTCAGGCTGCTGCTGTTGCTGGCGCTGTTTATTAATATGTTCTCCACGCTGCGCGCGTTTCTGGCACGCAACAATCTCGGCATTACCCTGGGCATTGCCATGTCCTTAATGGTCATTGTGGGTATCTTCATCTCGGTCATCGATCCGGGTATCGACACCCCTATGGACGGATTGTGGTGGGCCTGGGTAACGGTGACCACGGTGGGCTACGGCGACATTGTCCCCACCAGCCCCATGGGCCGCGTGGTGGGCTCGGCACTGATTTTAGTAGGCTTTGGGCTGTTCTCTCTGATTACCGCCAGTATCTCCGCATTTCTGATTACCCGGGAAGAGGAAGAGGTGATCGACCGGGAAGAGGAATTGATGGAAAAGCTGACCCATATCAGCAACAAGCTGGAAAACCTGGAACAGCGCTTGGAGGCATTGGATAAAGCGAGCCACAAACCGAAGGAATAGTCCCTGGCTCTATAAACAGTAAAAGTCTGGCTCCTAGACAGCTTTGGGTAAAACTACAACAATATTTCACTATCAGACGTCGTTTTACCTCAAGGGATTATTCATCTATGAGCCAGTCACTCAGCCCGGCCCAACTGCGACAAAAAATCCGCAGCGGCGAGCATCAAAGCAATACTTCCGGCTACTGCCCGGGTTTTGTCCAGGCCAATTTGGTGATCCTGCCCAAAGACTGGGCCGACGAATTTCTGTTGTTCTGCCAGCGCAATCCCAAGCCCTGCCCGATCATTACTCTCAGCGAGAAACCGGGCCAATGGCTCTTGCCCGAAGCCGCTCCGGACTTCGACATCCGCACCGATGTGCCGCAGTACCGCATCTGGGAAAACGGCGAACTGAGCCGCGAGGTTTCCGACATCAAGGAGTTATGGCGCGACGATCTGGTGGCCTTTCTAACCGGCTGCTCCTTTTCCTTCGAAGAGGCTCTGCTGGCCGACGGTCTGGAAATTCGCAATATCAGCGAAGGCAAAAACGTCCCTATGTACAATACCAATCTGGCCTGCAGTACCACCGAGCGCTTGCACGGCAACATGGTGGTAAGCATGCGTCCGTTTAAGCCAGCAGACGCCATTCGCATGATCCAGATCTGCAGCCGCTTTCCCGAAGTTCACGGCGCACCGGTGCACTTTGGCGATCCTGCGGCCATTGGCATTACCGATATCAATAAACCGGACTACGGCGATGCCGTCACCATCAACGACGGCGAAGTTCCGGTATTCACGGCCTGCGGTGTGACGCCCCAAGCGGTGATGATGGCGGCCAAGCCGCCCTTCTGTATTACCCACAGTCCTGGCTGTATGGCAGTGACCGACATCCTCAACAGCCAGCTTTCGATTCTCTAGCAGGTTGCTGAAAGAGTCCTGCTGACTTTTTCAAAACACGAAAAGGACAAAATGCGATTTTTCCTTTTCTCCCAAAATCAACGGCTACAGCCGCTGATTTTGACGAAACATCGGTGTTTCGGTAGCAGGCTGCCGAAAATCGGAGATTTTCAACAGCCTGCAAGGAGCGATCTATGGGCTTATTACTCAACTGCGATCTGGGCGAGAGTTTTGGTGCCTGGACCATGGGCATGGACGATGCGGTTATGCCCCACATCGACCAGGCCAATATTGCCTGTGGTTTTCACGGCGGCGATCCCGTGGTGATGCAGCGTACGTTACAGCTGGCCCAAGAGCACGGCGTCAGCATCGGTGCCCATCCCAGCTACCCGGATCTGGCGGGCTTCGGCCGCCGCTCTATGGCACTTAGCCCCTCTGAAATCGTCGCCACGCTCACATACCAGATCGCGGCGCTGGACGGCATGGCACAAACCCAGGGGCTGACTCTCGACTACGTCAAACCCCATGGCGCCCTCTACAATGACATGATGAAAGACGACGCCATACGCCACGCCATTATGGATGCAGTAATCGGCTTCCATCGTCCTCTCAAACTGATGTTGCAAGCCACCACTCGGGCCGACGTCCACCAGGCCGAAGCTGCATCCCGGGGATTGAGTCTCTATTTTGAAGCCTTTGCCGATCGCTGCTACGACGACGATGGTGCTCTCTTGTCCCGCGCTAGACCCGGGGCTGTACACAGTAAGGAAAAAATGTTGGAGCAAGTACAGCAACTCAACGAAACCGGAACGGTCACCACCGTCAGCGGCCACACACTGGAGTTGCAAGTGGACACCCTGTGCGTACACGGCGACAACCTGGAAGGCGTGCAAGCCATTGAAACCATCAAGCAGCTGGTGAGTGGCTAATGGAGATTCACGTCGCCGGCGAAAATTCCCTGATCGTCTACTTTGGCGAGACCACCGCACCGGAAATTTCTGAACAGGTGCAACGTGCTGCACAGCAGCTACCTGCATTATTGGGCGACAAACTGATTGATCTGGTGCCCTCTTATGCCTCCCTGCTGGTTGTATTTGATGCTCTCAAGTGCGATCACTTTGTGGTGCGCAAAGCCATTCGCCAGGCGACGCAATCGCCCGAGAACAAGACGGGCAATAGCGCTGGTAAACTGGTCACCCTACCGGTCTATTACAGCACCGAATCCGGTCCGGACCTGGAAGCGCTGGCCAAACGTGCCGGACTGACCAACGACGCCGTAATCGACATACATCAAAGTCAGGAATACCGGGTGTATGCCATCGGCTTTGCTCCCGGCTTTGCCTATTTGGGGCAAGTGGACGAGCGCATTGCTGCGCCCCGGCTCAGCACGCCGCGCACGAAAGTGCCCAAAGGCGCTGTGGCCATTGCCGACCGCCAGACCGCGGTGTACCCGGCGGTCTCCCCCGGCGGCTGGAACCTGATCGGCCTGTGCCCAACCGCTATGTTCGATCCCCGAGGTAATCCCACCATGCCGGTCAGTGTCGGTGACAGAGTGCGCTTTGAAGCCATTGATCGCCAGCGGTTTATGGAACTGGGCGGCGAGCTGCCTGAGGGAGGGATCGAGTGAACCATTTTGACGTGATCAACCCGGGCATCCTATCGTTGCTGCAAGACGCCGGACGCCTGGGCAGGCATCAGATAGGCCTTACCAGCGGTGGCCCGCTGGACCCCGAGGCTTTCTATTGGGCCAACCGCCTCTGCAACATTCCGGGCGATAGCAATACAAGCAACAGCAACCCGGAAAACAATACCACCATAGAAATTACGGTGGGGGGCCTGCAGCTCAAGGCCAACACCGATACCCATATCGCCGTCACCGGCGCCGATATGCCCCTGACCATCAACGGTGAACCTCGCGAGACTTGGCGCAGCCAAGCAGTGAGTGCCGGTGACAGCATTCAGCTGGGTTACGCCAGCGAAGGC
>Ga0256829_1002968_pt1 | contig 12166 bp, 8 predicted proteins | sample 131447metaG_FD_185979 | JGI IMG/M metagenome (GOLD analysis project Ga0256829, IMG submission 185979) | Hydrothermal vent microbial communities from Lau Basin, Pacific Ocean - 131-447 | ecosystem: Environmental > Aquatic > Marine > Hydrothermal vents | place: Pacific Ocean: Lau Basin | collected... | reverse complement strand
CATAGAAGATGACAAGGTGACTGCAAGTGCACTAGGGGTTTACAGCAAGGACTGGTTGCAGCGTCAAATTGAAACAGGCAATACCGGTTCATTGGGTCAACGTGGTCCGATTCATTCCATTTTAGAACCGGATTTGATGCAAGTGGCGATGCAGCGTTTACAGTCGATTGACTTGGGCGCGTTAAAGAAAAAAGCCATTGAGCGATTCTGGTCTCGCCAAACTTTCACTGAGTTACCCAAAGCCACGCAGTATCGGATAAGAATGGTTGATCCAACCATCGTCATGCAGCGGTCACTATTGGATGCCAGTGGCCGAACATTGATCCCAGCAGGAACGCGTATTAACCCGCTAAAAGCCTTGCCGTTTACTCAGCAGCTTGTGGTGTTTAATGCGTCGAACGCTGAAGAAGTGGACGCAGTAGCGCATTGGCTTGAGACGCAAGATAGGACACTGCGCCGCATTACGCTTATCACCACGCAGCTCGACCGTGCCCAAGGCTGGAATCGCCTCAATGCGCTCGAAAAGACATTGGATAGTCCGGTTTACCTTCTCAATGCCTCGCTAAAGCAGCGCTTTGATCTGCAAGTCACCCCATCGTTTGTTCAAGCAAAGGGGCTCGCGTTTGAAATAGAAGAAATTCCAGCAAAGGAGCTTGTTCATGAAAAAGCTCAATAATACGTATCGTCTGTTGCGGACTCTCATTGTCATGTTTGTCCTTGGCGCATCTATTCCTGCAAAAGCCGAACTGACCTGCCCAGACGCGGGTTTATTGTCGGGTAAGTTGCTGACGGATGTTTGCTGGTCATGCATTTTTCCTATCCGAGTTGCGGGTCTTCCTCTTGGCTCTGGCAGTGTCCCAAGCGGCGCATCAAACAAGTCATTTTGCTTATGTGAAGATAACTTAGGCGTGCCAAGGCCAGGTATTGTTACCAGCATGTGGGAGCCAGCGCGTTTAATTGAACTGGTCAGAACGCCGGGTTGCTCGCCTTCCCTGGGAGGGATTCGTTTACCGTTAGGTGATAGGCGGCTGCAAGGTGGTCATGGCGAGGGTGAATACGATACCGGTGATCTCGCTTTCTACCATTACCATTATTACGCCTTTCCGCTTTTGGTCATGCTCGATTTGTTCATGGATGGCAATTGCAATGCCGATGGTTACATGGACTTTGACTTGATGTATTTGTCCGAATTGGACCCCACATGGATGAACGATGAACTGGCCTTTTTTACTCAGCCTGAAGCTGCTGCCGTTGCCAATCCATTGGCTATATCTGCTTGTACCGCTGACGCTGCTTCATCAACGCTTGGTAAACCCATCGATCAGTTGTTTTGGTGTGCTGGCAGTTGGGGCCATCTCTATCCCTTATCTGGCCACACCTTAGCCTTTGGCTCATTAGCAGAAAACACCAGCCATTTAGCAGCGCGAGCAATCGCGGCTCAACACAGGCGTGGTCTTGCAAGGCGAACAATGGGGAACAGTGCGCTATGCCGACCTGTTATCGAACCCATGCTGCCGAAATCCCAATACAAGATGAGTATGTTCTTCCCTGTACCGGAAACTGAAAGTGCGCATGTCATCGGTGAAAGCACCATGAAATGGGGAGAGTGGCGAACGATCCCCGGTGCCGGTGAAGATGCGCTCTACATTTTGTGGCGCTGGCAAGACTGCTGTAACTCGGGAGGTTAACCATGAAACCAACACTTTTTACCCGAGTTTTAGCGGGTATTTTATCAATCACTATGGCGTGCCTGCCCTTACATGGTGTGGCCGCTGATGTGCAGCGCCAATCCGGCCTAAGCGGACAACAAGAAGGTAAGCAATTGCTGCAAAGCTGGACGATGCCCGCACTCAATGGCAATACATTGTCGGTGCCGAATGGCAGTGGTAATGAGTCCATTAACTTGCAAGAGCTTTTCCCTGGTATGGATCAGGGCTCATTGGATGTCTTAACGGGCGTTTATGGCTCTGATGCCAGCATGAATCAAATGGGGACACAGCGCCAAGAGAGCATGGCATCCGAAAGTGGCGCTACGGGTGAGGCGTTTCGTTCGCTACAGCAAATCAAAGACAGGTCTCGGCCAGATATGGTCAATGATCCGCTTTGGGCATTAACTGATGCGGTTCAAACTGACCCAAATCTATTAACGCAAAGCTTCCCAGGCTGTGAGTCTCAAGGTGAAGGCAGCCCAAACTACCAGCAATGTGACAGGCTCAATACAGCGGTTAAAAGCTGCACTATTACTCACGATTACACGGCAGGCATTATTGAGCATGTTTCAGGACCGATGAACCTTCGCTCTTGTGGTGAGGGGTGTCTTGAAGTTTGGATAGGACGTATTGGTGACAACTACTGGAGTGGCAGTTGTAAAGTGTTTGAACAGGTCATCACACTCAAAGTCGTGAACCCTGATGCGATTACCTCAGCCGTTCTTGAGTACGCCAAATGGGATGACTACATGCAAGTGTGGCTTGGCGATCAGAAAGTCTGGTCTGGGCCGAACAATAACTTTCCACCAGAAACGGCAGGTCGCTGCGAGCTCAGTACCAGTTGGGAGCGCAATCCAAATACCGATCTCACTGCCAAGCTAAAAGCGGTAGAGCCCGGTTTAGAAGTGCCGATAAAAATTCGCGTATCGGTTACGGGTAGTGGTGAGGGGTATGCACGCATCAAGGTGCGCTTTGATCCAACCAAGGTGGTGATGAATGATAGTTGGTCGCCACAATCCTGTATCGAACAAGCAGCGGATATCCCAGCTAAGTTTTCAGACTACAGCATTCAATGCACGGATCAGCCTTCTTCAACCAACGGATGTACGGTGGTCAATGGTGTTTCAGTCTGTGAATCCTATTTTGCCCCAAGCCCAGTGGCTGGCATATCGCCTTTGTGTCGGCGTGTACAAGTTAGTGTGGATGATGAAAGCTATAAGGGGATTGAAAATCAGGCCTGCCAAGCGCTTGAAGCGAATCCTTCCTGTGGATTCATGTCGTCAGAATGTGCCGAGACCAATGATAAAGGTGAATGCATTCGTTTTACCGATACCTATGACTGTGGATTGCAAACCAGCGATCCAAAGTGCGTGGTATCCAATCTTATGCCGAGTAGTTTTGAGGCCTGTGAGCCTACTCAGACGATTACGCCATTTACTGAAACCAAGCATGTACCGGATTACCAGGTGTGCGAGAAGATCAGCACGCTTACTCAGTGTCAGTTAGAACGACGTATATCCGCCCAAACCCATCAACAAAGTTGGTCCATTGAGCGTGGTTGCTTTAGCTCCGAAACGCTCAGTTTTGTTCCACAGCGCAGCAGTACCATGCAAACTGGAAACGCGACGCTGAGAGTTTTTGATAATCAAAATACTGAGATAGAAATCACCGAGTCGCCAACTAAGGCAAATGGCTGGAAAACGACACTCTCACTGACGGGCAATAAGGAAACGGTGACTGAGACGAAACCGTCCATTAAATACCCTGAAATGACCTGTCCAAAAGGAACCTTAGTTGGTTCATTGTGTAAGGTCGTTAATGGGTCGATTATTTCGTGGCATGAACCTCAGGAAGTCACTCGTTCCAGATGTGAGTCTGGCTGGAACAAAGTCGATTTAGATACTTGCAGCCGAGAAGTTCAGAAGTGTTTGGCTCCTGCGAAACTGAGCGCTTCATTGGCCTTCTCTGGCAAATACTTAGAGCAAGACGTTGTTCATCAATCAAGTGATCCAGGGATAGACCAATGCTTGATGCAAACGGATCAGTTTACTGCCGTGCAGTGGCAGTGTTTGGATACGGGCACAAAACGAATCGACGGATTAACGGTTGGTAGTGGCGAGTTGACCAATCTTGGAAATCTTTATCCGGCTGTTGTTTCGTCTCCTGCTCATTTAACCAGTCGCGGCAGTTCTGATGGACTGGGGCTCTCATGCTGGAGGGCAAGAGCGACCTACAATGCTTCGACTGCTCATCCAGAGTTCAACATGGGCAGCTCAGATAGCTGGGTAGATGCCAATGGTAATACACAAACCATCGTCAATAACGGACAAAACACGACCACCAATACGTGTGCCGCGCTAGAGCAAAACCCGGCATGCCAGTATGTCAGAACCGAATGCACTGAAGGTGGGGCTGGTCATGAAGGCTTCTGTTATATCCAAAGTTTGGTGTATGACTGTGGACAAAGCGTTGAAGTGCAAAATGCACGAATGGAAACTCAATACAACTGTGAGGGGCCAGTTCGCTGTATGGGCACAGATTGTTTAGAGCCAGAGTCAATCAAGCAGGCTAACTTTGCAGAGGCCGCTGCCATGCTTAATGCGGCGCAGTTTATGACCAATGATATGTCATGTACGGGAGCTGATGGCCAAGATAACGTCGAGTGTACGGTCTTTAAAGGTAATGCTGGCCAGTGCAAAAAAGCCGTTGGCGGCATAGTGGATTGCTGTGAAAAGCCAAGTGGCGTGTCGTTATCGGACTACATCACGATGATAGTGGCGGTCAACAAGCTTGATACGGCAGTCATGGCCATGAATCCGTCTTCGGCAATCTATGGTTCCTGGAATACGCTCAGGGAACCAATCACCAGTACCTGGAGTGCGGTCAAAGAGCCCTTTGTGTCTGCATGGGACTCTCTCATGGGGGCTGGGCCATCAACGGCTGCTGGCGCGGGAGCAGAGCAAGCAGCGACAGGCTTCATGCAGGTGTTGACCAACAAAACGGCTGAATGGGTAGGTACGACCTTTGGTTCGGGGGCACAATCGGCTCTGTTTAGTAACGTTGGTGGCGCGGTTGGAGCCGATGGTGTCGTTTCGGGTGGTAACTTTGCGCTGGGTGGCGCTGCGGGCGCGGTTCTGAGTACGGTTATGACGGCCTACATGATTTATTCAGTCACCATGATCCTCATTCAGCTTATCTGGAAATGTGAGCAGAGCGAGTTTGAAATGAACGCCAAGCGGGTATTGAAGAGTTGCCACTACGTAGGCTCTTACTGCAAGTCTAAGTTCTTAGGTGCCTGTGTTGAGAAACGGCAATCATATTGCTGCTTTACTTCGCCGCTTTCACGGATCATTCAAGAACAAGTGCGTCCGCAACTTGGTCTTGGCTGGGGCAGTGCCAAGTCACCAAACTGTGAAGGTTTGACCGCGAGTCAGTTAAATCAGGTAGATTGGAGCCAAGTCGATTTGGATGAATGGATAGGTATCTTGTCGATCACGGGCAACCTACCCGAAGTACCGTCACTGGATCTGGAACGACTCACAGGCTCAGGAAATACGCTAAACGTGGATGGAAATCGTCAGAGTGCCGCAGAAAGAGCTATTGAAAGGCTAAACGGAATGGATGCCCAGAAACTGCGTCAGGAGGCGACGGAGGAAATTTCGGGGAATAATTAAAAGAAATTGCTCTATTAGCTCAGTTTTGGCTGGGCTAATAGAGCATATAAAAAATAATAAATATGCATTGAATTAATTGTAATAATTTTGTAATAGATGTGTCTGTAGCTCATATCTGATCTTACAGTTTCGATGAATAGGCTTGAACTTCATCGGGCATAAGGCTATGAGCGAGGTACTGACGGTCGGGCAAACTCGTTTTTGGACAAAAGTAAGCTAGAACGTTTGCTCTAGCTCCAATCGATTGGATTAGAAAAAGTATAGTGGTTCAGTTTGTAATCCGAGAAGCAATTAATGTCGCTCTAGCAGTTGCTCAATGTGAGTGGCAATACAGCTAATAGATTCACTGACAGCATCTATAACAAAGTCAAAAGCTCTCCCATAGCCGACGCTTAAACTGGCAGTATCAAACCCAAGGTCTTGCAGAGTATCAATACATTTCTTAACTGCATCATGGGCATCAGCGATCCTAAGGTCGTTATTCAAGAACAGCGACGCTAGTGTGGCATTGCGTTTTTTCCAACCCTCGGGTTCATTTTCTGATGTAAAGCAACCAATAGTTTCATGCTGTTCGTTCAAAGATTCGAGTACGTTCAAAAGACTTTGCATCAACTTTAAACTTCCTAGGTTTTTCACGTCAGCGCTTGGACACCCAGCATGGCGAAGAAGTGACTTGAGAAAACCATTTGGGGTTTTTTGAAGAATCTCATGGAGACTCTTGCACCGAGCCAAAAATACCTGTTGTGTCATATCTAGCGGTGCGACCTGAGCTAGTCGCACAAGAGATGGGTAATGCAACCATCCATTAGCGTCTACTTCTTCTCGACTAAAACCTGTGAGGTCTTCAGGGGAATACAGTTGCCCAGTAGTCTCTCCTAGTGCTGATAACCCTTCTCCCAAACGTAGCAGGCCTCCTAGAAGTCTTTGTACCTTTATTGCTATATGCTCCTCGTCTAGATCTAATTGTTCAACAACCTCTGGCTTGACCTCGTAATTATTCGCATGAACAATTTCTCTATCAGGCTTAGCCTTATACAGCTCACGAATCGGTACTCGGATTAAGTTTCTCCCAACTCGTTGGCATTCTGTAAAACTCCACTGCCCTTTATATGAAGGTGCACACCACCACTGTCCATAGATGTTTATGGGTGTGGTGTCATAGAAGTTACTTTGCTCATATTTTTCGAGGAATCGATCATCCAAGTAGACGTTGTAGTTAGCCATAAGCGCATTTGCCCTAGCATGTGTCATAGGCTCTTTGTCATCTGCCCAGAGCAAGGTTTCTGCGTCTTGCTCCAAGCACAGTTCTGGTAAAACGGCTTCAACCGAAGCCCAGAGCTGAAGGAGAATCCCTCCTTTGTGTTCTCGGAGGTCTAACTCATACCATTGGGGGCCTTCAGTTGGTTTTAATACAATATGAGATTTACCATTCAATGATTCTCGCAACTCTGGGGTGTCTTCTAATTGAGCTTCGTAGAAAAAAACCCGCACGCCTTTAGCGCCACGCAACCACAAATAACGGCGGAGGTATTCATTGGACATTTTCCAGCATACGTCGCGCTTCAAGTGACCTTGATATTCGCTTGATACTTCCCCCTCAGCGACGTCAAACTCTGGTAGGTTTAGGGCGTCATATATGAGTCGCTGTTCTTCATTACCTATGCAGCGAGGGGTGAGACCAAGAGTCATCCAAACTTTTTCAGCGAGGCTAAAAGTGTAAAAGGAAGCGTCCCCCCAAGCCGCAACTATGTAATCATACCCAGAGATTGAAGGACTGAATTGAGCAGACTCTGCCTTTTCTTCACCAAAAGGAACAGAGTAAGCCACAACACCTTCACCTGCCTCCCTCAAGACTTCAATTGGGCCATCGTTATCCTCAGGAACAACAGCCATCTGAAGGTGTAAGTGTTCTGCATTTTCTCCAAAAAGATCAGTCTCCTGCATGCAAGCGACCTCAACACGTAAATCAGGAGATAGGCCTACAGGCTTCAGTAACTCTTTTAGTCTATGTGGCAAAATGGATTCTGACAGAGGGAACGATTCAAGATAATTGAAATTCATGGTTAACAACCCGATTTTTAGTCCTCATATATGAACTGCTGAACCTGTAATCAGGTCACTAATTGCAACAGCCGCTCAATATGTGCTGTAGTAGATTAGTATGTTATTGGTATCATAAGCCCTGCATGAGGATTGTTGCAATGGATGTTTGTCGTCTTGGAAGTCTTATCAATTTTTTTTCAATACCCTCTAAAAAGGAGGATTTTACAGAGTGGGTATCCCAGAAGGATGTCGTTGATTTTTTGGTTAGTGATGTAAATGACGATGACATAATTCTTCATGCATCAGCAAAAACTACTCTTCTTAATACTGTCCTTGTTCTTAAAAATGAACTGTCTAAATCTGACCCTCATCAAATGGCTTCTTGGGATTACAACAATAGTGGATGGTCTGTTTGTAGCGGTGGTGGTCGTGACAAATCGTGGGTCGAACCACCACTAGAAAGTTGTAAACCTAATGTTCTTAGCAAAGGTGAGCCTCTCATATTTAAGCGTTCTTTTCACGGTGTAAGAGGGCGAGAGAGCTACATAGAGGTCTCTGAAAAGTTCTTGCAAGTTATGGATTTGCACTACATGCATGAACTGAATTCTTGGTGCAAACTTGATAAAAATGGTGATATCGACGAAATCATCAAAATTCATGAGTTGGAGAAAGAAGGTGAAGAGTATGGCACTGTAGTTTCGATTAGATTCAGCGTATTAGCAGAGTACTGCTATCTAACCGAAACAGCGGTCGTAAGGTTATTTGATGTTGATAGAATTGACTATGCAAACTTCACTCGTTGGGGCTCATCACCCGAAGAAGTCGTGGCTGAACAAGGTGTGTTTGGCAAGCGCAAAGTCATCTCTAACGCTAGCTACTTTAGAGGTGTTCAAGCATTTGCGCCGATACATGAAGATAAGGAAGACGATACCTCAGAAGAACAGCAGTATGCCACTTTCATTGCTCAAGATTGGAAGAACAAGCGTGTTGAAGAGATATCATGTGCTCCATCCGCTATTGATAATTACTTTACAGACTCAGATAAAGCCTTTGAATTAAGCCCAGCATTCTTCAATGCTGAAGTTATTCTCAAATACAAGTCCGACACTGATAAATACACCTTAGAGGAAAGATCAATTACATCTAGAGCTGGTTGGTATTTAAAGAGCTACGACATTAACGAAGCTGGACAAATCCATACTTATCTAGGCGATCTACAGAAACTGCCATACTCAGAACAATTGCACTGGAAGCAATATAATGAGAAGCCTAAAGCACCTATTTCAGAGAGATCTTTAGAAACAGACTTTAAGGGAAATTGGTTTAAAATTTGTAACCCAGTTGAAGATCTCAAGCGAAAATTGGACGAGCTTGATTCCAAAGGAACAACTTGGTGGAAAATGAAAAACCGTGTGGTGAAGCAATCCCTCCACTCTGTTTATTCAAAGTCTGTCGATGAGTGGAAAGAGGAGATTTTGAGGTTGGATCAGGTATTAGTCGAAGGTTTAGTCAAGAAACAATTGAAAGCTAAAGCGAAGACGCTTGGTCAAAATCCACCGGATAAAGATAGAGAATTGAAACTAGTTGAATGGTGCCTCTTGGGGTGTGGTTTTGATGCAGAACATGCACGTAGCGTCCTTACTCCTTGGCATGATGCTCATAATCTGAGAAGTGTCCTCAAGGGACATATTTCAGGACAAACCGCTGAGCAAATCAGACTAGATGCTATCAAGGACTTTGGTTCACTTAGAAACCACTTCAATGACCTCTGCGAAAGATGCCATGAATCACTCTGTGTCATCTTCAATGCTTTAGAAGAACATCAGCAAGACAAAGCAGGTACTCAAAATATTTGAAGGTAGGGTTATTCACATGAGCCTAGCAAATCTAATCTCGAATTTGAGTGGCTGAAACTCATTTAGGGGCAAAAGCGAGTTAGAATCGAACGCCCGCTTTGGGATGTTGCCAACGGTCAGATTAGATTGAGAACTGTTAATCGAACCTTATTCAACTAATTTGTTTTAGCTAGTTTTCAATTAACAGCTATCTGATACATAGCAATTAGACTTACCTTGAATGCTTTTAATCTTAAAATCACGTACTTTTTCCCATTCATCAACAGGGTCCATTCTTGACCAAGCTTCAAATAGCTGAGTTTGTTGTCTGCTTAGTCTTAGGCCGTATTGATCACGCATGTAGAAATAAATTCTCGCAATATCACCCTGACGGTTAGCTGGTGGTTCTGCTCGACGGTCTTTGAAATCAACTTCGAAATCACATTGACCATAGGCCCTTGGTTCGTTCGGAATCATGCCAAATCGAAAATTTGATCTATCCCCGTTGAGCTCACCTACTGATGGTACGAGGTTATGGAGATCCGAAACCATTTTAGAAAACTCAGGATCATTCTTTTCGCAGTTCCGACGTCCACCGTTTTGCCAGCATTGGCGTTGATGGCCAATTTCCCATGCTGAGACAACGTGCTCCCACTCTAAGCGTTCTCCTCGTTTCGGTTGCTTCCTTGGCTCATATCCGCAAGATGCAGCATCAATCGCACCATCATTGTTATAGCTACATCCACAGTAAAACGTACTCTGGTTGTCTTGGTAAATTTCACGGGCAAATCGTTTTGCCTGACTGAACGATGTGGGGTGTTCTGCAATTGCAGGTATAGCGAACAGCGCTATAAAGAAAGTAACGAAAAAACTAGTTCTATTCATGTAGCTTGGCCAAAAATGACAGTTAGATTCATTTTAATGATTTTGATAGAAAATACAGCAAGATGAAGAGCCCCTTCGAGAGGGGCTGGTTGATGGGAGCCTAGTTGGCTAGTTGGCGGGGTTATCTGTTTCCTCTTCAGTGATATCGTCATCGGTAGAAGGCACCGCTTGCTCAACTTCTGCTTCTTTACCCTTAGCTTGGGCTGATTTTCGTGCTCGAATTTCGATATCAATAATGCGTCGAGCCAGTTTGATGATGCGCTGTTGCCATGCGTAGTTGCCATCAACACGTTGCTTGTTGCTAAGCACGCTAGATAACCAGAGTGTGTCCATTGAGATCATCAACGCATCGAGTTTGCGAACTAAGCCGACAAACTGGCCAACCTGAGGCGAGCTTATTTTGGCGTTGAAGGTAATCGGATCGGTGTAGTCAGGTACTTCATCGATACCGTTGGACTCCATCAGTTTGTCCAAACGAGCTTGTTCGTTGTCTACCGCCTTAGCGCAATCCTCGATCAACTGGCTAATGATCTGTTCCACTTCATCAATTTCGTTCTCATCGCCAATGATGCGCAGGATGACATCGATTCCGTAAAGCGCACTGACCGTCCGTCTAAAAACACGGTCAACGACACGTTGCGCCTGTAAGCTATTAATTGTGAATGATTGTTCAAAGATGGGTTTTGAGTAATTGGGTTTTGCTTGGGCCATAAGTTTTTGCTCCTGATATGACAATAATCAGTCCCTAGCCTAATCCTCTGTGCGGTAATGGCCTTTCAGCTAGGTGGAAGAATTGAGCATCTTTCTAACTATCCTGTCTGGATAAGACGGTTACAATGACTATCAAATATTGCTGATCTGTTTCAGTGATATCTGCGCCTGAGAGCATGAGCTCAAAGGAAGCCCGCCGCTGAGTATTCTCAGTGGTACTAAGAGGTAGCTAGCCTCCTTAAACAAATAGCCTGCATGTTTTTACATGCTCAACCATGCGTTCCTTGCGGTTCGCCTTTTCACCACCCAACTGGGGGAGTTTTCCCCAGTTGGGGGTGACTCCTTCACAACCTAATTAAGGAGTCACCAATGGAATATATCTTCGGATTTATTATCCAAGTCGCAGGCATTATGTTGCTTGCAAAACTGAGCTGGTCGCTTTTGCGATTGGTTGCTCGTCAAAGCGTGCGCCCGTTTCGATTTGTACTTACTCAAATCAAGCGATTGCTCACACCAACACCAAAACGTCGTCCAATGGCAGTGCCTAAAGCTCCTGGTATGCCCCGTTTGACATCTGCGTTTTACAAAGAGCCACATCAGTACGACATGGCTTTACTCGAAATACCAACCTATCTGCGTCGTCAGTCTTCTTTGCCCAGCCGGGTAGAAGCGACTGTGTGCACAGAGTTCAACTAAGACGAGGAGAACATCATGAAAAACCAAGTAACACTCATAGGCTACGTTGGCGCTGAGCCAGAGACGCGAGCCTATCCATCAGGTGATTTAGTGACCAGTATTTCACTGGCCACTTCTGAGAAATGGCGCGACCGTCAATCCAATGAGCTCAAAGAGCATACGGAATGGCATCGGGTTGTTTTTCGAGATCGTGGTGGATTTAAGTTAGGGCTAAGAGCAAAAGATTTGATCCAAAAAGGAGCGAAGCTTTTTGTTCAAGGGCCTCAGCGCACGCGATCATGGGAGAAAGATGGCACTAAGCATCGATTGACCGAAGTGGACGCGGACGAGTTTCTGCTTCTTGATAGTGTGAACAAAGCATCTGAGCCATCACCGGCGGATGATGCGGGCTCCCAAACTAATTGGGCACAAACATATCCTGAACCAGATTTTTAACCGAGCAAAAACGCTTTAACCCAGCCGGGAGTACTTTCCCGTCAGGGGCAGACTCCCACTTTGATTGTCGGAGTCCAAAATGGAAAAACCAAAGCTAATCCAACGCTTTGCTGAGCGCTTTAGTGTCGATCCAAACAAACTGTTCGATACCCTAAAAGCAACAGCATTCAAGCAACGT
>Ga0256829_1002966_pt1 | contig 12170 bp, 5 predicted proteins | sample 131447metaG_FD_185979 | JGI IMG/M metagenome (GOLD analysis project Ga0256829, IMG submission 185979) | Hydrothermal vent microbial communities from Lau Basin, Pacific Ocean - 131-447 | ecosystem: Environmental > Aquatic > Marine > Hydrothermal vents | place: Pacific Ocean: Lau Basin | collected... | reverse complement strand
ACATCTTACCGCCATCACGAATCACAACAGGTAAAGAAGCATCAATGATAATATCATTTGAAGCATGTAAGTTTGTGATACCATTGTCAGAATCAACCATAGCAATATTAACATCTCCATCGTTGATTACAGCTTTGAGTGCTGCTAAAATCTCATCTTTTTTATCAGAGTTTTCAAGTTTTTTCTCTAAGTCACCTAAACCAAGATTTGCATTTACTCCGAGTTTTGCAAACTCATCTGCATATTGAGCAAAAACATCTTCAAAGAAAACTTCTACAGCATGACCGAACATGATAGGGTCAGAAACTTTCATCATAGTTGCTTTAAGGTGAAGAGACCATAAAACACCACGTTCTTTTGCTTCTTTGATAGAGTCTTTTAAAAATGCACGAAGTGCTTTAGCAGACATATATGTGCCATCTAAAATCTCTTTATCACGAGCATCTACATTTCTGAGTACTTTTCCATTGAGTTCAATCGTTACATTTTGTTCACCATCAACGATAACAGACTCTTCATTTGCATAAAAATCTCCCTCTTGCATAGAAGTTACATACGATTTTGAGTTTTCAGAAAATGGACGTAATTTATGAGGATTTTTTTGTGCAAATTTTTTCACAGCTACTGCTGCACGTCTATCTGAGTTCCCTTCACGAAGTACAGGATTAACTGCTGAACCTAAACAAGTAGAATAAATTGTTTGCAACTCTTTTTCATCATCTGTTTGAGGACTTTCAGGATACTCTGGTAAATCATACCCTTGCCCTTGAAGTTCAGCGATACACTCTTTAAGTTGAGGAATAGATGCTGAAATGTTTGGAAGTTTAATTATATTTCCATCAGCTTGTTGTACAACATTTCCAAGCTCTGCTAAATTATCATCAATTTTTTGAGAATCTTTCAATCTTTGTGGAAATTTAGAAATAACTCTACTTGCAAGTGAAATATCACTAGTAACTACATTAACACCCGCTGCTTTTGTAAAAGCATTTACTATTGGTAATAATGAATAAGTTGCTAAAGCCGGAGCTTCATCGATTTTTGTCCAAACAATTTTTGACATTTTCTGTCCTCTTGATTAATTTTTATTTCATTTGGTAGTTATAAACTCCATGAAATTTACAAAACTAATAATATCACTAAGATACCAATAAATGTGTTACAGACTACTATTCTACGATTTAATTAGATATTTGTTTCATTTAGTAGCATGCTTTATGTATTTGAGATGAGTAGAATAGTTACATGAAAAATCATGCGTCCCTTTTTTTGATTTCATAAAATACAAATAGTGAGTCTTAGCGGGAAATATAGCTGCTAGAATGGCAACATCACTCACATTACAGACAGGAAAAGATGGTAAGCCTTTATGAGCATAAGTATTGTATGTTGTTTTATCTTTTCGAATACGCTTTGGAGTAACCTTCATATGGGAGTACTTTCCATAATTTAAGGTGCCATCCATTTGTAATCGCATTCCTTTTTTGAGTCTATTATAAATGACAGAACTTACGATTGGCATCTCTGACTTATTGGCAGATTCTTTCTGTATGATAGAGGCTATTGTTACATATTGTAACCATTTTTTTGCATTGTATGTTCCAAAGATTTTTTTTGAAAGAGCAATTCTTTGTTTTTGTGATACTTTTAGAAGCAGTTTGATTAACTCATGCTCTTGAATGCCTCGTGGGATTTTGTAAGTATTTGGAACAAAGAGTCCCTCTTTGATGTTAGTTTGTAACTTATACTCTTTCTCTAAAAGATTTCTATCCAATTTAAGATGTTGTGCAAGTTGATTGAAAAAGACATAAGTTGTCTCTCCTGGTATCAAAGTAATATCTTGTAATGCAGCTTTTGCTTTTGTTATTTTATATAAATAATCTGCTTTTGTATTGTATGTGTTTCCAAGGTTAATCCAACCGCTTTGGGGCGATCCAATTAAACGTAGAAAATAACCATCGAGTTTACTTATGTTTTCATTATGCTGTTTTAAATGTGTTATAATCTTACTAATAGAACCACTAGGAATATAAAATACTTTTGCTGATTGCACAGGCTGAATTAGGTAATACATGAATGATACACTGATTATTAATACTATTTCAAAAACATACTTTGTGATACTTAGCATTTTTGCATTCATTGTACTCTCTTTTATTTCTATTTTTATCATTTTACAAAATGGACTCTATATAGATGAAATCACTATTAAAGATATTCATGTTGAAGAATTATACATTAAATGGAATGAAAAGTTAGATATCTCCGCTAAAGAAATTCTCATTCATCCGCATAAAAGTACAAACACTGCACCTATACCTCAAGATTTTATCAAATCCTCTTTAAAAAAGATAGCACTAGCAAGTAGTATTGTCAATAGCATAAAGATAAAGCAATTTCAAATCGATGATATACAAGCATCTCTTTTTTATCAAGAAGCTAAAGAAGGATATTTGAATCTCTCCTCACAAAAAATACAACTCACAAGTTCTATTAGTGTTCATGCTCACTATATGAAAATACTCATAAAAGATGCGCATACACTAGATAAAGATATACATTTTCAAGGAACTTTTTATATCAATAGGAAAAATTTTAAAATTTATGCCAAAACTACAGTAAACATTCACAATGATATAAATATTACAAGTTTTATTATGCTTCATAACACACAACTCAAGTATGCTCTACAAAATAATCAAAAAATAAAAAGCATACGCTATTTAGTTGATACTTTGCAGATGCCAAAAGCTGTTCAATACTGGCTCCTTGATGCTATCAAGATGGATTATTTAAGCATTGAAAATGCGCATGGATACATGGATTTCAATCATTTAGAAAATGCCATCAAAAACCTAAAAGTCCAAGCAAGCTTACATAAACTAGATTATATATATAATCCGAAACTTGATGCTATCCATACCGCAGTAACAAAACTAAAATTTGAAAAAGGTATTCTCTTTATTTACCCAAAAAAATCCTACTCTTATGGTATGTACTTAGATAAAAGCTGGTTAAAGATAGATTTTACACAAAAAGAAGAACTCCTAACATTACACCTTTTGTTTGATGATGGTATGCTTAATAAAGATGTTTTACACATCTTAAATACATACAAAATTAAACTTCCTTTTTTACAACACACAGGTAAAGTAAGTACAAATTTAACCATAAAAGTGGGATTGAGAAATATCAAGATTGATGCTAAAGGAAACTTTTTTACAAAAAATGCTAATTTTGATTATCTAGGTTTAAATATAGATGTTCCAAAAGCACATATCCAACTAGATAATTATGATGTAAAAATCAACAATATGCTTGCCTCATATCAAGATATTGCCGATGCTAATGTTAGTGTCGTTTATAATGCAAAAAACTCTCAAGGAAAAATTTTCCTTCAATTTTCTAAAATTGATATTGCTCAAAAAAAAGTACAACTTCACACACAACCTTTACAGATTGTTTATGCAATTTCACCACAACGAGATAGCATTCATATTGATAAGTCTACTTGGCTTGTAAATGCTCAAACACTAGTGATAAATCCTATGGATATTCCTTTTGATTTACATACCCTGACGGCACAAATCCCAACAACATTATTTGATAGCCCAAAAATAACTAATGGTTTTATAGGTGGTTCTATAAATATAAAAAAGCAGACTGCATCCTTTAATGTAGATTTATTGTCATTCAAATATAAAATGCTCAAACTGAAAAATTCTAATACACAAATAAAAGTAACCTACAATAAAAAACTAACACTCTCTTCTTCGGATGATATTGAACTTGATGCAGATGGCTATAACATAAATATATCTGATTTACTCCTTGATATTACACCGCAAACACTCCATTTATATCCAATGAAAGTCAATATTAATGATGTGGCTTTTACACAAATAAGTTCAAAGTATCACTTTCAATTGCAAAAAAACAATCTTCATCTTAATTATTTAAGGATTGTTGATAATAATATATCTTTTTATAAGAAAAATAATCTTAATTTGAATATAAATCTTACCCCTGCATCAACAATTATACTAGCAGAGAACTTAGATTCGCAATTTATTATCAACAAAAACTCTTGGAAATTTAGGACAAAATCACTTGATAAAATTGCAAAAGACTCCCCTCTATTGCAAAAACTCAAAATCACTCAAGGAAAACTTACTCTAGGGAAAAAGCAAGCAGAAAAAGCTATCTATGCTAATGCATATCTTCATTATCCCTATCCATTTTTACTCTCCCACAATAAAAAGATTAAAAACTATCATATTAAAGCGCATTTTTTTAAAGATAAAATCAAATTCAATGTCAATGACACTGTAAAAGTAAATATTGATGACACTATTAAAATACAAGTCAGAAACACTACACTTGATTTACAAGGGTTGCTAAAAATAAAAAATAATGTAAAACTCCCTCAAACAAAGTCTAAACCAAAAACAATTTTACTTGATGCTACAAATGTAGCACTCCAACTAACACCCACACGAAAAATATTATCAGATACCATTGCAATGCAATCTGATCACAACACAACAACACTTCAGCTCAAATACAAAAATGCCATTGCTGGTTTTAAAATCAAAGATAAAGTCTTTCATCTTTATGGAAGCAAATTTAATGATACTTTTATGGAAAATCTCTTTTCACTCTCAAAATTTAAAGGTGGGGAATTAGAGTTTTCTGTGAAAGGTTCCCTAGATGATTTCAGTGGTGCATTCTATATCCATGATACAACCGTCATAGACTACAAACTGCTCAACAACATTCTTGCTTTTGTTAATACTGTCCCCTCTTTACTTACATTTTCTCTTCCTGATTACAACAAAAATGGACTTGCAGTACAAACTGCTTATGCAAAATTCCATACGGTGAAGGGACTCTTTAAAATATCTGATTTTTTAGTTCACTCTCAAGAACTTGATATTTTAGGAAAAGGAAATGCTGACTTTTATAAAGATACTATAGACCTCACACTCAATTTAAAAACTGATTTAGGGAGTGATGCAAGGAAAATTCCCTTAGTAGGCTATATTTTGTTTGATAAAGATGTTATTTCAACAAGTATGAAGATTACAGGGAAGCTTTCAAATCCTGATGTTCACTCGCTTTTAGCAAGAGACATAGCAATTGCCCCTTTAAATATCTTAAAAAGAACTATCCTTCTCCCTTACACCATAGTTTCAGACATTATAGGGGATAATAAAAAAGAGAAAAAGAAGTAGTATTTATTCGTTTCTTAAAACAGTTAAAATATCTACCTCACTCGCTTTCTTTGCAGGATAATACGAAGAGAAAAGTACAATCAAAAATGCCCCAGATACTATAAATATAAAATCTTGCACACTTAAATCAAGTGGCAGTGTTGTCGTAGGATAGACATCTTTTGGTAATGAAATAATATCAAAAGTACTAAAAATCCAAATACCACTTAGACCTAAAACCACCCCAGCGATAATACCACCAATCCCAATCACAACACCTAGATACAAAAAGACCTTTTTAATTTCAGTAGTTGTAGCACCTAGAGATAAAAGGAGTGCGATTTCCCCTCTTCTATTCATAACAGTCATCAATAAAGAGGATATAATGTTAATAGAAGCAATCAAAACAATTAACATTAAAACAATAAACAGCGAAGCTTTTTCCATCTCTAAAGCTGCAAAAAAGTTTAAATTATCTTCCCACCAACCTTTAATAACGACATCTAATGGCAACATTATTTTTATCTTTTCTATATCGACTCGTGGGTGACTAGAGTAAATATGAATACCATTATATTGATTATATGGCATATGTAAAACACGTTGTAACGATGGCAATGTCGTATAGCTGTAGGCTTTATCGTATGCAGTTAAACCAGAATCAAAAACTGATTTTATTTTAAATCTTTTTACTTTTGGTGCCATAGAGATACCTCCTGGCTCAACACGAGTAAAAATATACATGAGCTTATCATCAAGCTGGAGAGAAAATTCATCAGTTAGACTTTTACCGACCATGACCTCAAATTTTTTAAATGTATGTTTTTTGATTGCTTTTTGAATTACACTATTGACATTTGCTTCATCTTTAAAATTGACACCAAAAAGATATCCACCTTCTATTTTACCCCCCATTCGTGTCATCACAGAGGACTGCACATAAGGGCTAAATTTTAAGTTTGGAAACTTATTTTCTAAATCAATCAATAAATTTTGATTTACTGCTCCATAAAATTTTGGGATAATGGTAAGAGGATAATTCATCACGGTAAGTTTGTTTTTAAACTCTTTATCAAATCCATTCATAAGAGCCATGGCGATAAGAAGCACCATAACTCCTAAAGTTATCCCTAAAAACGCGAGAAGTGCTGAGAGAAAGATAAAAGGCTGTTCTTTATCAAAACGCAGAAATCTTCTTACCAGATAGATAATAATCGAATTTTTCAAGAAGCAAAAACACCTTTTTTTGGACCACTTTTACCACAACATTGTTTATACTTTTTACCACTATCACAAGGACAAGGTTCATTACGAGCCACTTTTTTCTCTACTTGTTTTGCATCATCATCTTCTGATTGTGCAAGATTAAGTTGCATTGATTGAGCATCTATCTCTTGCTGCATTCTTAATTGTTCGGCAATTTTTTCTGCTTCTTCTTCTGGAGATTCTAATTGAAACTGAATAAGATGTAATGTTTTAATGGTATTGAATTTAATATCATTTATCAATTCTCTAAAGAGATTAAAACTCTCTTTTTTATACTCAACAAGAGGGTCTTTTTGGTTATATGCACGCAGGCGGATTCCTGTTTTCATATTGTCCATAGAGTATAAATGTTCTCTCCAAGCACTATCTAATTCTTTAAGATATAACTCTTTTTCGATGTCCGTGCGTACATTTTTATCTATTACACCCATTTTATCTTCATAGGATGTTTTTAAAAGTGCTTCAAGTTTTTCAAAAGTCTCTTTATATTCTAAGTTTTGGAGGGCTTCTATCTCTAAATCATAATTCATCTCTTCTTTTAACATCTCTGCTAAAAGTATCAAATTGAATGATTCTTTATCTGCACCCTCAAAAATATCTGCTTTTTGAAGAATATGTTCTATATACTCTTTTCTTACATCTATAATTTTAGTATCAATATCATACTCTTTCGTGAGGAGTTGATTTCTAAATTTATATACAATTTTACGTTGTTCGTTGGCAACATCATCATACTCGACAATTTGTTTACGACCCTCATAGTGCATATTTTCAACTTTTTTCTGTGCTTTTTCAACGGCACGAGTAACCATGCTAGACTCAATGTATTCACCATCTTCCACACCAAGACGTTCCATAATAGACTTAATCTTATCGCTTCCAAAGATTCGGAGTAAATTATCTTCTAAAGAGAGATAAAATTGTGTTGTTCCTGCATCACCTTGACGACCAGAACGTCCACGAAGTTGATTGTCTATACGACGATTTTCATGGCGTTCTGTTCCAACGATATATAAACCACCTAGTGCTTTTACTTCATCACTTACTTTGATGTCAACACCACGACCTGCCATATTTGTAGCAATAGTCACAGCCCCTTTTGCTCCAGCAGATTTGATGATTTCACCCTCTTGCTCATGGTTTTTTGCATTGAGAACCGTATGGGCGATTTTTTCTTTTTTCAAAACACTATGTAATAGTTCTGATTTTTCGATTGAAGCCGTTCCTATAAGTACAGGTTGTCCAGTTTTACTGAGCTTCTTGATGGTTGCTATGACCGCATCAAACTTTTCAGCTTCTGTTTTATAAATCAAGTCATTCAAATCTGCTCTTGTGATTGGAATATTGGTTGGAATTGAAACAACATCAAGATTGTAAATCTCTGCAAACTCTGTTGCTTCTGTCTCAGCTGTACCAGTCATTCCAGCTAACTTATTATACATTCTAAAATAATTTTGAAATGTAATATCTGCTAAGGTTTGTGTCTCTTCTTTGATTTCAACTTTTTCTTTTGCCTCTAATGCTTGATGCAGTCCTTCAGAAAAACGTCTACCTTCGCTTAAACGTCCTGTAAATTCATCAACAATAACAACTTCACCACCATTGACAACATAATCAACATCTTTTTCAAAAAGATAATTTGCCTTAAGTGCTTGGTCTAAAACATGCGGGAGAGAAGCATTCTCAGGGCTATAAAGATTTTCTACTTTAAAGAGTTCTTCTGCTCTTGTAATGCCCTCTTCTGTAATTAAGACAATTTTATCTTTTTCATCAACACTAAAATGTTTCTCTTTTTCTAAAGCAAGTGCAATCTCATTTGCATCGGCATAATCTTGAATACTTTTGTTCGTAGGTCCAGAGATAATCAGCGGGGTTCTTGCTTCATCAATCAAAATAGAATCCACTTCATCGACGATAACAAAATTATGCTCCCGTTGTGCCATCTCATCACGAGAATAACTCATATTATCTCTAAGGTAATCAAATCCAAATTCATTGTTTGTACCATAGGTAATATCTGCATTATAAGCAGCTATTTTTGAAGCGGGGTCATTGTTTGTTTCAAGAACGGTTCCAACACTAAAGCCAAGGAACTCATACAAAACTCCCATCTGTTCTGCATCTCTTGCTGCGAGATAATCATTGACAGTTACAAGGTGAACACCCTTCCCTTCCATTGCATTTAAAACAATAGCGAGTGTTGCTACAAGTGTTTTTCCTTCACCTGTTTTCATCTCAGCGATTCGACCCTCATGTAGAGCCATCCCACCAATGAGTTGCACATCAAAATGACGCATTTGTAAAACTCTTTTACTTGCCTCACGTGTTATAGCAAAAGAGTCCTCTAAGACATCTGTTAAAGTTTTCTTTTTTTCAAGTACCTGTTCTTTTAAAAGTGTAAACGCAGCTTTAAGCTCATCATCGCTCATCGCACTATATTTTTTCTCAAGTGCATTAATATTTTGAACTCTATTTGAATATTTTTTTAACTCACGATCATTTGAAGTGCCAAATACTTTTCCCATAAATGATTCTATCATGTGCAACCTTGTCAATTTTATTGTCGCCATTTTAACATATATATCATTATCTATGAATAGCTAGTGATTAATAAACAAGCTTTTTGTTATACTTCACTCCATTAAACCCTAAAAAAGGATATAAATGAAGTCTTTTTTACTTCTCATTTTTTTAACACTTTCACTTTTTGCAAACTTTATAGAACTGCACTCTTTTTCTGCAGATTTTAAACAAACGATTACAGATGATCAAAACAAAAAGCTGATTTACACAGGCTCTCTGCAAGCTAAAGAGCCTCAATCTGCCTTATGGTTATATAAAACACCTGTCCAAAAGAGTATCTACATAAAAGAAAACAGAGTTGTTATCATCGAACCAGAGTTAGAACAAGCTATCATCAAGCATATTCCAGCCAATTTTGATTTTTTTCATATGATTCAAAATGCAAAAAAAGTTAAAAAAGATACTTATATGGCAATGATAGACAATAAAACTTACACTATTATCTTAGATAAAGGGATTGTGAAAGAACTTTTGTATGCAGATGATTTTGGCAATAAAATCCAAATACTTTTTTTGCATCAATCACAAAACAAAGCCATTAAAAGCTCCATCTTTAACCCTATCATCCCTTCCGAGTATGACGTTATCCAATGATAAGCATTTATTGGTGTGCTTGTAACTCTTTTTCTAAGTATGCCCCAGTAAATGAACCTGTTTGCTTGTGATTGCTTGCGAGTTCTTCAGGCGAACCTTCGGCAATAATAAGCCCACCACCAGAACCACCTTCTGGACCCATATCTATCACATAATCAGCATTTTTAATCATATCAAGATTATGCTCAATAATGAGCATACTATTCCCAAGTTCTACAAACTTATGTAAAACACCCGTTAGTCTATCTACATCCGCAAAATGCAGACCTGTTGTAGGTTCATCGAGAATATAGAGTGTTTTTCCTGTATCTTTTCGACTCAACTCTTTAGAGAGTTTAATCCGTTGTGCTTCTCCTCCTGAGAGAGTAACGGCATTTTGTCCTAAAGTAATATAGCCTAAACCAACATCCACCAATGTTTTCATTTTAAGGTTAATTTTTGGAATAGCTGCAAAAAATTCATAGGCTTCATCTACAGACATATTGAGTACATCAGAAATAGTCTTGCCTTTATACAGTACTTCTAAGGTTTGCTGATTGTAACGCGTGCCATTACAAGTATCGCATTTCACCATTATATCTGGTAAAAAGTGCATCTCTATCTTAATCTGCCCTTCCCCTTGACACTTTTCACAGCGACCGCCTTTGACATTAAAACTAAAACGCGAAGTGGTGTAGCCTCGTATTTGAGACTCTTTTGTTTGCGAAAAGAGATTACGTATCTCATCCATCACACCCGTATAGGTTGCAGGGTTACTTCGAGGGGTACGTCCTATGGGGCTTTGGTCAAGGTAGATTACTTTGTCTACATGCTCTAATCCTGTTATCTCCACACCCGCTACTTTATTGACTTTTCTTGCATGATTTAAGAGTTCACGTGCTGTCGGGAGAAGTGTTTGCAACATTAAAGAACTTTTCCCACTGCCACTTACACCCGTGATACACACGAAGTTATTTAAGGGAATTTTTGCACTAAGATTATTGATATTATTTAATGTAACATTTTTAATCTCTATATATTTATCCTGTTTTCTTCTGTAAAAATACTCTATTTTCTTGCGACCATACAAATAATCAGCCGTGAGTGTTTTTGCTTGTTTCAGTTTGGCTAATGTTCCGCTAAAAACAACATTTCCCCCAAATTTTCCAGCACCTTCACCAATATCTATGATAAAGTCTGCGTTTTCAATCGTCTCTTTGTCATGCTCTACTACGATAACACTATTGCCTTTCTCTTGCAGACTTCTCAAAGTACGAATGAGTTTTAGAGTATCTCTTTCATGTAAACCTATGCTTGGCTCATCTAAGACATATAAAACACCTGTTAAACCACTCCCTATTTGAGAAGCAATACGAATCCGCTGTGCCTCTCCCCCACTAATCGTTCTAGCATCACGACCTAGAGTAATATACCCTAGCCCAACATCATGTAAAAAGTAAAGTCGCTCACGAATCTCATTTAAGATAGGTGCAGCTACTTGTTCATCTTGTGCGCTAAAATAAGCAAAGTTTTCTTCTGCTGCAAACCATTCATATGTTTTACTAATTGGCATCGCTAAAAGTTCTGCGATTTTTCTTTGTCCAACTTTTACCGCTAAAGATTCTTGTTTTAAACGGTGTGAATCACAAACATCACATACTTTTTCACTCATATAATCTGCAAGTTCTTTTTCATCTTTAAACATATCGTATGCTATACGAATAATCCCAGGGAAGATGCGTTTAACTTCATGTTTTTTCCAAAGAAATGTAACTTCGTCTATATTTCCATGAAGTATAGCTTTTTTCTGATGCTCTTCTAATTCTGAGTAAGGCACAGTAATATCAATGTCATTATGCGCACAAAACCCCTTTAAAAAAGTAAAATAGTATCCCTTGTTAAAACCGTAAACAATCTTCACGGCCCCTTTTTCTATCGTTAAATCTTGGTCTATAATTTTCTCTTGGTCAAGGGCATAACGCAGTCCCAAACCATCACACTCTTGACAAGCACCTTTAGGAGAGTTAAAAGAGAAAGAGAGAGGTTCAAGTGGGTCAAAACTAATCTTACAATCAAAACAGGCATTATGCTCTGAATAATGTATATGTTCTTGGCATTGTAACTCTTCATAATTTAAAATGTCTATCTCTAATTCACCATAACTCTCTTTGAGTGCTTTTTCTACGGAAGAAGCTATGCGCTCTTTATTGTCAGGCTTAACTACCACTCTATCAACAACAACTTTAATCGTATGTTTTTTGGTCTTTGAAAGTTCTATCTCCTCATCTAAACGCACCATCACACCATCTATCTGCGCACGGACATACCCTTTGTGAACAAGAGATTCTATCAAATCAGCATACGCACCCTTGTTTTCTCGTACAAGAGGAGCAAGTAAGACAAGTTTTGCACCTGCTGGGAGTTTATGCACTTCATTGATAATATCAGAGGCACTCATTTGCGAGATAGTTTTCCCACATTTATGGCAATGCTGTACCCCAACACGAGCATATAAAAGTCGAAAATAATCATATA
>Ga0256829_1002965_pt1 | contig 12179 bp, 7 predicted proteins | sample 131447metaG_FD_185979 | JGI IMG/M metagenome (GOLD analysis project Ga0256829, IMG submission 185979) | Hydrothermal vent microbial communities from Lau Basin, Pacific Ocean - 131-447 | ecosystem: Environmental > Aquatic > Marine > Hydrothermal vents | place: Pacific Ocean: Lau Basin | collected... | reverse complement strand
GGAAGGCTCAAACAACAAGATCAAAACCATCCACAAAACAGCTTATGGATACCGTGACTTGGAATTCTTCAAACTCAAAATCCTCTCAATGCACGAGACCCGAAAGGATGCATTTTCCGGATGAACCAGAAAACTAACCGCTATGGAACAGCGGTGCGTGTGGCCGGTGAAACCCGGACCTGCTCATTCAAAATTCGATGGTCAAGGTGAAACTTTCACAAAGGTCAACTGATCTCCATGCTTTTTGATATCCCAGTATAGGCGAGTATCAACAGTGGCCTTCGGCGTTTTGCCATCGCATAGGCCAGTAATAATTCGCTCGACGATCTTTTTGGCATGGAGATGCTTTCCAGCTTCTTTTAATATCTGTATGGCTGCGTCTTGAACATTCATAGGACCTCTCTATAGCTTTTCAAAAACTTCGATCAAATTGCCATCAAGATCGTGACACCTAAAAAAGAGCCGCTTTGATTGTCCCCAGCATTCCAGCGGGGTGATCACCTTAATACCCCGCTCCATGATCCAGTGATACCTATTTTGAATATCAGTAACTTCGACATACAGCAGACTGCGGAATCCTTGAGATTGAAATTCCTTACCATATGATGCCGGTACAAGGACGAGCCCCTGATAAAAAACAACAACATCCTTGGACTGCTTCTTGATCGTTAACCCCAACAATTCTTTGTAAAACCACACCGATTTTTCAATGGACGCCACAGGTAATTTGGGCCCCAAGTTAAGCCTATCTGTCTGCACGGCTCCTTGAGGTTGATTAGGCGGAGTTAGTTTTACTGGTGATACGGTTTCTGGAACCCTTTGCTGGCTGGCAAAGTTGCCCTTGGATATTTTGTTGATATAGATCGTTTGTCCTTCTGAGGTAATAAACCGTCTAAATTCAACTTTATATTTACCGCTGCGGCCGATTTTATCTTGGCCACAATTGACCTTTGCAACTCGGCCATCAGGGAGTTTTACTTCGCTTGAGTCGGGTGCAGATACAACATCATCGATCCAGTTCTTAAGAGCTGTTCTTTTGACAGGCTCAAAGCTTGAAACGCTCTCAGCCTGACGAGTGCTCAGTTTCAGTGCTGTTTTTTCAAGGTAGCTGCAATCCTGTATTCCATTCTTCACAGACGACAGCCAATCTGAGCCGTTAATACATCCAAGCAAACCTCCAGCCATAGAGGCGATGGTGTCTGTGTCTGAACCAATTGCGAAGGCAGCCTTTATCACGCCGTTGATCGGATCTGCTGCATACCGTGAAGCAAAATAAACAGACGCTACCGCAGCGACTGTACCGGCACCGCTAATCTGCTTATTGAAACACTGGAGCTTTTCGAGTGCTTCATCATCAAAGCTCAACGCACCTCTGGAAAGTTCTGATTTGCATATATCCAGATATTTTAGGGTCTCATTCTTTGTCGATAGCCAGAGCTTTTCATAGTCCTTTAGGTATTTTTGAGCCTGAGCAAACCAATCAGGGGAAAAGTCAACATGAGTTGGTATAGGCGACCATACCGCTTCATTCGCGATTATTTCTTCGATTAATTCACCATAACCCAGCTTCGTACCTTTTCTTAAAGACGCCCAGAGTGCATACCCGTAAACCAGAGCACCTAATAAAGCCCTTGGATGTCCGTGTGTTGTAACTCCATCCTTAAAAATGGAGCTGGCGACCTTGCCGAAGTCTTCCTCGCACAGGTAAAGAGCATGTGGTAAAGCACGCATTGCGACGCCATTACCGCCTGCTTCAAAGTACCTTCTTACATCCTGTGGTTTTCGATTTGGGTTCCATGGCTCAACTCCATCCTGCCAGGAATCGACAGCTCTCTTTGTAGCACCGCCACCACCACGCTCATAAAGTGACCAGAAAGGCAGTTCTACCTGAGTATAAAATTCGAACCATTTTTCACCTTTGAGGAGAGACCTGCTCAGGCAAAGAATAAGTTGCGTGTCGTCGCTGTATTCACCCGCTTCAATAACTTCCTCATGAGGGAAGAAACGACCGCCAGCTCGGCGAGTCCATCTCCTAAATTCATGGAGGCGGCCCTGCGGTTGTTTTGGTGCTTTTGATTTGCCGACTCGTTCGTTCGGCCACCCCAACGCATCGCCACAAGCTGCCCCCAACATAGCACCGACAGCTTTGCCGGATTTAAACTTTGTTGGCACGTTATCGGCCATGACGACCTCCGTTTCTATACAGTGTTTCTGTTGCTCTAACTCCTCGTTGAATCAAGCCGGAAAGCGTTGTTCGCTTAAAAAAGTCTGGAGCAATATAAATAGGTTTATCTATTGAAATTCCCTGCAGGTTCAATCGGCAGATCTCCCGTTGTGCCTGCTCCTCTGATTGAACAGCTATGCCAGCAATGGAATCCAAGGGAATGGGATCTTTCAGTAAGACTTCGGCTTGGATATCCGTAGGTGCCGCTGGCAAATGCCACGATGGGCGAGAAAAACGAATACCGGGAGAGGTTGCTGCATAAAGTGACATAAATCCCTGAATCCCTGTCTGGATGTATTCACCACATGATCTGGCTGCATTACAGGGGCAGAAGCATGTGTCCGGATGCCATAGATAGCTGGGCTCAATCAGCAAAACTACCCAGTCCTTAAACAGATGGTCGTGCTCCCTGACTTTCACGAAATAATAAGTGTTCGGGTATTCAATTGAACAGCAGATCAAATCATCTCTGCCGTCATACCGGTCCGGGTCTGTCGGATTATGAGGCATGTCATGACTCTGAAGAGTCCTTGTGGAGCAAAGCCCATAAGGGTCATCAAAAATATGCGCCAGATTTCGAGACTGAGTGAAGTGGCATAGCCTAGTAATGCCTCGATTATTACATTCCTGCTGAATCTGGTTCATGGGCGGACCTCCTGATAAAGGTTTCCGTCCATTGGCAACAACGAGGTCAGCTCATTGCTGTAAAGTAGAATCAGATTCGTTTTTGCTCGTGTTACCGCTACGTAAAGCAGTCTGCCATCATGAGTCAGGGCATCTTCTTCACCATGGGATGCTACATGATCCTTGTCTGGTAAATTTTCAGAATCCAGAAAAGGCAGAATGACCATATCGAACTCAAGCCCTTTAGCAGAATGATAGGTTCCGTGATAGATACCTGGGCCATCATTCCATACCGTCAAGTCACGGTGCAGACGAGTAGCATTTACACCCAGTGCTGCGCTGAACACCTTTTCCAGTTCCCGGTTTTTGACAAGAATGGCAACGCTCTGTGTCGTTGAGACATTCCTTGCAGCCTTTAGGGCAAGCTCTACCTGTTGCATTTCATTGCTGCATTTAGTGAGAGTAGGCAATGCTCCATCAGCACGAGGTGATGTCGGCTCAACTAAATCTGGAATGTCATTGAAAAAAGGCATCCGGGATATGGCCAACCCGAGTTGGGCGATCTGTTTCGTATTCCTATAATTCTCTTTGAATAGCCACTGCTGGGGAATGTTAAGGCCCGATGAACGCCAGCTCATCCTTTGACCATAAATCTGTTGAGCAACATCCCCAAAAAATGAAAGGGAGCCATCCTCTGGTATGGCCTCAGCCAAAGAGCGGATCATCTCAGGAGAAAAATCCTGTCCTTCATCAATAATAATGTGCTTATACATTCGAGTTGAATTGTCTTCCTCGAATTCTCGCCGGACGTGCAAAGCGAGATCATCCCAGTCATACATTTTGCCGGTTTGATTGCGGAGCTCGACATACTTCTCGAGGATTTCATACATCACCGGTCTCAATTTCCGAGATAGGTTGGTACCAATACGCCCTACACGATCAACTCTTACATATTCATCACTCGATGTGATTCCATGACTGAAAATCCACTGAATTTCATCCATGAAAAATTCAATGGGTCGCTTGAAGAATTTAGACGGCTGATATCCTGCTTCAACATCTTTCACTGCTCGTGAGATATATCCCTTGCGCTCATCCGGGTCGCTACAAATGCAGTTGAAACGCATTTTGCCCCGAACATTCAAATACCCCCGGGCAAAGGTATGATAGGTTTCTATCCGAACATTCCTCAATTCAGCTGGTTTGAGATACTTCAGGTACGTTACCAGTGCTTTATTGAATGTCAGGAGCAGGGTCCTACCAGCATGGGGCATTGATGGTTCTGACAAGTACGCTGCTCGATATAAAGCGAGGGTCGTTTTACCACTGCCAGCAGTTCCCAAAACGGCAGAATGGCCGGTAGCTGGCATATACAATACCTCTCGCTGCTTTTTGATTGGCTTTGGTAAACGCCCTTTCATCGCTTTCTTGCCCCCTGATATTTTTTGAAGTGTTCAGCCTGCTCAAAGATCTCTTTATAGACCTCATCGCGATCAACAGGAGGGTATTTATGCTTGGCAAGAAGGAGGATTAACTCGACTTTCAATTCAGCTTTTATATCGTCACGCTCATTCCAGTCGGTAAATCTGGACTTATCATCAACGACTTTCTTAACTTCCCTGGACAGGCTCAGCAGTTTATCTTCCGGATACTCAAAATCATATTTGGTCGCCAGTGCCAGTAGGATGTCATAAAAAGCTTTTTCCTCGAAATCGATGCCAAGATCGCCGAAGGATTCCTTTTCCTTTTTGAGGGCATGGAATAAATCAATGATCTCATCGGTGAAATCTTCCAGTACATTACTGACCAGAACATCCTGCTCCTTGCGCTCGTTGTACTTTTCTACAAGGGCTTTGAATTTCTTTGAGAAATCAGTTCCCTTGATCTTGTTGACCTTTTTGAAGTCGTCTATGGCTTTAGCCAGCAGTTGCTGCAGAAGTTTTATCTTGGTGTTTGGCAACTTGATCTTTTCAATCTTGGCGAGGTAGTCATCATCAAAAATATCGACTTCCTTTCCCCCTTGTTCACTTGAATCTTCGCCCATTTTGAAGATCTCTTCTACTCCGTCGCTTTGGAGGGCCTCCTTTATCATCTCGCGCACACGGGCATTCATTTGTGCCGTGTCAGGCGCATTGCCTTTTGTCAGCTTGAATACGATAGATCTTACGGCGAGGTAGAAGTGAATATGATCACGTTCAGTTTGGCTGAAAGCCTCGCTTCCACAACAGATGTCATAGGCAGCCTTCAAACGCTTAACCAAATACATGAAGCGTTTTTCAATTTCCTGAGTCACCTGAACAAACTCGGCGGCCATATTCAGGCACTCCAGCTGCCCCAGCGGAGAACCTGAAAAGTATGCGGTCTTGTCGAACTTATGAAATAACTTACCCAAAAGATCCAGATGATCTTTGACAACAATAATGGACTGTTCGATTTCTTCAAAGTTTGAGCTGTCAGCCTTGGAATACTGGGCGAGTGCCTGATTCATCTGCCGTTTGATGCCGATATAATCGACCACCAAACCTTTTTCTTTGCCTTCAAACTTACGATTAACCCGGGATATGGTTTGAATCAGATTGTGCCGCTGAATTGGCTTATCGATATAGATGGTGTCCAGAAACGGGACGTCGAATCCTGTCAGCCACATATCAACGACAATGGCTATTTTGAAATTCGATTTCCCGTTTTTAAACTGCCTGTCCAGCTCCTTGCGATAGTCTTTATTTCCAAGGATATCGTAGAGCTCTTTAGGATCATCCTTGCCACGGGTCATGATCATTTTGACCCGTTCCATCGGTTTGATTTCCTTGCGCTCTTTCTCGGTTAGCTCAGCGCCTTCCTCACAAACTTTTATTTCTGCCCAGTCCGGCCTCAGTGCAATAATTTCCTTGTAGAAGTCATACGCAATCTGCCGGCTTGAACTGACAAACATGGCCTTGCCTTTTACAGTAGAACCTTCTGAAACCCGGCTCTCATAGTGTTTAACAAAATCCTGAGCCAGCGCCTTTATCCGGTCGGGATCACCAAGAATGGCATTCATCTGGGCATTGGCCTTCTTGCTTTCCTCAATCTGATAGTCGGATGCGCCATCTTCCGCACACTGGGCGTAGTAATCTTCAATCTCTTCAAGTTTGCTGTTATCCAGTAATACCTTTGCTGCCCGACCTTCGTAAACAATACGAACCGTGATCTCATCCTTGACGGATTCCGTCATGGTATAGGCATCAATAACCTCACCAAACACATCCAACGTTGCATCAATAGGCGTTCCGGTGAAGCCGACATAGGTTGCATTGGGAAGCGAGTCATGGAGATATTTGGCAAAACCGAAGGTGCGCGTGACGCCATTTTCCGTGACCCGAACTTTCTGATCCAGATTAACCTGGCTTCGGTGCGCTTCATCCGAAATACAGATCACATTACTGCGATCTGTCAAAAGCGCCGTATCTTCAGTGAATTTATGAATTGTGGTCAGAAAAACACCGCCACTATTGCGCCCCCCCAGTAACTCACGGAGATGCTGACGGCTTTCCACGCTGATGATGCTTTCATCACCTACATAACCTTTCGCATTGGTAAACTGCCCGGACAACTGATCGTCCAAGTCGGTTCGATCCGTTATGAGCACGATGGTCGGGCTGGAAAAATCCACGCTCTTCATCAAAAGCCGAGTTAAAAAAAGCATAGTGAAGCTTTTTCCGCAGCCGGTAGCGCCAAAGTAGGTACCACCCTTACCGTCGCCCTCGGGTCTACGATGCAGCTTTATATTTTCATAGAGTTTTGTGGCGGCATAATATTGAGGGTAGCGACAGAGAATTTTTTCATCCTTTTTCGATGTGTCCGGGAAATAGATGAAGTTTCGAATAATGTCCCTGATCCGGTGCAAATTGAACATCCCTTTAACCATGGTATAGAGGGAATCAATGCCATCTTTTTCAACAATATCTGCGCCATCGGTTTTGCGCCACGCATAGAAAAACTCATACGGTGCAAAGAAAGAACCAGCCTTATTACTGACACCATCGCTAATCACGCAAATCGCATTGTATTTAAACAGCTCTGGAATATCCCGACGGTACCGGGTTGTCAGCTGAACATACGCATCGTGAATGGTTGCCTCTTCACGAATGGCACTTTTGAATTCAAAAACCACCAAGGGCAAACCGTTGATGTAAATGATGCCGTCCGGTATTCGTTTCTCGTATCCAAGGATTTCGAACTGATTCACCACCTTGTAGATGTTGTGGGTGGCATTGTAGGGGACGATTCCCTCAGTAACGACGGTTTCGGCCTCTGTTGGCTTCGGGACTCGTTGCTCGGTAAGATCTGAACAGTCAATCAACTGGATATACAGATCTTTTTTACTGCGATCCTCTCGCTTCAGAAGAAAACCATCAGAGACCATCTTCATAATGGCCTTGTTGCTTTCATAAAGATCTGATGCAGAATAGGTCTCTAACTTGCGGATAATCGAATCAATCTCGCCTGTGGTTATATGCTCGGAGGCATAGCGTTTCGAGAGGTAAGCTCGCAAATCGTCCTTGAGCAAAACCTCATTCTCGGCACGTGGAATCGCATCCCCACAGACATACTCATAGCCTTCAAGCTCTAACAGCTCAATGATGGCGGCTTCCAGTTTGGCCTCAGTGAACTTACTCATCACAAATCTCCCAATGTCCACCTAATTTGGGGCCTTTTCTGGCGATCACACCAAATTGTTTAAGTTTAGCAAGGTAGTTTTCAACTGTTCGTGGCGTTTTACCGAGTTCTGCTGCAATCTCCTCAGCACTATAGTTGGGATGCTCATATATAATTCCAAAAGCCTTTGCCACATTGCTTCCGAATTCTTTCTGAATTCTTTCCGAAATCATTCCGAAACCATTCCGAAATTCTCCGGTTTTCTCCGACGTTTTCACCCGCGTTTCTACCGGCATTTTCTCCGAAGCCAATGCATTGTTTTTCAGCGACTCCAGATAACCCTCCTCATAATCGAAACAGACCTCCAAGAAATTCTCACTGAAGTGGAATACATCCCTTGAATAGGCTTGCAGAATGCGATTCATGCCGGAACCAAGCTGCTCAACCAAATCAAGGTCTCGATAGACCCGCATCAGCTCGCGATTGCGAATCATCGAACGCCCAGCAAAAAATTCCTCTTTGCTCAAGCCAGGGACCAGTCCACCGTAAGAAGTAATCGTCAACCGGTCGGCATAAATCTCGACCACCGGCGTCACTTCACGAGTGTAGTCGTTGTGTACTATGGCATTGATCAACGCCTCGCGCAGCGCAGTCTTGTCGATCATATTCTTCTGCAAGCGTCTGGCTGCACCGGTGATTTTGGTAAAAGTCTTGTTTTCAATCGCCAGCTTATCGAGTACCCGCTCCGTTGCCTTAACCAGTGAACAGTAGCCATACTCCTCGTTTTCAATCAGATCGACCTTATCGGCGCCGGAATATTTGGCCACCTTGATCGACACGCTGTTTTGATCCGCCAACAGGTAAGCTACGTAATTCAGTTCACCATTGGGCGTATAAAGATCCAGATTTTCCAGAAAGGAATCGTTAACAGAAAAGCCCTTCTCATCGTAGTAGATTTTCAGTTGATGAAAGCTTAAGTTCTTCCGCGGCGAAGGAATATTGCGAAGCGAATCGCGGGTGCGGGTGGCATAGAGCCGGTCAATCATCTCGGTGGTCAGTTGCTGCGTTCCCGCCCCCACGCGAATATGCGCCCCGGCTGGCGACATACCGTACTTTTTCAGGTAGTAGGGCTTTTCTGTGCCTCGGGTGACAATCACATGAATCACCGGCTTGCCGTCAATTTCCTGCGTTACCACATCGAAAAAGCCAAGGGTCGTTGGCAAAATATTGTTTTTAATCCGGTCGATGATCGCCAGTTGCAGCTTGTCGGGGTTCTGTACGCCAACAACCGTGCCGTTATCTTCCACCCCGATATAGATATCGCCACCCTTGGCGGAGTTGAGGAATGCCACCACTTCCTTTTCTAACGTGTCAGTTAGTTCACGCTTGAATTCGGTGCATTCGTCTTCGTATGGGTGGAATTTAGTCATAGTACTTCCTCCTGCGTGTGTTAAATGCAGGCATTGCACCTTCAAGAACATCCACAATCTTCTTGTTTACAGCTTTATTTTCAATGCTTCCACAAACAGTTGAAAATTTGTAATTCTTTGTTTTATCAAGGCTTACATATATGACTTGCTCTGCATCAGAAACAACTGCCAGATTTGGATTATGGGTAACCATGATAATTTGACGTTTGCTTTTTGCAGCTCGAATAAATGGAACCAGGATGGTTGCAACACTGTGATTATCAAGATTGTCTTCTGGTTGATCAATTACCAATGGGATGTCATTGTTATCCAGCAATAGGTAGAAAACTAAAAGAAGAGCTCCTCTTTCTCCCGGAGAAAGTTGTTCAAGCTTCTTGTCTCCTTGTTTAAGTTGATAGTTCTTCTCAATGAACTCTAATGAAAACAGGTAATTGTATAAACCGGATATATCTTTGACCTGGTCTGCAACTGCTCTTGACGCATTATTTTGATCTGGCCTTTTATCAAACCGTAAAGCGTCAACCAAAGTATCAAGTAGTGAAATGACAGACTCTTTGTCATTAAAATCGGCATCAGAGACAAATGTACTTAGTTGCTTCTCACCATCGCTGCGTGACCGAAAAGTTCCCATTTTGTTTTGTAGAATAAAATCCAGAAATTTTGAGTTGAAATCGGCACTTTTAATCAGTGATGCATCGATTTTGATTTTATAGCCCTTCAGAGTATCTTGATTTTTTTCAATAATTTGATCCAAGCGCTCCCGAACATCTTCATATACTGAAATGACCTCACGCTTTTTGTCAAAAACGGCTCTAGTAAGATTTCGCCGTTTTTCGTATTGGCATTCTAATTCGCTATCTAATTGTTCATCCAAATACTTTAATTCAGCTTCATGAAATTTCAGTGTATCGGGTCGGTCTGCTGCGCCAATGATAGCATCCTTAGCTTTAGACCATTTGGCTTTATCAGCTAAATAACGTTGGTACTGTTGCTGTTCTGCATCAAGCTTGCCTTTCTCTAGCTTGAGCAGTTCTTCTTTTTCTTTCAGCTGTTCAGGCAATGATTTGAATTCACCTTCAATCTCAACTTCACCGAGACTCACCTTAGCTTTACGCAAACTCTCTTCTTTCTCTGAAATCAATGAATCGAGTTCCGTAAAGTCCGTTGTGATAATAATTAATTTTTTGACATCAATATCAAACCCAGATAGCTCAAGCTCCTTTTCAGAAATAAATCGCCTAATTTCGGTCTCTTTTTGGCGAATATCTGACTTTGTATTCTTTAGCTTCTGCAGTGCTTCCAACGCACTTTTCTTTTCAGCCGAAGCGGCTTGAATAGAAGCTTGAACTTCATCAATTTCGCTCTTTAGCCCATCAATTATTTTATTGACGGCGTCATTTTGGTTTTTCTTTTCAGGGTCTTCGTTTGGATCAGAAACAGGAGGTGGTTCAACTAAGGCCTCAAGTTCCTCTTCTTTCTTCTGGAGTTTATTTTCTACCTCTATCCGGTATGCAGGCGTTGATTTTCGCTCCAATTCAATGATCATATCATTGATTTCCCGAATATCGCTTCTGTGACTCTCTATTTCCTGGTTAACTGACTTCGTTTTTTTCTCAATAAGCTCATTGAAGGATAGTGCACCGAGACGTTCACTCTCTGGAATATGCGAGAAAACCACGCTTTCGATTTCACGCTGGAATTCTTCTGCGGTCTGAATTTCATTTGTCAATCTCTCAAACTGTCCTTGTGGGAGATACTTCACATCACGAAGGTCAGCATCCTCTGGCAAGCTGTCTAAATTTACTTTTTCTGTCTGCTTGTCACTTTCCCACTTGAGTGTAGCGACAAAATTGGCTGCCAGATTCTTACTCTTAAACTTTTTATTATGTAAAAAAGAAAAGTTGTGGTCTGGCACATATCTTGAACACAAAGCAATGATATCCGCGATGGCGCTCTTGCCACTTCCTTTGTTTCCAATAATCGCAACAAGTTCATTGTTTAGTGGAACCGTTACATCTTTAAACCATTCGCCATGTCTCTGATCATAACCATCAACCTGAGTAATTGACAGTTCACTTATATACTTTGTGCGATTGGTGACAACTCGTTCCAGTAGTGGCGGTTTTTCTCCTATGTAAATTCGCTCATCCGGTTCAATCATTACTTGCTTCAACCCTTCAAAAGTCGGGTCTGCTTTTAACCATGTGAAACAATTGCCAATTCTGTCTTTATCCGCTACATCAGAAAAACTATGAGCATCACTGCAATCAAGCAAAAGGTCACTGACACCTTGGTTCGTTAATTGAGTTTTGGATTTATGAAAAGCCTCTACAGACTCTGCCGAAGTAAAAACAATATCAGCAGAGTTGATAATAGATTTCTTGGTTGCGATTGATGCGTCTGTCCACTTTAGGTCAGCCCACTCCGTTTTACCAATGGCGACCAAAAACTTATCTTTAAAACAGTCTTTTTTGAGTGCATTGAAAATCTGTTCTTCCTTGACGTTTAGATTGTTGAACCCCTCTGTTAAATCAGAACCATAACTTCCTCGCTTATCTTCTGGAACAGAAACCTTAATCTGAGCGCCTAATTCAGCCACGCTTTCTCGTGTTATTGCCCTTGTCCACTTATCCCCGGACTCCAATGTATAACTCTGCTCTAATGTGTTAAGAAACTGGCTTTGAATCGTCTCTATCAACAATTCATTTGAAAAAATGACATGGAGGTTTATCCGCTTTAGGCTGCCAAATTCAACCCCAGCAAACTTCTCGATTCGAAACTCGACGACGGGGAATAGAATCAATCTCTGAAGTCTGTTGTTAGCTCTTTGTTCGTGAATAAGCCTTTTATATCCATCAAGAAACAGGTAATCGTTTATTCCGACAACAGCATATTCCGGCGGTAAATTCTCGAGATCAGAAATATACTTTTCCCAAGTCTCATCATTGTCATCACCAAACCGCTGACAGATAGATTTTGGTGTATGAACGTGCAAGTCCCACTTTCTCCACTCCGCACCTTTGGGGTATTTACTCGTCATGACTTAATCCCTTTTTCAAAATCGGTTTCAGCAAGCCCGGCAAGCAGTGCTTCAATATCCGCCTTTCCGGAATCATCAAATACGACCTCCGCCACAGAATCAGACAGAGCGTAAGCGTCAAACCAACAGGGGTACGCCGATGGCTAACTTTCTTTGAGCATTTCCACGTCAAAGTTGTGGGGTAGCAGCATTTTCCGCTGCTCATCGGTGGTGCAGCGGGGGA
>Ga0256829_1002964_pt1 | contig 12180 bp, 12 predicted proteins | sample 131447metaG_FD_185979 | JGI IMG/M metagenome (GOLD analysis project Ga0256829, IMG submission 185979) | Hydrothermal vent microbial communities from Lau Basin, Pacific Ocean - 131-447 | ecosystem: Environmental > Aquatic > Marine > Hydrothermal vents | place: Pacific Ocean: Lau Basin | collected... | reverse complement strand
TTATACAGACGACATTCAAGAGTCAGTAAATAGACAATCAAAAGTTATCGAAGAAGTTGTAAAAGAATATCCTGAAGAATATTACTGGTTTCACAAACGATTTAAACATTTTTATGAGGAAGAGTATGCTAAGCGTTGTAATTTTGACTAAAAATTCAGAAAAATATTTAAATGAAGTTTTAAATTCAGTTTCTTTTTCCGATGAAGTAATAATATATGACAGCGGAAGTAAAGATAATACACTTAACATCGCAAAAAAATTTAAAAATACTAAAATTTTTATAGATAACATTTGGGAAGGATTTGGGATTCAAAAACAAAAAGCAGTTCAAAAAGCAAAAAATAACTGGATTTTTGTGCTTGACAGTGATGAAGTTATAACTGAAAAATTACAAAAAGAAATTTTAAATATTATTAACCATCCAAAATTTGATGCTTATTTTGTCCCAAGACTTAATAATTTTTTTGGAAAATGGATGAAACATACCGGACTTTTTCCGGATTACTCTATAAGACTTTTTGATAAAACAAAATGTAAATTTAATAATAGAAAGGTCCACGAAAGTGTAGAAGCAAAAAATACAGGATATCTTAAAAACTACTTTTTACATTATGCATATGAAACAATAGAAGAATTTATCAATAAACAAAACAGATATTCAAGCTTAGGCGCAAAACCAAATAAATTTAAAGCAATAATTTCACCTTATTGGACATTCTTTAAGTTATTTTTTTTAAAATTAGGATTTTTAGACGGATGGAATGGCTTTATCGTATCAAAGCTTTATGCAGAATATACTTTTTGGAAATACATAAAATAAATGGAAAATTGAAAATGAAGAATAAAGAATTTAAAAAAATTTTGATAATAAAGTTTAGGAATATCGGGGATGTTTTACTTACTACTCCTTTAATTGACAATTTAAAAATTAATTATCCAAAGGCTCAAATTGATATGGCCGTAAATAAAGGCACAGAGGATATGGTAACATTAAATCCAAACCTTTCAAAAATTCATATCTATAACAGAAATTATGTTAAAAGTTTGCCTTTATTAAAGAAAATTAAAGAAGAAATTAAATTTATAAATAAAATAAAAAAAGAGAATTATGATTTAGTAATAAACCTCACAAAAGGTGACAGGGGAGCAATTATTGCCTTATTTAGCCAAGCTAAAGAAAAAGTTGGCTTTAAAGAAAATTTTTTAAGTAATCTTGCTTTTACAAAATCTTTGCCTTTAACACAAGGAATAAAACACCAAATTGAGTGGGATTTGGATGCTTTGAGGGTTTTAGGAGGAGATATAAAACACAAAAAAGTTTCAATTTATTGGGATGAAAAGGATAGTAAAAAAATATATGGACTAAAATTACCTGAAAATTTTATTCATTTTCATCCTGTTTCCCGTTGGCTTTTTAAATGTATTGATGATAAGATATCCGCCAATATTATAGATTTTATAGAAAATAACTTAGGCACAAAAGTTGTAATTACAGCAGCCCCTATCGAAAAAGAAATAAAAAAAATAGAAAATATTTTATCATTAACCAAATCAAGCCCTATAAATTTAGCAGGAGAATTGACATTAAAACAAACAGCCGCACTAAATAAAAAAGCAAAATTTTTTGTTGGTGTCGATACTGCCATTATGCATATATCAGCGGCAAACAATATTCCCATAGTAGCATTTTTTGGACCAAGCGGTGCGTTTCACTGGGGTCCTTGGGATAATAATTTAATGAAAAGTGGATATAATTTTAAAAACGGTTTTCAAACAATGGGAAAACATAAAGTCATTCAAGTTAAGTGGGACTGTGCCCCGTGCGGAAAAGACGGATGTAATGGAAGTAAAATTAGTGAATGTTTAATGGAAAAAGGACTTGATATAGAGTTTATAAAAAAAGAAATTAAGGAGATGAATGAAAGTACTTCATACAGAATGGTCTGAGGGATGGGGAGGTCAGGAAATCAGAATTATCAATGAGATGAAAGCCCTAAGAAAAGAAGGAGTAGAACTTTTTTTAGCAACAAGACCTCATTCAAAAATTAAACAAAAGGCTTTAGAAGAAAACTTTAAAGTTTTTGATATACCTTTTAGAGGTAATTTTGATATAGCTTCAATTTTAAAGCTTAAAAAAATAATTAAAAAAAATAATATAGATATAGTAAATACTCACAGTGGAAAAGATACATGGGTTGGAGGATTTGCTGCTAAAATAGCTGGAGCAAAATTTATAAGAACCCGTCATCTCTCAAATCCTATCAATCCTGCAAGATCAAATTTTATCAATGAACTCGCCGATTATATAATCACAACGGGTGAAAGTGTAAAAGAAGCAATGATCAAAAATAACAGAATCAACCCAAATAAAATCATCTCCATTCCTACTGGTATTGATGAAACAATCTTTGACCCTGTAAAATATAATCAAAAAAAAATGAGAAAAAAATATAATATTTCACTGGATAAAAAAATTATAGGGATTTTAGCTGTTTTACGCTCATTTAAAAGACATGACATTTTTATAAAAATAGCTAATTTTTTTCCTGATATAGAATTTGTTATAGCAGGAGATGGTCCACAAAAAGAAAATATATTAAAACAAATAAATAAGTTAAATTTAAAAAATATAAAATTAATAGGCCATGTGGAAAAACCCGCTGAATTTTTAAGTGCAATTGATATTTTACTTTTGACATCAGATTCAAAAGAAGGAGTTCCTCAAAGTTTAATTCAAGGATTGCTTATGAATAAAGACATCATTGCTACTGATGTTGGAAGTGTACGAGATTTAAAAGATGAAAACAATATAATTTTAATACATCCTAATGAAAATGAGTTTAAAAATAAACTCAAAAAATTATTAAATAACGAAATAAAACTTTCTAATAAACGAGAATCAATACTTGATAAATTCACAACATCAAAAATGGCAGAAGCAACATTAAATATTTATAAAGATATTATATGAAAATATTACTTGTAAGAAACGATAACTTGGGAGATTTAATCTGCACAACTCCTGCCATAGAAGCTTTAAGAAAAAAATATCCGGATGCTACTATTGATATTGTTGTAAACAGTTATAATTTTTTAGGAATCAGAAATAATCCTTTTGTAGATAATATTTTTGTTTATACTAAGCCCAAACATGTAAAAGGATTCAATAAACTAAAAGCACTTTTTGGTAAAATTAAAATAATGAATGATATATTTTTTACAAAATATGACGCAAGTGTTGTATTTAGAAGCGGATATTCAAGCTCGGCGGAACAATTTAGCAATTTAAGCAGAGCTCCTATTAGAATTGGGGTAAAGGATAATAAAAATAAGGACAATTTCACACACCACATAGAAGTTTTATCAAACAGACATGAAGTTGAGTTTTGTATCGATTGTTTAAAACCTCTTAATGTTAAATATAATGGGGAAAATACATACTTTTATATTGAAGATGAATATATCAAAAAATTCAGTGAATATAAAAATAAAGTTTTATTTCATATTTCAAGTAGAATCAAAGAAAATAAAATTTCAAAAGAAACATTTAAAATAATTTTTGATACGTTAAAAAATGTTATTTTTACGGCTGAACCTATAGACTTTAATAGTGCTAAATGGCTTGAAAAAAATACAAATGCAAAATGGATAAAAACTAATTCACTTTTAGATTTAGCAGGAGTTATTAAAAATTCTAAATTATTTGTTTCACTTGATGGAGGCGCTATGCATATGGGACCAGCCCTTGGAATACAAACAATCGCTTTAAGTGGTAAAACAGATATGAATAAATGGTACCCGTGGGGATATAAAGATTTAGTCATTCAAGATAACTCTAAAATTGCAGAGAATATTGATGAGAAATTGATTATTGAAATAATAAAGGATAATTTAAATGATTAAAACACTTTATAAGTTTTATTTTAATTTATTCTCAACAAATTACAATATAAAAGATATTTCGACATTAAAATTAAACAAAAATGATGTGGTTATTATTATATCAAATACGGCATTAGGTGACACTTTATTATCAACTCCTGCAATTAAATCATTAAAAAAATCTTTTCCAGATATAAAAGTGATTGCAATATTAAAAAAAGCATTTTCTCCACTATTTTATAATTTTAAATATATTGATGAGATTATTGAATATGATGGAAATTATAAAAATTTCTTCTCAACAATTAAAAAGATTAAAAAATACAAACCTAAATTAGCACTTATTTTACATTCAAATGGACCTCAAGACATACAACTTTGTGTATTGAGTAAATGCCAATATATTTTAAAACATCCGACAAAATCTAAATTAAAAAAATATCTTTCTTTTGATTTTAAGAAAAAAAAACAACATACTATTGAAGACAGATTAGATTTAATTAGAAAAATTGGCGGGGAAAAAATAGATACCACTATGGAAATTCAAGAATCAAAAAACATTAAAATAGAAACAAAATTTAAACAATTTAAAGACTATATAGGTTTTCAAATAGGAGCTGCAGATATATATAAAATATGGCCTATTGAAAGATTTATAAAATTGGCAAAAGAATTGGTGCAAAATAATGAAAAAATAGTTATTACAGGAATTAAAAAAGAGTATGAATTAGCTCAAAAAATTGTAAATGAATGTGGAAAAAATGTTATTAATATGTGTGGAAAAACTTCAATTGAAGAGCTTCCTTATTTAATAAAAAATCTAAAACTGCTAATAACAAATGATACAGGAACTATGCATTTAGCAATAGCTCTAAAAACTCCTACCATTTCCCTTTTTTCAGCAACAGACCCAAAAGGAATAGGACCTTATCAAGATTTAAATATTCATAAAGTAATTTATAAAAATGGTAGTTTTATTCAAAAATTACCTAAAAAGCAAAGGGATGATTCAGCAATGAAATTAATTAATGTCGATGATGTAATAAAAGCGTATAAGGAATTGAATGAAAATTTGTCTTTATAATGTAACAACAGCAATAAAAATAGGAGGGATTGAAACTTTTTATTGGGAAATAGCTCGTGAACTTCAAAAAAGAGGGATAGATGTAGAAATAATCTCAGGAATAGGTAATCAAATAAAATATAAAGACATTCCTATAAAAATGTTTTCTTTTACCCCAAGAGAAAAAATTATTGACTTAGGAAACAGATTTAAAAAATGGGGCGAGAGAATAAGTCTTTTTAAAAATGCTTACCCTTATCTAAAAAAGCAACATTATGATTTTTTTCTAATTCATAAACCACTAGATTTTTTTACTGCCTATTTTATGAAAAAAGCAAATCCTAACACTAAAATTATTTTTGTATCAGGAGGAGAAGATTTTTACGGATTTGATAAATTCTTTTCAAAATATATAGACTTTATGTTTGCAGTAAGTAAAAACAATGCAAAAAAAATTAAACAAAGATACAATAGAACAGTCAAAATATTACCAAATGGCGTTGATGTTCAAGAATTTAAACCAAATGAAACTTATAGAAAATTATTTCGAAAAAAATATGATTTAGAAAATAAAAAAACATTAATAAGTGTAGGTAGAATTGTAGGATGGAAAGGCTATCAATTAGTAATTGAAGCATTAAAAGAATTAGATAATTTTTATTATATAGTTATAGGGTGCGGAGAATATTTAGACGAATTAAAAACATTAGCTAAAAAGTTAAATATTGAAAACAGGATTTTATTTCTAGGCGCTATTGATAATCAAGAATTACCTAAATATTTAAATATGGGAGATATTTTTATCCAACCCAGTATAGGTCACGAAGCTTTCGGTATAACAATTATTGAAGCAATGGCATGTAATTTACCTGTAGTTGCAAGTAAAAATGGAGGAATTGTTGATATTATAAAAGATAAAAAAAATGGATATATGTTTGAAATAAATAATATTGAGGATATGATTGAAAAAATATTATGGATAGATAAAAATCAAGACATATTAAAACCTAGAGAGTTTATAAAAGAAAATTTTACTTGGACAAATAGTACAAATATTTTATTGAGGAGTATAAATTGTATATAAAAAGCTTAATATCTCTTTTTTTAGGATTATATATTTTTGGTTTTTTAATTAATGGTTTAACACCATTGAAATATATTAGCTTATATATAGCCATAATAGCTTTCATCTATTATTTTATAAAGAATAAAAATTTTGTAATAGCATTTTATAAAAATTACTTTTTAACAAATAAAGTTTTATTTATATTTTTTTCTTTATTCATAATATCCGTATTACTTTCTATAGTGTTTGCATTTTCTGATTATTTACCCTCATTAAAAGAATTTAGAATTACATTTTTAAATATTTCTATTTTTATGATAATTGCATTAGGAATTCAAGATAAAAAATTAACAAAGATACTTTTTTATTCTATAATTTTTGCTTTTATTTTTGATGTATTTGTTTTTGCTATTCATTATATACAAAAAAATCCTCATTTAAACTTTTCAATTAGACTTGAAAGACTTTTTGCAAATTATTTTGAAATACTTTATCCATTTATATTAACAAGTTTTTTTCTTTTTAAAAAGAAATTAATAAAAATATTATTATCTATATCTTTATTATTTGGTTTTTTTGATTTAATATTAACAGGGGCTAGAGGAGGATGGGTAAGCGTAATAACTGAAACAATTTTATTCGCTATTATTCTTATAATAATTGAAACAAAATATTTGAAAAAAGTTATTATATATTCTTTAATTACAATCAGCATCTTTACATTAATTTTTATATATGTATATAATAATTCTACTTTCATACAAACAAAATTTAAACAAGGAATAAATCCTAATGGAAGAGGTCAAATAGTAAAAACAAGATTGCCTATCTTTTTAAAATACGGTAATTTTTTAACAGGAATAGGAGGACCAGGCAATTATCAATATAATAAATTTCTAAATCATTATGAAGCACCAAAACAATATGGTCATTTTAAAGGTAAAAAATTTCATTATTTTAGTGATGGTCCATTTTTATTACAAATTTTTTATAAAGAAGGGATTTTAGGTCTTATTTCGTTTTTATTATTTTCCTTTTATTTTTTATGGCTTGGTTTTAAAATTATATTAAACAAAAAAATAGATATATCAACAAAACTTCTTATATCTGCAATTATAATTTCATTTATAGGAGAATATTTTATAAGAGGACTTGTAGAAAACAGAAGCTTTAAATATCTAATTTTTTATTTAACTCTGTTTATAATTTTTACATATTCAAAGGAAAAAAGTGAAAATAGCATATATTTATCCTGAAAAACTTCCTTCTAAGAATGCAAGAAGCATTTCTGTAATAAATACAGCCTGTAATCTTGCAAAAAATATTGATGTAACTCTTATTTATGAAAAATCTGATAAAAATATCAAAAAATTTTATAATATTGAATGTAATCAATTAAAATTTTTATCCCTAAAAAGAAATGTTTTATTTTTAAGAAGCAATAAAATTTTTAATTTTAATCTATTAAAATACTTAAATAAATTCGACTTTTTTTATGTTAGACATTTAAAAACAGCAGAATTTTTACTCAAAAAAAATAAAAATGTTATTTATGAAGTTCATGAAATATTTTCTATAAATAATCCTAAAATAAAAACAATAGAAAAATTTGTCTTGGAAAATACTTATTTAACTTGTATAAATGAAACTTTATGTAATGAAATAAAAAAACATTTTAATATAAAAATTTATAAAGTTATACATAATGGAACCAATTTTTCAAAATCATATATAAAAAAAGATTTCTCAAAAATAGATGAAGCTTATTATATAGGTAATTTTTATAAATGGAAAGGAGTTGATTTTTTAATAAATTCTTTTAATAGATTAAATTTAAATCTAAACATTATAGGGGATGGAAACAGAAAAGAAATCTTAGAAAAAAAAGCTGATACAAATATCAAATTTTTAGGATTCAAATCTCAACAAAAAGTTGAGGAAATATTAAAAAAAGCAAAATTAACTATTATTCCTAATATTGATTCAAAATATACTAATTTTACGGCTCCTCTTAAACTTTATGAATATCTAGCAACCTCAAATATTGTTTTGGCTTCTGATTTACCTACAATTAAAGAAATTATAAAAGATGGGATTAATGGATTTCTGTTTAAAAGAGGTGATAGAAACGATTTTATAAACAAATTAAATTATATTTTATCGTTACCGGAAAAAAAATTATCTGAAATTTCAAAAAATGCATATGAAACAAGCAAACGCTTTACTTGGGATAACAGGGCTAAACAAATTGTTGAATTTATCAAGGAAATAAATGAAAAAAATAACATTCCTTCGTCTTAAAGCAAATAAATTTGGAGGAGCTGAAATATATTTACAAAGATTAACAAAAGAGCTAAAAAAACAAAATATTGAATTTGAAATAAAACATTCAACCGCTCCAAAATTTCTACCTAGCTGGATAAAGGCAATTTGGTTTAACATTGAAAGTTGCCTAAATAAAAAAAATAAATTATATTTTTCACTCGATAGAATTACCTGTCCTGATATTTATCGTGCAGGAGACGGAGTGCATAAAGCATTTTTGAAAACTAAAAAATTTTCTTTAAATCCTCTTCATTTAACATATCTTTATTTAGAAAAAAAATGTTTTAATAATACAAAAAAAATTATTGCCAATTCCAGGTTAGTTAAAAACCAGATTATTTCAACTTACAATATTTCTCCCCAAAAAATAGAAATAATTTATAATGGAATCCCTTTAAAAGAAAAAGCGGATTTCAGGAATTTAAAAAAAGAATTTAATTTAAAAAATGAAAAAATTATTCTTTATGTAGGAAGCGGATTTGAAAGAAAAGGGGTAAAAGAAGCGTTTGATATAATTTCAAAACTTAAAGGAAAATTTAAATTTTTTGTTATTGGAAAAGAAAAAAAGATAGAGTGGTATAAATATTATGCAAAAAACTTAAATATTGAAGATAAAGTTATTTTTACAGGACCAAGAAGCGATGTTGATAAATTTTATTCTATAGCTGATATATTTTTATTCCCAACAAGATATGAACCTTTTAGCAATGTAATATTAGAAAGCTTAAATTTTGAATGTGTATCTTTTACTACTAAACAAAACGGGGCTTCGGAAATTCTTCCTAAGGAATGGATAATTGATGAAAACATAGCTCAAAAAATTCAATATTTACTAGATAACGAAAACGAACTAAAAAAACTTCAAAAAAAAGCAAAAGAAATTTCAAAAAATTTTTCAATAGAAAAAAATGTCGAAAAAACTCTAAAGGTAATAAATGAAGTTATTAATTGAACTCCCTACATGGCTTGGTGATGCCGTAATGGCAAGTGGAGCGGTTGAAAAGCTTATAACTTATACAAATCCTAAAAAAATAATAATCTTTGGCTCTTTTGCTTCAACTTCTCTTTATAAAGAAAATTACGAAATAATTATTGATAACAGAAAACATAGATTTAAACAGCTTTTTTCTCTCCCGAAAGCGGATATGTTTGTAAGTTTTAGAAACAGCCTTTATTCAAAAATTCTTGCTTTTAAATACAATGGCTATACCTTTAAAAACAAAAAAAATTTGCATATGGTTGAAAAATACAATCTTTATGTAAATTCGATTTTAAAAAAAGATTTACCGCTTTTCCCTCCGAAATTAAACTTCACTCCCAAAAAATATAATAAAAAAACATTTGGGATAAACCCGGGTGCAACCTACGGAAGCGCAAAAAGATGGTATCCAAAAGAATTTGCAAAAGTCGCAGATTATCTCGGAAATTTCGGAGATATTATCATATTCGGAGGTCCGGGGGAAGAAGAAATAGCAAAAGATATAGAAAAACATTTAAGTATTAAAAATTATCAAAATCTTTGCGGCAAACTAAGTATCAAAGAGCTTTGCAAGCATATAGGGGGACTTAGCGGATTTGTTACAAACGATTCGGGACCTATGCATATAGCAGCAGCTTATAATGTACCTATTGTGGCTATTTTCGGTCCTACCGATTATACAGAAACAAGTCCTTGGAGCAAGAATTATAAAATAATTACCAAAAATTTAGAATGCGCCCCTTGTAAAAAAAGAGAATGCCCTCTTAAAACGCATGAATGTATGAAAGAAATTAAAGCCAAAGATGTTATAAAGGAGATAAATGAAAGCGGCATTTTTAGATAGGGACGGAGTTATAAATATAGATTACGGATATGTAAGCAATATTAAAAATTTTGAATTTAAAAATGGAATTTTCGAGCTTTTAGACTTACTTCAAAAAAAAGGATACAAACTTTTTATTGTTACAAATCAAAGTGGAATAGCAAGAGGATATTACAGCGAAGATGATTTTCATAAGCTTATGAATCATATAATAAACGAACTTAAAAAAAAAGATATTGAAATTATGGATTATACCCATTGTCCTCATCATCCAGATATTACTGGGGAGTGTGAATGCAGAAAACCAAATCCTGGTATGATTTTGAATTTAGCTAAAAAATATGATATTAATTTAAAAAATTCCATTATGATCGGTGATAAACAAAGTGATATTCAAGCAGCTAAAAACGCAGGTATTAACAAAAATTATTTAGTAAAAGATAGCCTTTTTGATATAATTAAAAAAATCCTAAAGGATAGTAATGAAATATAATAATATAGATTTTAACAACAAAACAATACTGATAACAGGTGGAGCCGGATTTATAGGAAGCAACTTAGCGTTTTATTTTCAGGAAAATTTTCCAAATGCAAAGATAATCGTTTTTGATAAATTCAGAAACGATGAAACTTTTTCAAACGGAAATCTTAAAAGTTTCGGTCATTTTAAAAATTTAATAGGATTTAAGGGAATTGTAATAAGCGGTGATATTACAAAAAAAGAAGACTTAGAAAAGCTAAATGATTATAAAATCGATTATATTTTCCATGAAGCGGCAATTTCAGATACAACGGTAAGCGACCAGGAAATAATGATAAAAACAAATGTTGATACATTTAATGATTTAATAAAAATTGCAATAGATAATAATGCACCTTTTGTTTATGCAAGTTCAGCCGCGACTTACGGAAATTCAAAAACTTTTAAAGTAGGATATGAAAATCCTAATAATGTATACGGATTTAGCAAACTTATGATGGATAATTTAGCAAGAGAATATATGAAAAAAACAGATATTCCAATAGTGGGGCTTAGATATTTTAATGTATATGGAACAAGGGAATACTATAAAAACAAAACTGCTTCAATGATTTTACAATTTGGTCTTCAACTTCTAAAAGGAGAAAATGCAAAACTTTTTGAAGGAAGTGATAAAATAAAAAGAGATTTTATTTTTGTAGAAGACATAATTCAGGCAAATATTAAAGCTACTAACCCTAAAAAAAGCGGGATTTATAATGTAGGAACAGGAATAGCAAGAAGCTTTCAAGATATTGTAAACATATTAAAAAAAGAACTTAATATAAATAGAAATGATATTTATATTCCTAATCCATTTGCAAAACAGTATCAATTTTTTACTCAGGCTGATATTGAAGATACTAAAAAATATCTGGAATATACTCCTAATTTTTCTTTAGAAGAAGGAATCAAAGCAGATATCTCTTATATTAAAAAAATTTATAAAGAAGAGATACAATGATAGCTGTAATCGGCGATTTTATGATTGACCATTATTTATGGGGGAAAAGTGATAGAATCTCCCCTGAAGCACCTGTTCCAGTTGTGGAAATTCAAAAAGAAGAAGACAGGCTAGGAGGTGCCGGAAATGTTGTAAACAACCTGCTTACATTTAACGAAAAAGTTTTACCAATCGGCGTTTTAGGAAAAAATCATGAAAGATTAATTAATATTTTTAAAGAAAAAAATATAAAAACCCAAGGCTTTTTCATAGATGAAACAAGGCAAAGTATAATAAAAAGCAGAATTATTGCAACTCATCAACAAGTTTTAAGATATGACAAAGAATCTAAAAACCCTATAAAAAAAGAGTATGAAGAAAAAATTTTGGATTTTATTAAAAACAACATTAAAAACATCTCTATTTTTTTACTGAGTGATTATGAAAAAGGAACTTTAACCCCTACTCTTACCCAAAAAATTATAAATTTGGCAAATAAATATAATAAAAAGCTTATTATAGATCCTAAAAAAGATTTTTTAAAATACAAAAACGCATATATGATAAAACCAAATAAA
>Ga0256829_1002963_pt1 | contig 12181 bp, 9 predicted proteins | sample 131447metaG_FD_185979 | JGI IMG/M metagenome (GOLD analysis project Ga0256829, IMG submission 185979) | Hydrothermal vent microbial communities from Lau Basin, Pacific Ocean - 131-447 | ecosystem: Environmental > Aquatic > Marine > Hydrothermal vents | place: Pacific Ocean: Lau Basin | collected... | reverse complement strand
AGCAGTGCCATCATATCACCTTTGATGTTGTTCTTATGTGTAAGCACTGCAATTCTGTCTGCGTCACCATCATAGGCAAAAGCAATGTCGCCCTCTTTTTCAAGTAACTCTTTCACATCTGCAAGATTTTTCTCTACCGAAGGATCTGGATGGTGGTTTGGAAATGTTCCGTCTGGCTCAACAAACAGCCCTTTTGTATTAAGTTCCAACTTTTCAAATATCTCAGGAAGCACAACACCTGCAACGCCGTTTCCACAATCATAGACTATTTTTGTCGGCATACCTTTTAAGTGTGCGAACTCATTGACTATAAAATCTATGTATCTACTATTTGCATCTATCTCTTTTACATCACGCTCGACTGCCTTTGGCATCTCCATCGCTTCACACTCACGTCCGAGTGCATAGATATCCTCTCCAAAGAAAGGAGCTTTATCGACAGTGATTTTAAAACCGTTGTACTCACTCGGATTATGTGAACCTGTAATCATCACTGAAGCTGAAGGTGTTATGCCTTCCCATTCCTGATAGTTCGTAAAGTAGTTCACAGGCGTAGGCACAAGCCCCATACCAAGTACTTTTTTCCCACCTGCGTTTAGACCCGCAACAAGATACTCAAAAAGCACAGGAGAGTGTGAACGTGCATCATACCCGACAGCCACATACTCACCATCTATCTTAGAAGCCAGCGCATATCCTATTTTTGTGACACTCTCTTCATTTAACTCTTTTTCAAATATCCCACGTATATCATACTCTCTGTAGATGCTCATACAACTCTCCAACTCTGATTTTATTCTGAAATGATACACTTAAAAACATTAAAAAATCAAAAAATCACACTTTCACATCTAAAAAAGCCGGTTTTGTAAAGCTTAACTCCGAAATTCTCTTTACACTTCTTCCATCTATTCCATTACTATAGAGAAATTTTTGAAACTCCTGAAGATTTTGCTGAATTTTTTCACCCACAGAGAGATCTTTTTTAGCTTTTGTAAACTTCGCAAAGTTTGTAAATGTATATCTGTTTGCATTATCGACTATCTGCTGCTTTATCTTTTTGACCTCATCTTTGCTTAAGCGGTGCATATATAAATTTTGTATTGTATTAGAATTTGATGATATTTGCATATTCCATCCTTTATATGCACATAATATCGGTCATTTAAAAAGAATTTGTAAAAAACTGTCAATTTATGTTGGATATTATAAAATATTCTGATATACTGCTGCTTAGTGAAAGATGAGGTGTGAATTCATCTTTAGTGTGCGACATGCTCTAAGCGTTACGACCTCCTAAAGACTCTCCCGATATTTTGACACAATTTTTATACAAGGCTAGACAATGGCAGAATTAATGGACGGATCAGTTAAATGGTTCAATGATGAAAAAGGTTATGGTTTTATTCAACAAGACAATGGTGGAAAAGATGTATTCGTACACTTCCGTCAAGTAAATAATCCAAATGGTGGTAGAGTTTCTTTAGCAGAAGGTCAAAGAGTAACATTCGAAGTTGGTGAAGGTCAAAAAGGCCCACAAGCTGAGAACGTAACTCCTCTTTAATCCTTATTTAAGCCCCTCCTAGGGGTTTAGCTTCTATATAGACTTCTACATAGTTCGTATTTGATTACGACCTTTTTCTTTTGCTTCATACAATGCATCATCTGCTCTTTTTAACACTTTTTCAATATTTATCTCATTTTCTAAGTTTACTGTAGATACACCCACGCTTATAGTAAAAGTAACTTCTCGTTTTGCAGTAATTTCAAAAGAACTTGTCTCTACTCTATCTTTTATCTTTTGTGCTACATATTGTGCTTCTTTTAAAGAAGTTTGTGGAAGTAAAATAACAAACTCTTCCCCGCCATATCTACAAGACATATCACTTTTGCGCTCGCCTTCTAACATTATATTTGCCAACAGTTTGATAATCTCATCCCCTATCTGGTGTCCATAGCTGTCATTAATATTTTTAAATTTATCAATATCTATCATCAGTAAAGAAAGTGGTGAATTTTCCCGTTTTGCAATCTCTAAAAAAGCTTGTGAAGCATCTATAAAAAATCTTCTGTTATAGAGTTTTGTCAAAGAATCTGTCAAAGCCAACAGCTTTAACTCCTGCATCACGTCTTGAAGTTTTAGCTCTTTTTGAACTCTAGAGAGCAATTCTTTTGGTAAGAATGGTTTTCGTACATAGTCACTCCCTCCTATATCATAGGCCTTGGCTATACTCTCTTCATCTGTTTTTGCCGTAATGAAAATAACAGGTATATCTTTTGTCTTTTCATTTGACTTTAAACGTTGACAGACTTCATAACCATCCATCTCAGGCATCATTATGTCGAGTAGTATCAAATCCACATCTTCTTCATTGACTATCTCCAACGTATCTTTACCATTTGTTGCATCTATAACATCGTATTCATCCAAAAGTTCTACAAGGAGATCCAGATTTGCAATAGTATCATCTACTATTAAAATTGTTTTATTGTCCATCAATATGCTCCACTATTGCTTTATATTGTCGTTTGTCCAGCATCGTTTTCAAATCTGTGAAGAAGTTCTCTTCTTCTTGTGTAAGTTCATATTTTGCTATCTCGCTTAACACTTCATGACATAACTTCGGACGTCTTTTTAAGGCATACTCTCGAAGTTTTTCGAGTAACTGCTGCTTCAACAGTGGATTGAGTTCTTCATGGGTCGGCGTATGGGGCAGCTGCGTTTGAAGAACATTTGCTTCTACAAGTCTATTCTCTCCTTGCTTAGCATCTTCTAAATCAGAACTCTTGCTGTCTCCCTCTTCTAAATCTATCTCAAAGAAAAAACTGCTCCCTTTTGTATACTCACTCTCTACCCATATTTTTCCATGCATAAGTTCAACAAGCTGTTTTGATATAGAGAGTCCCAAACCTGTTCCCCCATATTTTCTTGTTGTACTGCCATCTGCCTGAGTAAAAGCCGAAAAAAGTTTCCCCATCTGCTCCTCTGTGAGTCCTATACCTGTATCTCTTATTTCAAAGTTTATTGTATTTGGTGCCACCTCTTTTACCAAAAGAGTCACTGTGCCTTTTTCTGTAAACTTTATGGCATTACTAAGTAGATTTATTAGTACTTGCGATATTCGTAAAGTGTCGCCATAATAAATCTGTTTCACTCCTTCTTCATACTCCAAACGCAGTGCAAGATGTTTTTGTTCTGCCTTGAACTGTACAAGCTCAAGCACTCCCTGAATCATTTTTAACATATCAAAATGTGTTTTATCCAGGGTGAGTTTACCCGCCTCCATCTTTGAAAAATCCAAAATATCATTAATGATATTTAAAAGTGATTTTGCACTGTTTTGAATACTTACAAGATAATATTTTTGTTTTTCATTAAGCTCTGTATGCAATATCAGATGTGCCATTCCTAAAATAGCATTCATAGGTGTTCGTATTTCATGTGACATATTTGCCAAAAATTCCGATTTTGCCTGTGTAGCTGCTTCTGCTTTTTTCTTTGCCTGTTGCAGTGCTTCTTCTTTTTGCTTTATCTCCCTAAGATCAAGCAATGCTACAAGACGGATAGAACGGTTGGATGTTGTAATAGAAAATGGTTTAACCAAAACAGGAACTCTTGAAGCATCTTTTTTTATCACCTCGACTTCATAAGGTCTAGGATGTTCAAAATGTAGACTATTTTCAACACGTTGTGAAAAACTACTATCTACAAAATCAAAAGGAGTTTTTCCCAATAACTCTTTTTTGTCTGAATAACCAAGAAGATCTAATGCAATATCGTTCAAGTCTACACAAACTTGATTTTTAAAAATAATAACCGCTTCCATAATAGAGTTGAGTATCATATTAATTTCAGCGTTAGAGGCTTCAAGTGCCTCTGTTCTTTGCTCAACTTTATGTTCCAAATCCTCATTTAATTTCTCAATATTTTGTTGAGAAATTTCTAAAAGACGTTCACTTTCTTTTCGTTTTCGAACACTGTTTAAGAGTAAAATAATAATAAAAAGTAAAATACTAATAATACTCAGGGCTATCCAAATAACACTTTTATGTTCTTCGTAAAAGCTAAGAGGCTTATTTAAAATAATCGCATTTTTTGGAAGTTTCTCTACTGAGAGATGGTACTTTTGAAGTCCATTATAATCAAAGATAAACTTTGTAGCCCCGCTTCTGAGGACAGGGATATCATTTGCATCCATTCCATGTAAAATCTTTAAAGCGATTTTAGACATTGCTTCACCCTGATAGTACCCACCGATGACACTTCCACCCACAATTCCGTGACCAATGTTAAAACGTAAAAGACAAAACACCGGTACTTTTGAATGTTCTGCTATGAGTTTTCCTATCTTTTCATAGGTAAAATATTGTCCATTTTTATCTTTAAAATAGACACCCAAGATAACAATAGTATCATCAGAAAGTCTCTCCAGTTCTTGTTCCAGTGCATGCATAGAGAAATTTGGAGCAAAGGTGATATGTTCTTTGCTGCCTCGTAACTCTTTTTTAATGGTTTTTGTCCACGCTTTTCCTGTAGTGAGATAATCATTAATGATATAGACATTTTTTGTGTCTAGTTTGAGTTTCACAGCGGCATTAAGCGTGCCTTTGACATCAAACTCTTCTGCAACACCTGTAAACTTGTCAAGTCCAGCAATATCACTCTGCTTAAAAAAGTTCACACCACAAAAGACGACAGGGACATCGCCAAAAAGAGCATCTCTATTTTTTCTTAAAAAATCAAAAGCATTGTTATCACTTGCCAAAATCAGATCAAACTTAATATTTTTATACTTTAGTGCATAGAGGGTTTTTAAATCTTGAAGATAGTTTGAAGAAAAAATCCGTTTTGTATCCATATACTCTCTATGGAGAATATAGCCGTTTCTTTGTGGACATAACACATCATCAACAGCTTTGTCAATATTTCTCTCCCAACTCATTGAGGGGTTATAGGAATGCAAAAGTAAAATATGTTTTTTACTCACATCTACTTGCTCTGCAAACAGAGAAAGAGTGAAAAAGAGAAGAATAAACAACAATCTACTTCGCATCTATCATCTCCACTATCTCCTTGTATTGTCGTCTGTCTGCCAAATTTTTCAGATGCATAAAAAAATCTTTCTCTTCATTCTCAAGCTGGTATTTTCTTATTGTACCAAGTATTTCATGACATCCTTTTGAACGCCTTGTTAGAGCATATTCCCGAAGTTCTTTGAGTAAATCTTCTTTTAGTTCTCTTGAAAGCTCTTCTTTTTGCTTTTCTAGAGTTTGATGCTGCACGGTTTCTTTATTTATTTCTTCTATTATATTCTCTAGCTGTTTATGCTCTTCTCCATTCTCTTGTATTTTCTCTTTCTTGCCTGCAGGGAGTGGTAATTCACATATAAAAGTACTCCCTTTACCATATTCACTCTCTACCCAAATGCTCCCATTCATCATTTCGACCAGTTGCTTTGAAATAGAGAGACCTAGACCTGTTCCTCCATATTTTCTTGTTGTACTGCCATCAGCTTGTGTAAAGGAGTGAAAAAGCTTACTCATTTGCTCCTTTTTTAAGCCTATTCCTGTATCTTTCACTTCAAAACGAATCACATTATTTGACTCTACGCTTATAATGAGTGTCACTTCCCCTGCTGCCGTAAACTTGATGGCATTGTTCAAAAGATTTATCAAGACCTGTTTGATTCGAAGAGGATCTCCATAAAAGACACACTCAGGGTTTACGTTTGTGTGTTGACAGACAATATGAAAGAGAAGGCCTTTCTCTTGTGCTTTAAATTCCAATACATCCTGAATTTCCTGCTTTACACTATACATATCAAAATGTACTTTCTCAAGATGCATCTTTTTGGCTTCTATTTTCGAAAAATCGAGAATATCATTAATGATACCTAAAAGTGATTTGGCATTACTGTCTATCATTTTGATGTATTTTTTCTGTTTTTCATCTAGATCTGTTTGCAAAGCAAGATGACTTACACCAATAATTCCATTCATTGGAGTTCGTATTTCATGTGACATATTTGCCAAAAATTCCGATTTTGCCCGCGTAGCTGCTTCTGCTTTTTGTTCTGCTTTTGTACGAACTAAAACTTCATGCTGTAAAATCTCATTTTTCTCTTCAAGCTCATCTTCTGCTCTTTGTTTGGAATCTTGAATGAGCAGTATCCACCAAGCTATTATACTCATCAAAATACCAATAACGATGGCATAATCTTCTAAAGCATTTTTAAAAAGCTCTTTTTGATCCGCTGCAATATGTTCTACTTGTATAGAATAGGTCATCCACCCTGTAATCCATACCAGCAAAAAAAGACCAGATGCCATAAGTACAAAATCAAAGATTTTTAGACTGACATCAAAAGAGAGCGTGTTGCGTGAAAGCTTGCTGATTGATTTTGCAACTTTTTTGCGTATACTTGTGTTACTCTCTTTTTTACACACATCATGACACAGAGAATCAAGCGTGCAGCAAAGTGAGCAGATATTGACCTGATGCAAAGGGCAGTAGGCCATATCTTCAATCTCATACGTATGCTTACAAATACTGCAATATTCTTCATGCTTTACAGAGTTTCGATGATAATTCGTTCTTGCAATGTAATACTTCCCTTTGGTAAGAAAAGCAATAAGAGGAGAGAGTACTATGGCTAAAAACATTGCAATAATAGCGGAATAGCTCTGTGCCATACTCCCAAAATAACCGATAAAAGCAAAAATAGAGACCAGAGATGCTACCCCCATACTCCCAACACCAACAGGATTGATATTGTACAGATAAGCTCTTTTAAACTCCACAACTTTAGGAGCCAGTCCTAAAGGTTTATTTATCACCAAATCGGCAAATATTGCCCCGATCCATGCAATGGCGACATTGGAATAGAGCCCAAGGACCTTGTCTAATACATCAAAAATTCCGAGTTCCATAAGCAGCAATGCAATACCGATGTTAAAAAACATCCAAACAACACGACCGGGATGCGAATGCGTAATACGGGAGAAAAAATTTGACCAGGCAAGACTTCCGGCATAGGCATTGGTGACGTTGATTTTTATCTGAGAAACGATAACAAAAAGTGTTGCAGCGAGCAAAGCTATATGGGGATTATCAAACAAATACTGATACCCAAAATCATACATCTCAATAGGTGTTTTTGCTTCAAAAATGCTTGCCCCTCCAACTAAAGCCAATGATGCGAGGAACATTCCTCCTATCTGTTTTAAAAAACCAAAAATTATCCATCCCGGTCCTGCTATCAAGACAGAAGACCACCATTTCAGTCTGTTGGTTTTACTCAGCGGCGGCATAAAACGCAAATAATCGACCTGCTCTCCAATTTGTGCTATAAGAGAGAGTGAGATTCCAACTGCCATACCAAAATAGTAGATATTCAAATTTGATCCGCCGGAGATCTCACCCTGCAGAGAACTAAAAACATTCAAAGCCTGCGGATCTTTGTAAAGTATGGCAAAATAAGGAGCAAGCATCATCAATATCCAAAGAGGTTGCGTCACAAGCTGCAGTTTGTTTATCAGAGTAAATCCATAAAACACTATGGGAATAATCACTAAAGAGCTGACAAGATAGCCAATGCTTAAAGGAAGAGCAAAATATGCCTCGAGTGCCTGCGCCATAATTGCGGCTTCAAGTGCAAAAAATATAAACGAAAAGGAGGCATAAATAAGCGAAGTGAATGTTGATCCGACATAACCAAATCCGGCACTTCTTGTAATGAGATCAATGTCAATATTGTATTTTGCAGCATGGTAACTAATAGGAACTGCTGTGATAAAGATAATAAGAGAAGCAGTCAAAATCGCCCAAAAAGCGGTTGTAAACCCGTAATGTATCCCTATTGATGCACCAATGGCTTCCAACGCTAGAAAGGAGATACTTCCAATGGCGGTATTTGCTATGAGCAGTTCAGACCATTTTCTAAAAGATTTCGGAGCATAACGCAGAGAGTAATCTTCTACCGTCTCATCGGCGACTAGTTGATTATACTCCCTTGTTATTTGTTCCATTCACAGCTCATAAATATCAATTTTGCTAATGATAACATAAAAAATTATAGACGGCTAACTTATTCCCTGTTTTCTATTATTTTATAACATTCATTCGCAATTTCTAGTTCTTCATTTGTTTGAATTACAAGTGATTTCATATTTTTTATGAGTGCATTATCTATCACTCGTTCTCGTATATACTCAGAATGTTCCCCTATTCCCCCACTAAAGACAACAGCATCGACATCTTCAAGTAAAACCATATAGGCACCGATATATTTTTGAATACGCCGCACCATAATGTCAATAGCGAGTTTTGAGCGCACATCCGCTGCGTTTAGAATTACTCGAACATCATTTTCATCACATATTCCTACAAGTCCTGAACGCTTATTGAGCATTGTATCCACTGCTTCATAACTGTAGCTCAACTCTCTTTGTAGGTAAGTTACAATAGCAGGGTCAATATCACCACTGCGACTTCCCATAACAAGTCCTTCAAGTGGTGTAAATCCCATGGATGTATCTATGCTTTTTCCATTTTTAATGGCACATGCCGACGCACCATTTCCAAGATGCAGTGTAATGAGGTTTACCTGCTCTACACTTTTGCCCAAAATCTTTGCTGCCTCTTTTGTGAGGTAACTATGCGACGTACCATGAAAACCGTAGCGTCGTATGCCCTCTTTTTCATAAAGTTCATATGGGAGAGCGTACACATACGCCTCTTTTGGCATCGTCGCATGAAATGCAGTGTCAAAAACTGCTACGTGTGGAATATGTGGCAGTTTTTTCTGCAAGACCCTTATGCCCTCTATATTTGCCGGATTATGCAATGGAGCCAGCGGTATTAAAGCTTCAATACTTTGCAGAACATCAGCATCGATGATGCAGCTCTTTTGGAGTTTCTCCCCGCCATGCACCACTCTATGCCCCACTACTGCGACACTGGAGAAGTTAATACCAATTGCCTCAAGTGCTTCTTCATGCGTCTGTACAGCTGCACCGTCTTCTCCTATATGTTCTATCTCTTTTTGTGCCAGAACACGCTTTGTACTCATATCAATGACTTTACACTTGAGCGAAGAGCTTCCTGCATTTATGACAGCTACTTGCATTACTTTTCCTCTGCCGCTTGAATGGCAGTGATGGCAATGGTATTGACAATATCCTCTACCAAGCAGCCACGGCTTAGATCATTGACCGGCTTTTTCAAGCCTTGTAAAATAGGACCAATGGCAACAGCACCACTTGCACGTTGCACTGCTTTGTAGGTATTATTCCCCGTATTCAAATCAGGAAATACAAAGACCGTTGCACGTCCGGCTACCTGTGAATTTGGCAGTTTTATTTTTGCCACTTTTTCATCTATGGCGGCATCGTACTGTATAGGTCCCTCTACGAGCAGATCACTTTTAAGCTCTTTGACAAGCCGTGTCGCTTCGCGCACTTTATCGACATCACTGCCATGCCCGCTCTCTCCTGTGGAGTATGAAAGCATTGCCACACGAGGAGTGATGCCAAAGCGTTGTGCACTCTCAGCAGAAGCTACAGCAATTTGTGCAAGCTCTTTTGCATCAGGGTCTTGCACGATGGCACAATCTCCATAGACAAGCACCTTTGTCTCAAAACACATAAAGAATATACTTGAGACGATGTCATAGTCAGGTTTTGTTTTTATTATCTGTAGTGCCGGTCGGATAGTGTCTGCTGTAGGATGGACAGCACCACTGACCATTGCATCGGCGTATCCAAGCTCTACCATCATCGTTCCAAAGTAATTAAAATGTGCCATTGCATCCTCTGCAGCAACGCGTGTGAGACCTTTTTTACGACGCAGCTCGTAAAATGCATCTACAAATTGCTCCATCAGTCCTGATTTATGTGGATTTACAATCGTTGCGTTTGAAAGGTCCAGTCCTAAACGCAGGTAGTGTGCTTGTATCTCCTCTTCATCTCCAAGTAAAATTATCTCTGCTACCTTACGATGTAAAATAATCTCAGCCGCGCGCAGTATCCGCTCATCTGAAGACTCAGGAAGTACTATTCGTTTTTGCTTGCTTGCTGCCATCTCAAAGAGTTTGTACTTAAACATCAAAGGTGTCATAACGTCACTCCGAGCTTCGGCAATCTTCTTCTCAATAGAATTCACATCCACACTGCGACGAAAGAGTCCCATAGCAAGAGCGATTTTTCGTGTACTGTTTAAACGCAGCCGTCCTCGTATCTGCATCAGTTTTTGTGCCGTCTCATAGGTATCCCCCCGAACAGAGAGAATGGGCACACTAAACCCGCTGAGTCCCTCTATGAGTTTTTGAATGTTGGGGTGTGCCTGCATGGAAAATGGAAAAACAATGGCAGAGATATTAGGATAATTCTTCGAATAAAGCGAAGCAAAGAGCCCGAGAATAATCTCGGAACGATCAGCAGGAACGACAATGAGGTCATCCTCTTCAATCTTTAGCAAAAAGTTATCTAATGAGAGTGCTGCTATTTTAATAGAGCGTATATTTCTTGTGTGATCATTATCTCGAAAGAGCAGCGGCTTGGCATCAAGTGTTTCCATGACATCCTGAAGGGTTGCTAGAGAGAGCTCTTCGACCTCTTTCAGGTAAAAAATCATCTCTTTTCTCTTTTGCAGTCGTGCAGAGAGTGCCTCTTGTGTCTCATGACTTACACGGTTTACAAAAGTAGCAAAATGGTGACACCCCTGCGTTTGAATCTCTTCTTCATCTATTAAAAGAGACTCATAAACTTCTTTTGCACTTTTATTTTTTGCAGAAATAATGTTAATGTAGGATGCACCAAAATTTTGTGCAAGTTTAAGATTAATGTCAAAAGGGATATTTTCCAAAAACGAGAGGCGAATCCCCTCGCAGAGCACAAAATCATATGCACTCTCAAGCCGTTTGAAGCGCTCTAAAAGTTCGCTGATAAGCTCCTCTGTTTTATTTGCCGCCACCATCGCTTCAACATAGGCTATATCTACACCGTAAGCATCATCATACGCCATATCAAGCTTATAATGTTCGAGCATAAAGAGTATATCATTATCAGCTCTATTTCTATCAGAAATAACAGGACGAAAAAATGCCACTTTTGGAAGATTTTGCTTTAATATCTCCATCATACCCATCGATACAAAAAGAGCACCGGCATTAAACTCTTTCGCGGAGATAAAAAGAGAGTTTATCTTCATTTTTTCAACCTTTATGCAGAAGTGCTATAATTCTAGCAAAAAAAGAGAGTTTTTATGTGTATATGCGGAAAGAAAGAGAGTTTTGAAGAGTGTTGTGGCGTAATCATTAATGCTAAACGCAGTGCACAAAACCCTGAAGAGCTGATGCGCAGCCGTTACAGCGCTTATGTGCAAGCAAATGGCACCTATCTTTTGCAAAGTACCGTTAAAGAGAACCGATTTGTGAATGATGTAGCACTTATAGAGGAGTTCTCAAACGCAGTGGAGTGGCTCAAACTTGATGTGCTAAACGCAGCCGGTTCCCAAGTAGAGTTCAAAGCCTACTACCGTGATAAAGATGGCATTCAAGTGCTCCATGAAAAGAGTAATTTTGTACAAGAAGAGGGTGTTTGGAGATACAAAGACGGAGAACTCTATAAAACAAAAATAGAGCGCAATGAGAGCTGTCCCTGTGGCAGTGGTAAAAAGTTTAAAAAGTGTTGTATGCACTAAGCGACTTTACAAAAACATAGCTCGTTTTGAGGAACTCGTTTTTTTCGTAAAAAGTGTGGGCTTCTTCACGTTGGAGTCCACTTGAAAGGACAATGTTCTCGCATGCTCCTACCCGTGCATAGTCACCGAGATACTCTAGCATCATTTTTCCATACCCTTGTAAGCGGTACTCTTCATCTGTAACAAGTTCGTGCACAAAAAGATGGCGTTTATGGTAGAGGTTTGTATTGATACTCACACCCGCATAACAAACCAACTCAGCACGTTCAAATATGCCCACCATTGTGTAGTCATCTCGCATCTCATAGACAAGGTCTTCAAACTCTTTATAATCTATTTGTGTTCGCAGTTGGGAGATAAGTTCCCATGCGCTATGTAGTTCTTTTAAATCTAATTCTCGTATTTGCATACGTCATTTTACAATAAATTCGCTACAATAGGAGTATAATAATTTTTTATGGAGTATGAAGATGAAAAAGA
>Ga0256829_1002962_pt1 | contig 12183 bp, 18 predicted proteins | sample 131447metaG_FD_185979 | JGI IMG/M metagenome (GOLD analysis project Ga0256829, IMG submission 185979) | Hydrothermal vent microbial communities from Lau Basin, Pacific Ocean - 131-447 | ecosystem: Environmental > Aquatic > Marine > Hydrothermal vents | place: Pacific Ocean: Lau Basin | collected... | reverse complement strand
GGGGTTTATGACGATGTGTTGAGTGTTAGCAAGATAGTCTCTGCTATCAAGATGGCACTTAAAGAGCATAAAGATATTGATGTGCTTACTATTACAGCCAATGGTGAGCCTACGATGTACCCGTATTTGTCTGAACTAATGGACGAGATAAATCTCTTTAAGGGCAATACGAAGACGCTTATATTATCTAATGCTGGGCTTATTGATGAGCCAAAGGTGCAAGAGGCTTTAATGAAGTTTGATGAAGTTAAGCTTTCGCTTGATTGTGCTACTCAAAAGTGCTTAAAGAAACTTGACCGTTCGCATGGTGGCATAGATGTGGAGCGTATTAAATCTGGAATGTTGGATTTTAAAAGCAAATACAATAAACCATTGGTTATAGAGATACTTATAGTTAAAACATTAAACGATACTAAAGAGGAAATAGCTAAGATAAATGAGTATTTACTTAAACTTCAACCAACACGCATAGATATAGGCACTATAGATAGACCACCTGCTTTTGATGTTAAGAGTGTAAGTTATGAAGAGTTAATAAATATTAGTCATTGGTTTGATAGCACACTTCCTGTATATATATCTTCACGTAAAAAAGCAGAGTTGTCACCATCTCATTACAACAGTAAAGATATTTTAGATACATTATCTAAACGTCCACTCACAAAAGAAGATATAGAAGCTCTGTTTGATAAAGGTAGTCAAAAAGAGTTTGAAAAGCTACTTGATGAGGAAAAAATAAAGCCTGTTTTTGCAAATGGTGTTATTTTTTATAAAAAAGTGTAAAAACTCTTGACATTAAAGATATTTTTGTCTATAATCTCACCCACGAAACAAGCACTCGCTTTTTTCTTAAACATTCCGGATTAGCTCAGCGGTAGAGTAGGTGACTGTTAATCACTTGGTCGCAGGTTCGAATCCTGCATCCGGAGCCACTTATACAAATAATTCAAATAAATATCTATCTATAATTAATGTAAAACAAATAAATTTTCTCAAGGCATTTACGTGTTTCTTTATCAGCCTACGTCGGGTTACTGTTACAATAGTGATTCTATTTTTCTATACGATTTTATATCTACATTTAAACCTAAAGGAAAGTTATTGGACGTTGGGTGCGGTGTAGGTATTATCTCTTTGCTTTTGAGTCGTGATTTTGACATAGAAACATCTATTATAGACAAGCAAGAGATTATGCTTAAGTATGCTAGACATAATTATATGTTAAATAACTTGAATGCTTGTGGGCATTTGGGTGATTTTGTAGAGTTTCGAAGCAAAGATAGATATGATTACATCATCTCAAACCCTCCTTTTTATGATGAAAATGTAAAGCAAAGTAAAAATACCCACTTAAATATAGCTAGATATGCACAACACCTTCGCTTAGAAGATTTCGTTCGGACAGTAAAAACATTTTTAAAACCTAGAGGGTGGTTTATATTTTGTTATGATGCAAAGCAAATAGACCTACTCTTTTATCATCTGAAACTAAATGGTATTAACCCAGAAAAAGTACAGTTTGTTCACTCTAAAATAGACAGAGAGTCTAAACTAGTAATGATAGCAGCACGCAATAACTCAAAGTCTATGACACAAATATTGTCACCTTTTATAGTTTTTGATGAAAAGAATTTATATACGCCTAAGGCACAAAAGGCATTTGATAGTGCAAAAACCAATAGTATAAAAGGTGATTTTTAATGGAACTTATGACGCATGAACAGTACAAATTTAAGTTTGCACCATCTGCCTGTGAAGCTTGTGGTGGTCAGTGTTGTACTGGTGAGAGTGGATACATTTGGGCAAAGCATGAAGAAATACAAAACATAGCAACTTATCTTAGTATTTCAGTGGAAGAATTTGCTACAATGTATCTAAGAAAAGTAAAACATCGTTATTCATTTATAGAGAAACAGTTAGAGCCAAACAATTTTGCTTGTATTTTTTTTGATGAAACACAAAAGAGATGTTCTATATACCCTGTACGACCTTTACAGTGTCGTACGTTTCCATTTTGGGAGCAGTTTAAAAATGATGAAGAAGAGGTACGAAAAGAGTGTCCTGGAATCGTATAATATTAACTATATTACTTACTTTTAGCGTGTTTTCACAAAGTGTCTTTTCACAAAATAAAATACCAATGGCAGAAGATGAACTTATAGTAAGAGGTTTATTGTATGAAGAATATGAAGCTTATGAAAATAGCTATCAAGTTTACAAAAGATTATTTGATGATACGCGTGCAGAAGTATATTTGTTTAAAGAAGCCACTAGCTCCTTGATGGGTAATGTGCATATAGTTGAGAGTATAGACCAGCTTAATCTTTGGAATGAAAAGTACCCAGAAAAACTAGAAATAAGACGTTTGCTTATACCTCTGTATCTTAGCAATAGACAGGTAGATAAAGCCAAAGAGGAAGCAGAATTTTTACTTGAAAAGTCAAAACTACCTATAGATATGGATTTGGCATCTAACTCTTTTTTGTATGCGGGTGACTTTAAAAGGGCACTTAATTTGTTGGCTTCTGTGTATAAGTATCAGCCTAAAGAAAGTACATTGTTGCGTATGGCAGAAATCATGGATGAGTTTACTAATGAACGCAAAAAAGCAATACAACTGTTAGAGACCCATAGACGTATGAATGTATCTAGTCAAGATATATACTATGAATTACTTTTGCTTTACAAAAAAGAGAAAGATATTGAAGGGGTATTAGAGACCTATAAGGCAATGTACAAAATAGATAATCAAGAGCTATATTTAAGTAAGATTATTGATATTTATATGTATAAAAAAGATATGAATAGTGCCATTTTACTTTTAGAAAAGAGTAAATATAAAAAAGAATTACTTTATGAACTATATAAGACAAAGAGATATTTTGCTAAAGCTTTAAAGTTGTTGGACATTTTATATTCTGAAAAAAATAATCCAAAATGGTTAGCAGAAAAAGGTGTTTTGCTTTTTGAGAATGCTAAAGATAAAAATGATAAAAAGATGATAGACAAAGTTATATCTCAATTTCAAAATGCCATAGCCATGGGCAATGATGACAGTATTTATCTAAATTATTATGGATATACGCTAATAGACAAAGAAGTAGATGTTGAAAAAGGTATAAAAATCATTGAAGATGCTTTAGCGCAACAGCCTGATAATACGTATTATATGGACTCTTTGGCATGGGGGTATTATAAAGAAAATGAGTGTTTGAGAGCTTATGATGTTATGAAACGTGTCGTAGAAGCAGAAGGTTTAAAAGAGAAAGAGATTGTCAGACATTGGGACGCTATACAGAAGTGTAAATAATTTTAGTTTTGATATAATACCAAAAATTATAGAAGATGGGATAAGTTATGGCTCAGATATTAGATGAAATTATTAAAAAAACAAAATCAGATTTAGAAAAAAGAAAAGTTGATTTTCCATTTGAGTGGTTAGGTCGTTCCTTATCCTTTAACCCTTTTGTGCCTAAAGATGTTATGTCAGCACTACGTTCTACAAAAGAAAATCCATACCGTATAATAGCAGAGGTGAAGAAAGCTAGCCCTTCAAAAGGTATAATACGAGAAGATTTTAACCCTGTGGAGATAGCACAGTCTTATGAAAAAGGTGGGGCAGATTCTCTATCTATTCTCACGGAGCCTCATTTTTTTCAAGGCGATAAAGAGTACTTAGGTATGGTTCGTCGTTATGTTGGCATTCCTTTGCTTAGAAAAGATTTTATCGTAGATAAATACCAAATCCTTGAAGCTCTGGCTTTTGGTGCAGATTATATTTTGCTTATTGCCATGGCTTTGAGTCGTAAAGAGTTAAAAGAGTTGCATGATTATGCTTTGCATTTAGGTTTAAGTGTTTTGGTTGAAGTACATAATAAAACAGACCTCGTTAAAGCTATATTTGCAGGTGCCGAAATCATAGGTATTAACCATCGCAACCTTGAGACTTTTGATATGGATATGAGTTTAAGTGAGAAGCTAATACCGCTTATTCCAAATGGTAAGATTATAGTAGCAGAATCTGGCATTAATGACCATGAGACAGTTGTGGAACTAAGCAAGATAGGTGCAGATGCCTTTTTGGTGGGTGAACATTTTATGCGTCAAGATGACATTACAGAGGCTATCAAATCTCTAAAATATGGAAATATATAATCCAATTATGGTAATTACAATAGAAGATAAACAATTTGACACAAAAGAGATAACCCAACTCTACCCAGCAGTGTTGATAAAAACTGGATATAAAGAAGAGACAACACAAGTTAGCCTAGAGTGGATAGACGTTGAGTCTAAGGGCAAAGTTGAGATTGTCGGATATGGTATATTTGTAAACCTAAAAGAAGAAGAAAAACACTCTTTTGTTTTTGATACTCGTGAAGAGATGGATAGCGTAATTGGTAAAATAGCATCTCAATTAAAATAAGCTAATTTCCTTTCTTTTAAGTTAGATTATCTTATTATTCGTTATCTAATTTTGGAGCTTATATGACTACTTTTCAACTCTTACTTCTTATAGTAACCGCAGGTATATTTTACCTATTTTTTAAACAACTTTTTTCAGGAACTTTTCCTAAGCGTGGCATTGACTTCGAGGCAAAAGTGTCCGATGAACAAATAGGTGGAATTACTCAAGCAAATAAAACATTTTCTACACCTAAACATGAATTAGACAGAATGAAACAGCTTTTAAATATGGCAGATGAAGCCATAGAAAAGAAAGACTTCGATGAAGCAAAAAAAGCTTTAGGCTCTGCACTTATTAGAGAAGATGATAATATAGATGCCTTGCAAAAAATGGGCTTTGTTGCTATGCAGACTAAAGATTATACTGAAGCTAAAGAGAGTTATGCAAAACTTGTAGCTTTAGATGAAAATGATGATATGGCACATGCACTTCTTGCTAATTCACTTCATAAACTAGGAGATGATAAGAATGCTATAGAGCATCATAAAAAGTCTATTGTATTAGACTCTATGTATGCTCCACACCATTTTAATTATGCTAATACTTTATATGATTTGGGCAACAACAAAGAAGCACTTGCTAGCTACAAAAAATCTTATGAGCTAGACGATAGTTTAGAAGTAGCAAAAGATATGATAGAAAGATTAGAGAAAGAAAAATAGAAGACTTAGAATAAGTGCTTTAGCACTTATTCTTCAGAGAAGAAATCATCTTCATTTTCTTTTTTTGAATTCTTAGAAGATGGTTTAGCCCCTTTTTTACTTGCTTTAGGTTTGAAGTCTTCTTCTTGGTATGTTGACATTGTCCCTATCATTCTACCACCTTCTTCAGTTTTTATATTTTTAACAGTTATTTGACCCTCAACAAAACCCTTTGATCCTATCTCTAGAATTTCAGAAGCTATTACTGTACCTTCTATTTTGCCATGTACAGCTATAGTTTTACTTTTAAGGCATACTGCACTTATGTTAGCATTTTCTAGTACTTCAACCTCTTCTGTCGCACTAATTTCACCATCAATGTTACCGTCTAATATAAGATATTTTGCTTCAATTCGGTGAGAAACTTTACCAGTTTGCATAACTTCTAAATTGTCACACTTAATGGTTCCTCTAAGCTCACCATTTATAATGGCATGCTTTGCTTCAACATTACCTTCAACTATGCCACTTTTTCCAATAACAAGAGTGTTGTTTACTATTATATCACCTATAATGCTACCATCTACATGAATGGTATCATTACCATTTAGGTTACCTGTTACTTTCATGTCAGAGGTTATGATGGTTGCTGAAGAGATTTTGTCTGTTTTAATAGCTATATTTTTGTCTTTTTTGTCGCCAAATAGTGCCATAGAGATTCCTTCTTTATTTTGTAGAAAGACTTATTAGTCTTTTTGTTTGTTTTAATATGCTTTTCCAATTAACAGTCTTTATTTTATCCGATATATAATTAATATTGTCTAAATTCCAAAACATAAACGGTTTTGGGTCTACCCACTTAGTTAAGTACCTTATCTCGTAGTGTAAATGCGGACCTGTGCTTCTTCCTGTGCTACCTACATATCCTATTCGTTGTCCTTTTGTAACGTAGTTTCCGCTTTTAACAGCAAAACGACTTAAGTGTCCATAGGCAGTTTTAAATCCATAAGAGTGTGTTATTAGCATAAAATTTCCATAGGCACCCTTTTTTGCAGCATAAACAACAACACCGCTTGCAGGTGCATATATAGGTGTGCCGTATTTAGCAGGCAAGTCAAGTCCTGCATGAAATGTGTATTTGTGCGTTACTGGGTGAACCCTATAGCCAAAGGTGCTTGCTATTCTTCTATAGTGTAATGGTTTTCCGTTTGGAATATTGTTTAATAGTAGAGCTTTTTGAATAGCAGATATTTTTTCTTTTTTAGCCTTTTTCTTCATATGCTTGACTATTTTATTTTTAGCCTCTTCTTCATGCGTTTTTGCTTGTTGTATACGCTCTGCAAAACTTGCATTAATATCTGGTCCAATACCAATAATCTCTTCAACTTCACGTAAGTGTGACTTCATAGAGTTTAACTTGTCTGTATTTTCTTGCATATTTGCTATAAGATTTTTTTTCACCTCAATCAGTCTTTGGTTTTCTTTTTTAAGATTTTGACCAATAGTTTTTATGTGGAGCATCTCTTTTTTATAGGAGATACTCTCATTATGCAGAGTGTTTACTTTGTCATTAAGAAACCTAATATAAAAAAATGTTCCAACCCCAATAAGTATAAAGGCAAGAACAGCAAAAAAGATAATCTTTTTGATTATTTCATGAACTGAATATTGCTTTGAACCGTGGATGTTTGAAATGGTGACTATAAAACGATTTTTCATTTGGACTCTTTAATATATTTAATAGCATTAATATAGCTAAGATTATTTAGTTTTGACCCTTTATAAGCGATGTCAAATGCAGTGCCATGGTCAACCGAAGTTCGTAAAATTGGTAGGTTTAAACTAACATTTATGCCCTCATCAAAGTATAGTGCTTTAAGTGGAGCTAAGCCTTGGTCGTGATACATGGCTATGTAGTGCGTATAATTTTTACGGACATTTGGCGTAAACGCTACATCTGGTACCATTGGGGAGGTGAATGGTATCTCTTTTTTTAAAATTTCTGTTGCGTTGGTTATGGCTTTTTGGATTATCTTCTCTTCATCTCCTAGTACTCCGTCATCTCCTGCGTGTGGGTTCAAGCCTAGAACCGCTACAGTTGATGTAGGTTTGGCAGTATGATAAAAATCCACCAAAAAGCGTGTTAAATCTTTTTCGTTAATACTTTTTTCCACTTCTCTTAACGGTATATGTTCTGTAAAAAGTGCAACATACATTTTGCTACACCCTAGCATCATTATGGCTTCTGCATCAAAAAAATCCCGTAGTGCATCGGTATGACCCTTGTAACTTACACCTGCTTTCTCCCATGCTTTTTTGTGAATGGGTAGGGTGCATAGGGCATCTACTTTTTTAAGTTTAGCAAGTTCAACAGCATTTAAAAAAGAAGCATAAGAGTATGCACCACTTTGTTTAGAGACTACCCCTGCTTTTACATCAAAAGCAGGAGCTATGTTTTCAATGGTTTGAAAATCATCAGGTATACTAAGACCTAATTTTTTACTAGTTTGCTTTAGCATATCTTTATCTATGCAGTATATGGGTGAGACAATCTTTGAGATGACATTATGGTTTTCTATAGCAAGTTGTATGCCTATGCCATTAAGGTCACCTATGGAAATAGCTACTTTTTTCATCATCGTATTAATTTTGCTTTCATATCAAGTATAGCTTGTTCTAGCCCTACATACACAGATCTAGCTACAATGCTTTGTCCTATATTTAGTTCTTCAATGGTCTCTATCTCTACAATGTCCTCTACATTTTGCATATTTAGTCCATGCCCTGCAGCAACCTTGAGACCATATTCCTTAGCTTCACAGCTAAGATGTCGGAGATTACACAGCTCATCTTCTAGCATCTGTTTTAGTATCTTACGTGATAATTGTAGTTCTGGTATGGCGTGGTGTGTCTTGCCTAAGTTGGAGTATAGCATCGCATAAATGTTTGCATATTTACCTGTATGAAACTCTATCCACTCCACTCCTAATGCTTCGGAGGCTTTAACAGATGTTAGCGTAGGGTCTATAAAAAGAGATACTTCTATCTCATTTTCTTGTAAGTGTTTAATGGCTTCTTTTAATTTAGACTGTTTTTTGTCTACTAATAGTCCACCCTCTGTTGTCACTTCTTCGCGTTTTTCTGGTACGAGTGTTACGCGGTGTGGACGTAGTTTACAGGCTATATCTATCATGCTAGGTTCTATTGCACACTCAAGATTAACAGGCAAGGTAGATAGTGCTATAATATTTTTAGCATCACTGTCTTTCATATGTCTTCTATCTTCACGAAGGTGTATAGTAATCTGGTTAGCACCTGCACGTTTACATATACTTAGTGCGTCTAATGGGTCTGGGTCTGCTACTTTTCTAGCTTCTCTTAGTACGGCTATATGGTCTATGTTTACACCTAAATACATATAAATGACTCCTTTTATAAGGCTATAAGATTATAACAAAAGATGTTGAGATTAACTACTTTTTGTATGTGCGTTTTTTAGGTTTATTTTCTTTCATTAGCGTCTTTGTCTTTTTTAATGATAGATTATAAAACCAAATTATGCCTAGTAGTAAAACTGCACCTATGAGAAATTGGTAAATAACAATACCTGCACCCATTCCATATATGAAATTTAACATATGTTGCTTTTCTACTTTCTCTTCAGTACTCATGGTAGATTCATCTTTTTTAAAAATGTTTACAGCATTGTCCAAAAAGCTACTTGCACCCACTAGTAATCGCGTACCTTTTTCTTTTATGTTTTGCAAAGTAAGATTGTGTTTTTCTATTTCATTCATGACGAGATTATATCTAAATGGGTTTAATAATCTTGATGTATAATGCATTCAATGAAAAAATGGAGTCATTATGTCTGAAAAGAAAGCACTGCCTATTCACGAATATAAGTACATTAAGCACAACATCGGAAATGGCAAACCAACTATACTATCATTTGGAATGAGCCACTGCTACTCTTGCTTGGCTATGTCTAAAGTATTTGCACAAGTATTGGAGGTTCACCCAGAGTATCAGATTTACTCTATAGACTCACAAAAAGACCGTCTTGTAGCACGTGATGTTTATAAGCTAAAAGAGATGCCAACGCAGATATTTTTTAACGAACAAGGTAAGGAAGTTTTTCGCCATATTGGGGCGTATAAGAAGCCTGTGTTAGATATTATTTTAAAAAAGTGGGGGTTTGTATAAAATCATCCTATTGACAATGGCTATAAGATAATGTAGAATGCATACGCAAATACATACAAATAAGGAAAAAAATGAAAAAAATAATGTTAATGGCGAGCGTAACTATCACAGTAGTTCTAACAGGTTGTGCTAGTAATTCAGGAGTTACAACACAAGGCATACAAGGAAAAGTGCAAAATCGTATGCAAGAAAAAGTTACAGATAAAATGCTCGGCAAATTAGGCGTACCAAATATGAAGAAAAAGAAAACCACACAAGAAAAATTAATAGATGTAGCCAATGGAAAAACATCCGCAACAGACATGGCAACAGATATGGTAGTTGACAAAGCAGCAGACATGGCTTTGGAGAAAGTGGGTATTTAGGTATCTACTGTCCCCATTTTTATGGTGGGGTGATTGTGCTAACATTTACCTTGCACAAACCAAACAAACTCCCCCTCCATCGTCACAAGCAAATCTTCATTAAAAAGCTCAACCTCTACAGCTATAGCTCCTTTCCCTCTTCTCTCAAACTGTCTCAAAAACTTCTCTTTAGCTTCCTTGGTCAAAGTAGCTTTTGCTCGAAGCGTAGAGGCAGCAGGAGATTTATACTTTACGGTAGATGAACGAAGCATGGGAATGACCTCTCCCTCATATTGAGGAAACTGTTCCATCAAACACTCTGCAGACGCTGTCTCAGCTAATGTAAATTGAGCTGAAGCATGAATGGTTTGGATATGATTTGTTAGCTCCTCTTTAACCTTAAGCTTTAACTCACTATCCTTTTCAATCCCTACATGTTTAACAAAGGGAACCTCTAAAACATCCAAAACTAATCCTTTTTACTATAGGTCATTAAGATACGACCATTTTTAAGTATCATCCCTGCATGAGAGACAGCATCAAACACATCTTTTTGACTCCAACCCATGTTGTAAAGCTCTTCAAAATCAGAATCAACACACAAACGACTCTCATACATGGCTTTAATGGCAAAAGTGGCTAGTGCTTGGTGCTTTTCATCAAAGGGAACAGCTTCAATATTGGCTATAGCCACATCAAGTTGTGGTTGAATAAACCCTCTTCCTAAAAGTAACTTTGTATTAAATGCTTTACAGTAAATGTACTCCTCTTTAAAGGCAATATGCAGACGAATAAATGCAAACAAATCAAAATCAATATTAGGGTGTTTTACCAAACGCATCGCCTCTTTTAAAAAATCTTCTAAGTACGCAACTTCGATATTTCCTAAAAATTCCATTTGAGGTACAACACTTCCATAGAGGGCTTCTACTCGTTTAAAAAGCTTCTCTAATTTCTCTTTTTGGGCTTCATTTTTTTGATACATAAACATCATTATTCCTTTTTAAATTCAATTAGACTATTTAGTCTAGTCGTAGTATAGAGAAATATTTCTTAAGTTAGACTAATTAGTCTAGTAAATCTCAAATCCCGTAAGTGTGACCATGTCACACGTCAAAACCAAACAAGGCATAAATAAAAATTATAAATATCTATTTAATTCAAACCGAGATTTGGCGTATGACACGGTCACACCTACGTTAATTTATAAGCATCTAACGAATCTAAAATATATTGGCTCTGTATCAAAAAAGTTTTAGAAGACGAAAGAGAGGGAGATAAGGAGAGTATACCCCAAACAGAAGTGAGCATATAAGTTGCAAAAGTTTCAGAGTTTAAACTTTTATCATATTCACCCAAAGCAATACCCTGTTCAAGCATCGCTTTTATACCCTCTTTCATCTCGTTAACCTTGCTTGAAAGAACAGCATCAAACTCTTTGTCTGTGGCTGAAAGTTCTACCATAAGACGGTACAAAGGACAACCGTAGGTTATTAAAAGTCTGTTTTTACTGACAACTAAAAAAGTATTTCTAAAGCTTTGAGTAATGCTTTCATGTTCTTTTATTTCATAGCTAAAAAAAGCATCCATTTTAGGAAACAGACGCTCTTTAACCATAGCAAGTACCAACTCTTTTTTAGATTTAAAGTGATGGTACATAGACCCTTTTGGTACAGAAGCTTTTTTAAGTATGGCATCTACTGATGTAGCTGTATAGCCGTTAATATAGACCTCTTCAAAGGTTATGTCTAAAAGTTTTTCTCTTGTGGGTTGTTTTTTCATAGAGAGATTATACTATATTTTTACAGCTCTAACTCTCAACGGTTTATAAAATATAGCCAATTGATATAATAGCTACTTTAAGCATCTCACTTTAAATAGTACAAGTTCGCAACACAATTCAAGCAAAAAATCAAAGGAATAAATAGTAAGGTGCTTACTAAAATAAGAGAGGTAACATCTTTGGGCTTACAATCATAAAGAGAAGCAAGGTTAATATTTGCAATGGCTAAAGGGGTCATTATCTCCATGAAATAATACCTTATGAATAAGCTCTTTTATGCTAAAAGAGCCACGAGAGTAGATATAAACACCGATTATATAGACCACAAAGACATTAGCGATGTTGATAAGTGTAGTGTAGCTGACTGACTGTTCTCCAAAAAGGGTAATACTTAGAGGTATGCCAATATTCCCCGTATTTCTAATAAATCCTGCTATGCTAAAGCCAATTTCAAAAGCGACTCCAACGAAATCTTCCCAAAACGCTCAAAGCGTTTAAGTGACCCAAGGCTAACACCTGAACGAGAGGCAAGTTTGGGTTGGATGTAGTCTAGTGCTTTTCTGCGTTGTTTAAAGTTTGTTTTGAGAGTTTCCATCATCTCTGATGGTGTAGGGGGTAAAAAAGATAACATTTTATTCCTTTTTTTGGTTATTGGTTTATTGTGGCTAATATATTAGCTTTTTTTCTTTTAATCTGTAGGTGTGACCATGTCACACATCAAATCTAAATTTCAACCAAATG
>Ga0256829_1002961_pt1 | contig 12190 bp, 13 predicted proteins | sample 131447metaG_FD_185979 | JGI IMG/M metagenome (GOLD analysis project Ga0256829, IMG submission 185979) | Hydrothermal vent microbial communities from Lau Basin, Pacific Ocean - 131-447 | ecosystem: Environmental > Aquatic > Marine > Hydrothermal vents | place: Pacific Ocean: Lau Basin | collected... | reverse complement strand
CCTCTCTGCGTGCGCGTCATCACAAAAACGCGGCTGGGAGCCAAATGCAAAAAATGAAGGCATCGTTGCCACGACAAACGAAACACCCCCGCAAGTAAACCAACAATTAGAAAACATTCGTAAAAATGCCTTCTCTGTTATTCGCACAGAAATGGTAATTGCAGGGATGAGTATGGATAACCCGATGATTATCCGCGCATTTAAAAATGAAATGCAGCTAGAGCTCTGGGTTAAAAGCTCCTATCACAATCGTTATGAGCTCTTCAAAACTTATAACATCTGCAGTAAATCAGGCTCTCTTGGCCCCAAGTTAAAAGAGGGAGACCTACAAACCCCCGAAGGGTTTTACAACGTTACCAAAGACCGCCTGAACCCGAACAGCCGATTTTTCCTGTCATTTAATATCGGATACCCCAACGAATTTGACCGCGCCCATAACAGAACGGGTTCTTTGCTGATGATCCACGGTTCCTGCGTGTCTGAAGGGTGTTTGGCGATGACGGATGCCAATATCGCCGAAATTTATTTAATCGTAGAGCAGAACTTTAAATACGGTCATAAATCCATCCCCATTCACATCTATCCATTCCGTATGACGCCGGAGAATATGAAGCTCCGTAGTTTATCGCAATGGTATCCGTTCTGGCTTAATCTGAAACAGGGCTATGATTATTTTGAAAAATACCGCAGCCCGCCAAAAGTCTCTGTCCGCAATAAACGCTATGTCTTTTCGCATCCGGCTGAATATGCTCTGATGCAGTAATAAGACAAAAGCAAAGCCCATAAATACCCCCCTCAAATCCAAAATGGGAACCGCCGAAGATGTGATTGCATTGATGAAAAGCAAGGCATCGCAAGAAAACAGCGCCGCTGACTTGATATAAACTGTAAAATAGAATAGGTTTTTGCCGAAATTAAAACGTATGAAAACGTAAAGGCAAATCCATGATCCCTCGTTATTCCCGCCCTGAAATGGCGAATATCTTTGAACAGGAAAATAAATTCCGTATCTGGCTAGAAATTGAAACCCTCGCTCTTGAAAAAATGGCGGAGCTTGGCGTTGTGCCGGAAAGCGCAGCGAAGACGCTGAGGGAAAAAGGCGATTTTGATATTGATCGCATTAATGAAATCGAAGCAGAGGTCAAACACGACGTTATCGCATTCCTGACATCGGTTGCGGAATATGTCGGCGAAGACAGCCGTTATGTACACCAAGGGATGACATCATCTGACGTGGTGGACACTGCCTTTGCGGTGATGCTGACGCAGGCGGCGGATATCATTATTGAGGATATCGAAAAGGTTATGGCCGCCCTGAAAAAGCGCGCTGAGGAGCATAAAGACACGCTCTGTATTGGTCGTTCACACGGTATTCACGGGGAACCGACAACATTCGGCCTGAAACTATCCGGCCATTATGCCGCGTTCAAACGTGCGCGTGATCGTATGATTGCCGCGAAAAACGAAGTATCCACCATCACCATCTCTGGCGCGGTTGGCACATACGCCACCGCAGACCCGTCTGTGGAAGCATATGTCGCAGAAAAGCTTGGCTTGCGCCCTGAAACGGTTGCAACGCAGGTAATCCCGCGTGATCGTCATGCCATGTTCTTTGCAACATTGGGCGTCGTGGCATCATCGATTGAAAATATCGCCGTTGAAATTCGTCACCTGCAACGCACCGAAGTCCGCGAAGCAGAAGAATATTTCGATCCAAAGCAAAAAGGATCATCGGCAATGCCGCATAAGCGTAACCCGATTTCATCAGAGAACCTGACAGGTCAGGCGCGTATCATTCGCGCAGGTGTCGTGCCTGCATTGGAAAATGTGGCTTTGTGGCATGAGCGCGACATCTCCCATTCCGCGGTGGAGCGCACAATCCTGCCTGATGCGTTAATCTCTGCCGATTATGCGCTTAACCGTTTGGCGGGCGTTGTTGATAAGCTCCTCGTTTATCCTGAGCGCATGAAGCATAACCTTGAAATGACAGGCGGCTTGGTATTCTCTCAACGCACGATGCTTGCGCTGACACAGGCCGGTATTTTGCGCGAAGATGCATACCGCATTGTGCAGAAACATGCCATGAATGTTTGGGCGGATCGCAGCACGGGCAAAGGATCGCTTAATCTTCGAGATGCGCTTGAGACTGATTCACAAGTAACTGAAAAACTTGACAAAAATGCTCTAGACGCTATCTTCAGCTACGATGCATATACAAAAAATATCGATTCTATTATTACACGCGCTTTAAACGACTAGGAGACCACCATGAAAGGCGATAAAAAACTTATCCAGCACCTGAATGAAGCTTTGAAAAAAGAACTGACAGCCGTTAACCAATATTTCTTACATGCGCGCATGCTAGAAGATTGGGGCATCACAAAACTTGCGAAGCATGAATATAATGAGTCTATTGAGGAAATGCACCACGCAGATGACCTGATTAAGCGCATCTTATTCCTTGGCGGTCTTCCGAACCTTCAGGATCTTGGCAAGCTACAGATTGGGCAGAACGTGAAAGAAGTTCTGGAATGCGACCTGAAAATCGAAATAGACGGTGCAGAGCACTATCGCGAAGCCGTTTCATATGCAGAAGAAGTTAAAGATTACGTGTCACGTGACCTGTTCTCTAAAATTCTTGCGGATGAAGAAGGTCACATCGATTATCTTGAGACACAACTTCAGATGATTGAAAATATGGGTCTGCAAAATTACATTCAGATCAATTCTGAAAGCCCACTGGACTCAGAGGCTGAATAACCACAACAGGTTATTATTTATCGAAAACGAATTTGGCCGCTTGCTCAACGGAATAGTTTCCTTGCGCAACGGCCTTTCCTTTTTCATCAAGGAAAACAACCGTGGGATAGCTGTTCCAAGGTTTTACGTTATAACGCTTCAATGTTTGAATCAGAGCCTCTTGCCTGCCCTTATTCATAATCAAAGGAAACGGCGCATCGCTCAATTTCTTGGCGTATTTAGCATATTCTGCATAATCATCATCAACAGATACCGCAATGATTGAGCCCTTTTTGGTGCGCTCAATATCCATGATACCCGGCATTTTCTTACGGCAATATCCGCACCAAGATGTGTAAATCAATAAGACGCGCTTTTGTCCCGCCGTTTTATCGATGTATTCCGCAATCATCTTGGGCGGCATGGTGTAAACCTTCACGGGCGCATCTTTGGCATGCGCATATGATGTGAAAACAAAACATGCAAGAACAGTAAATAATAAAAAAGCAGTGCGTTTATTCATGTGCAATTACCGGTTCCTGCCCTGAGAGAAAAATTGAAATTTTATCGGCCGTATGTGCCCCCTGCCCGAAAACTCTTACATTTTCATCAAACAAGATAACACGCGGGACTGTTGTCCATGGTCTGACGCCATAGTTTTTCAAAACCTTCGCCAGATCATACTCTGATCCCTTATTATATATTATGCGTAGCGGTATTTCCTTGAACGAATTCATATAACGCTTAAAACCAACAGCACGGTCACTTAAGAAAATCGCCGTGACCCTGTCTCGCTCCTCCGGTTTTAACGTCAGCAGATTCAAGAATTTCTCATGGCAAGGCAAACAGTCCGTTTTCATAACCACATAAACAGACTTTGTGCCCTTTTCGGCCTCTAATAACCGGCCTATATCCTCAGGAGACATCAGCAAAAGCTGCTTCACTTTAACATCTGCATGGCTCTCTTGAGGCAACATAACCAAAAGACAAAAGATAAATATAAGAACTTTTTTTAACATTCATATTCCCTAGTTACTTACGATTCTAACCCTGCCAACGCCCCTATTGAAAGAACTTTCTTATGTACCGACAAAATAAAAATGAGAATAGGTATCATTTACATCTTGACGTGCACGCCACAAATGATAATAATTATCATTAATACCACAATAATTTTGGGATAAAAACAATGTATGTGTGTATATGCAACCCTTTTACAGATGAAGACGTCCAGCAACACCTGGATGAGCGTTGCTGCAAATCCACTGTTGAGGATACATACACTGCCTGCTCCGGCGGAGAACCCATGAATTGCTGTAGCTGTATGCCCGCCATTAAAAAGATGGTAGACACACACAATAACAAGCTAACGATCGAAGCCCTTTCCGATCAAATGGAACAAATTACACAACACACAAAAGAAACTGTGTAGAGCTTTCCACCGCCCTTGCATTTCATTCCCGACTATGTAACCACTATAGATCTGTATTTTAACTCTTAAGAGGATTATATATATGCTTAAGAAATTCATGCTTACATTTTTTGGAGGTTTACTCATCATGGCATCAGCACAGGCCGAAGCGGCCGATGGAAATATCATTGAAATGGACGTCTCATCAGGCGGAACAGTTGTAATTGAACTTCTCCCCGATATCGCTCCAAAACATGTTGAGCGCATTAAGACACTTGCGGCAGAAGGTTTCTATGACGGGATCGTCTTTCACCGCGTAATCAAAGGTTTTATGGCACAAACAGGTGACCCGACAGGAACAGGTATGGGTGGTTCTAACCTTCCGGATGTCCCTGCAGAATTCAGCAGCTATCAATATAAACGCGGAACAGTCGGCATGGCACGTTCACAAAACCCGGATAGTGCTAATTCACAATTCTTTATCTGTTTCACAGACACAGGCTGTAGCTTCCTAACAGGAAAATACACAGTTCTTGGTCAGGTAACAGAAGGCATGGAATTCATTGACCAAGTTGCTGTTGGTGAACCACCAAGCGACCCGGATAAAATCGTCAAAATGACTGTTGTTTCTGCAAAAGAAGACTCATCTGCAGACGCTGAAGAAAAAGCAGCCGAATAATCATTTAACGAAAGACGAGTATATTATGCATATTGACCTGTATCAGGTTGATGCGTTTACAGACAAAGCATTCGGCGGCAACCCTGCCGCCGTTTGCCCCTTGGATGAATGGCTTCCTGACGACCTCATGCAAAAGATCGCAATGGAGAACAACCTCTCCGAAACTGCTTTCTTTGTACAATCTGATGATCGGTTCAAGATCAGATGGTTTACCCCCGAGGCCGAAGTCGACCTATGCGGACATGCGACACTTGCCGCGGCATATGTTATTTTTGAGCATACTTCTTATGGTCAGGAAACTATCCGATTCGACTCGAAGTCCGGCCCCCTCATTATTGAATACACTGAAAACGGTTTGAAAATGGATTTCCCCGCATGGGACGTGCAGAAAACAGACCTTCGTGATGACCTGACCACGGCATTGGGTGCGCAGCCACAGGCCTTATATAACGGGAAATATGCGCTGGCACAATTTGATAGCGCCGATGAAGTCCGCAAACTTACCCCTGACTTTAAAGCGTTAAAAGCAATTGATGGAATTGATTTTGTATCGCGCTTTTTCTGCCCGAAATACGGCATAGATGAAGACCCTGTTACAGGCTCTGCGCATTGCATCCTTACACCGTTTTGGGCGAAACAGACCGCAAACAATACCCTACACGCGCACCAAATCTCTGCCAGAGGCGGAAGTTTAATATGCGAACACAAAGGTGATCGCGTTTACATTACAGGCAATGCGACCCTTTATATGAAGGGCGAAATTAACCTCACAAAATTCATAACCGACATTTTCGGCGATCAGGATGAATGGTGGCGCGGTGCGGCAATATACCAAATATACCCGCGTAGCTTTTGCGACACGAACAATGACGGCATCGGTGATATCCCCGGAATTACACGCCATTTGGATCACATCAAAGATCTGGGTATGGAAGGGATCTGGATCTCTCCGTTCTTCCCCTCACCTATGAAAGACTTTGGCTATGATATTTCGGATTACCGCACAATTGATCCGGTATTCGGCACATTAGATGACTTTAAAGAGCTCTTAAAACAAGCGCACGCCCGTGATCTGAAGATTGTCATTGATCTGGCGGTATCGCACACATCTGACCAACACCCCTGGTTTAGCGATCCGTCAAAAAAAGATTGGTATGTCTGGGCAGACGCAAGAATTGATGCCGAGGGCAACCCCTTCCCGCCCAATAACTGGGCATCCGTATTTGGCGGATCCGCATGGGAATGGGACGAAGAAAAACAGCAATATTACTTACACAACTTCCTTAAAGAACAACCTGATCTGAATTATCACAATCCGGAAGTTCAAGAAGAAGTTTTAGACATATGTAAATACTGGCTGGAAATGGGCGTAGACGGTTTCAGATTAGATACCGTAAATTTCTACTTCCATGACGCGGAATTGCGCGACAATCCGGGACGTACATACGGGATTGAGTTTGCAACACAACTTGAAAAAGAAGTTGAATATTCACGCCAACAACATATCTATGATAAATCCCGCCCCGAGAATCTCGACTTTATCGCACGCATGCGCGAATTAGCAGATCGCTATGAAAACCGTGTATTAATCGGCGAAATTGGTGATGACAACCCCTATGATTGCGCCCGTGAATATACAAAAGGCTCCAAACATCTGCACACGACGTACAACACGCATATGATGTCGGGAACGGAAAAAGACCTTACAGAAGATTTGGTTCGTATCCCGATTGAAACATATTTTAAATGCTTAAGTACGCGCGGTGATGATTCGGACGAATCGGCTATCCCTGCGACATCTCAGGATGTCGGCTGGCCTAGTTGGGCGTTTACAAACCATGACGTTGTAAGAGTTTCCAGCCGTTGGTACAAGCTATATGATCATAACCCTGCGCTATCCAGCCTCCTGAACATTCTTCTTGGATGCTTGCCAGGCACCTTATTCCTTTACCAAGGCGAAGAGCTTGGGCTTCCGGAGGCCGAGATTCCGTTTGATTGTATCCAAGATCCTTGGGCAAAAGAAACATGGCCCGAATGGCAAGGCCGTGACGGATGCCGTACGCCTATGATTTGGAACGAAGAGCACCCCTATCACGGATTTTCCGAATCAGAGCCCTGGTTACCTATTCCCGAAACACATAAAGGGATGAGTGTTGTCACACAATCCATTGATCAGGATTCGACACTGCATATGGTGCAAAAATTCTATCATTGGAGAAAGACGAGAAAAGAATTCTTTAACCTAAATTTTGAATTCATTCATACATCCCATTCAAAGATAACGCATATTATCCGCAAAGATATGGAAAACGAAACGGATTGTATATTCAATCTGTCAGGGCAAGAACTGTGCTATTTAGGTCACACACTCCCCCCTTACAGTTTCATCATTTCAGGATTTAACGATTAGGTTTTCTTAGAATCGGATTGGTCATTATCGGCTGCGCCTTCGATGTCTGCAACATCGTCTTCCAGCGCGAAATCATCTTCATCGTCCTCAAGTTCAAAGCCGATATCATCGTCCAGCAGGTCTTCATCGATATCAAGAACGCCGCCTGTCTTTTCGCTAAGGTCACGTTTGCGAAGAATGTCTTTTTCCTCACCGCGGTCAAGCTCAAAGGCTTTCGCAGCATTAATGAGCTGCTTAATCAGAATATCCAATGCCTTTGGGTCATCCACAGGCAATGGCGTATCCAAACGAAGTACACCATGCTCTGCGTAAAACAGGAAGATAATCCAAGACTTATCGATCTTCATCAAATTCACAAGTTTGTTCATACGGTCTTCGGTTAGATATTGCTGCGCCATTTTTATATCACTCGTCAAAAGCGCGTAGCTATCCTCCCACCCCTTGACGGCAGGTCTGAATTCCTGACGCAGTTCCATCGCCTTCAACACCTGCGTCATACCGCCGCTTGCGCCGCCGATAGCAAATGGAATAGACGACTGAAGCAACACTTCGATTGCGGTCAGTTTACGGTTGGAGCGTGTATCAAGCTCACTATGTTCACTGGCGAAAACAGAAACACTATACCCATCAATCGAGCCACTCATTGACGGTGTTTGAAAAAGCCCGGGAGAATGAAAGCGCATCTTCCTTTTATCGGCATAAAATTTCCATGCCCTCTTCTGCCTTAACAAGACATAAATAGTCCAAACCCAAAATGACACTAAAAATCCTGAAACCAGGAGCCAGAGAGCGAAATATACGGACAAATGTCCCTCCGTTTAAAATCTTGAATACAAAAGTGAAGTTTTTCAAACAATTATACTTTAAACGGCTTTGTTTTATGTTTCCACCTTTAATATCAAGCAGATCAGTATTTAAAAGCAGGCAATAAAAAAAAGCAGGAGACTTATTAAGCCTCCTGCACGCTTCTAGTTTTTTTTAAGGAGCCTTAGTTATATCCGGCATGCCCTGCATCTGTTGCCGGCATATGGGTATAATGTGCAAAGCTGTCCATATTCACGGATTTCTGATCCATTTTATTAGCAAGCTCTCCCATCTGGGTTAACAGCTGTTCAGCGTGAGAAACCAGCGCCTCTGTCTTACCGACACTAATCACTTCGGCATCCGCATTCTGTTCAAGACGCTCAGCAACCATTTCCTCATGCTCATTCACTTGATCAACTTTCTTTTCTAATCTGTAAATTGCATCACCGAAGAAACCGGCCTGTTTATCTACAACTTCGACTTTCTTCTCAAGCTTTTGCATGGAATCTGAAAACGCATTCGCTTGTTCTCCGACGTTGCTGACTTTTGTCTCCATCACAGCCATAGACTTAGAGAAACTTGTTGTCTGTTCGTCAACAACCTCCATTTTCTCCTCAAGCTTGTGTATGGCATCACTAAAGAAGCCTGTCTGTTTGCGAATTACTTCAAAACCATTACGTAGACGTTCAAACCCCGCCCCAAGAACTATACTTGTACCAACTGCCGCAACAGCCGAAAAAACGGCCATCATGACAGATATAGCAACAATTGTTTCCACTTCGATAGACATATCCCATAACCTTTCATTAAAGTGTGACGACTTACATAACCACTAGTCACATGTGTTTGTGTTGATTGTTTCAGCGCGTTTCTAATATATATGGCTTTTAAAATTCGCTTCTTGGCGAGTAAGAATTAAACAACGCTTATATAATTATGGTAAATCGCTATATGGTTTTATGTCTATGTTTATCGTTTCAAAATTATATCAATTTTTAGACGTATGTGAGAGATCATAGAAAAATAAAAGCCACCTTAAGATATAAAGTGGCTTCTTTTTCAATGCATTAGGATGATAATAGGGAGCTTTAAAAATCGCTATTATATATTTGATTTAATGCTTCCTCCCCTACTGATGTGTAGTGTGCAGGATCTTTCTTAGGCACGATAATCTGCTTTTCCGGTTGGATCACTTCGTTTTCGAAAACCTCGATCACCTCTTCTTCTTCAAAACCATATACGGCAGAATGCTCAGAAGATTTTGCGGATACGGGCTGCGCTTTGATGACTTCCACCTTCTTGGCGACAATACGTTTGGGGGCCTGCGCGATATAATCCTCGGCTGTGATTTCCACCTTGGCTGAACCATCAGAAAGCGCATCACCGGCTTCGAATGCGGCGTGATCTTCTGATACGACCTCTATACCTGCACTGGGCTCAATCTCACTACTATGTTGTAATGCAGAATGCTTTTCTTCTACCTTTTCGGCAGTAGGCTTTTCCATTTTAGCAGGGGCAGAGCCTTTCTTCTGCGCATCATTGAAAATCTCTTCAGCCTCTAAAACAGGTTCAACGGCTTCCGGCTCTTCTTCAACCTTTTCCATGACAGGTTCTAAGACAAGATCCTTTTCCGGCATCATCTTTGCCAAAACATAAACAACACCTGACCCTGCGGTTCTTTGATTGCCATAAGGAAAGTGAGTCGACGTTTTCTGTGCTTCCCAACCTTCTCCACACGCAGTCAAGACCAGAGGTGCACTCAGTAAAGCAAGACGCAATAAGGACTTTGACATGACATATTCCTTTTAAAAACGGTTGATTTTTATACGCAGAAAGATGCCACGAACTATGTAGCGAATAGGATTACCCTACGATATCAATGTGAAAAAAGCAAGCTAGCGTCTTGTAAAAAGGCGACTTTTAAGCAGAGAAACACTCACTCGTAAGACAAATATCTAATATTAAAGGACTTTTCTAAAAACGATCATTCACATAATCTGAAACATCTTTGCGTATGTCTCTCAAATCTTCCCAAACCGTATCATCTTGCCGCACAAACATCTCATTATATCCTGAACCGACAAGCCCTTGCCATTTGGAACTATATCGACATTTCTGTTTACCGTTCTTTTTGCGTTGTAAATTCATTGTATATTGAAGGCGCACTCCGGAATCATCACCGCCATCAAAACTCACACCGTCAACATCCAGGCCTATGCGCTCATACCCCCATTCGTAGGCAAGGACGGCTTTGCGATCGAACCTGTCTTGCACGCGGCACTTATCTTTCGCAACAGAGGCTCTGACAACGCGCTCAGCCTCGCTCGATATGGCATCAGCACGTTTCTGAAGCCCTGTATCTTCGTCAGGCACAGTTGTTGTCGTAACCACAGGATCCAACGCGGCCGCATCTGTAAAATAATGCGGCGTTACCCTTGGATCTTCTATGCTTGTAATATTTATCTCCGGCGGCTGAGGCGCCAGTGGAGCCGATGTATCGGATGTTACACACCCCGGTAGGATCAAACTACTAAATGTCGCTATCAATAATAGTCTATATAATTTCTCCTGACCTCTTACCAGATCAAACGGGGTGAAACATGCAGTTTTCACCAAATCATTTTCCATACCCCATAATACCACAAACGCAGCACTCAGAGCGAGATTTAACTAAAAAACATGTGCTGCAACGCACTGAAAAATAAAAAGATTAACCGTAACAATTAGATAGGCATACCAGAAGAACCAAACCCGCGTTCAGATCGGTTAATCATAGAAATAAAACACGGCAGTCATCGTCGGAATACCAAGTGCCCCGACAATTCCGGCCCATATGTAATATTCAGTAAAGCCATATAACGGCCCCATCCTGTGACCAAATAGTATATAGATCGCATCAGGCACATAGGGGGAGATAAAAGACAAAACGATAAATGTGACAATGCTTAGGAATAAGACCTTTTCCCTAAACTCGGTCCAGAAATATGACATGATATAGGCAACACCAAACCCTAAAATACCAATCATAACCGGTTTAATAGACCCTGTATTATTAGAGATAATAAAAGCAGCCGCCCCAACAATAACGGACAAACATAAAATATACCATTTTAGTGCTTTCAAAAACGCCTCTGACATAAATCCCCCTGCCATTATTTAATTAACAATAATATATATACTAAATCTTATGCCTAAACATCCAAAAAATCCATAAGTGACTTGCAACCTTTTGAAATTTAATTTCGAATATAAATACATGTTCCGATAAACAGGGAGTTATAATGAACATCAAATATTTTATACTAAGCCTTCTTTTCTCTGTCATTTCCATGAGCTCTATCGCAAATGCAAAACCGTCAAATGCGATTGGGCAAATATCACTGGTATTAAATGATGTAACAGTTATGCACCACGGCAAACCCGATACCGCCCCCCTTCAAAAGGGTGACTTGGTATATTTAGGTGATGTCATAACAACACAAACTGAGGACAGCTTCGTTCGGGTTGATTTCATTGATGAAACCCACATCACGATGAACGGCGAAGACGGTGAACTGACGATTGATGAGTATATTTTTGACCCTGCAAATCTGAACCATAATAAGGCAAAATTCACGGTGCTCCGCTCCAGTTTTGAATTCGTCGGCGGCTTGATAGACAAGGGTGAGACTGAGAATACGCAGATCGACCTGGACTTTGGAAGCATCGGCGTGCGAGGTACGAAAATCTTACGCTCTATGAAAGACGGAGAGTGTTGGATTTACCTGCAAGACGGCGAAATCCGTGTGTTTAATGATGGCGGCGAAGTCTTTCTTAAGCCCAATGACGGCACGCGCATGGGCAGTAAAACAAAGGCGCCCACACCGTCAAAACCATGGGGACAAAAGAATATTGACTGGATCAAATCCGAAGTCGCCGTCCCTGCTCAGTAACCGCGCCCATACGCTCTACCTTAGATTTAAGCCCCGACATTCGGGGCTTATTCGTATAAACGCCCCCAAAATACGGGCCATAAAATCGGGCCCAAACGCGCAAAACCGCAAAATATAGCCCGATTTCCCCAAAATAGCCCAAAATTCGGCCCCACTTCCCCCAGACACAACCATCAAACACTATTAAGTTTGACAGGCGCGGCATTATCTGCGCT